>Ga0315289_10000516_pt1 | contig 59545 bp, 56 predicted proteins | sample YL17G11_40_MG_FD_203452 | JGI IMG/M metagenome (GOLD analysis project Ga0315289, IMG submission 203452) | Sediment microbial communities from Yellowstone Lake, YNP, Wyoming, USA - YL17G11_40 | ecosystem: Environmental > Aquatic > Freshwater > Lake > Sediment | place: USA: Wyoming | collected... | reverse complement strand
AAGAAGAGCTCCTAAAAGCGTTGGACCTCGAAATCGAGGCGGTTAGGTAGCACAACGACTAGGCCCGTATCCTTATGATATATAATCATTTAAGTAGCCTGCCCGAGGATAATGGCGAAAGTCGGGAATATGTCGTGGCCACGCTCTCAACGTACCATCGCCGAGTCTTCGTAAAGTTCGAGAATAAGGTTATCAAGACTTTTCCATTTCCGTTCGTCGGAAAGGCCATTGATCCGATCGCTTGAGCGCCAATCGCTTATCAATGTCCTTACGGTTTCACTCATTAAGAATCGCTTATCGATGTCCTTACGGCTACCAACTGGGGAATAGCCAGTGCGGTCCATTTTTATAAGGGTCAATATAAATTACCGGAACCCACATCCAATGCCGGTTGGTATTACTTCGAAGCTATCCGTAAAAATAGTTTTAAGGACAATTATATCTCTATCGGATTTTCTGAAGGAACATTAAAACATTGGCTCTTCTCCCAACTGAGTGGGTGAAAGTGGGTAGTCATGCGCATGCAACCTGCTGACGATCAAGGGGAAAACGGCTTTCCAGGAGTCGTCGAAAGTGGTATGCAGTTGGACTGCGACCAATCAAGCGACTTGAGGATGCGTATCCGTTTCCCGGCCATATGCCGGAGTCGGTGGTCAAGGGCGTTTTCGGAGACCCGTATGTCCGGGTCATCCGGCTGCGGCCTTGGGGAAAAAAACGGCCTGCGGGATTTGCGGCCGAGTGCATCGCATCTTCTACGACCGGAAGGTGCGCCGGATGCGGGACCTCGCCTGCATGCTCCCGGTGATATGAAAATGCCGTCAATTCACCCACTCACTTTGGAGAAGAGCCAAAACATTTATTTGATTCAGTAATAAGGAAGGGGACATTTTCCCATCCGTATTGTATGCCTCACGAAAATAACAGGCCGATATTTTTATGTGCAAACCCAAGAGTAGATATTGCTCAATATTTTAAAGTGGAACAGAATATAGATCCGGAGTTCATATCTATCATAAGAAAGGAAGGTCCTCAAAAAGCCATCGAATTCTATAAAAAACATAAGTCCATTGACCCGAAGACTCTTCTGTTCACTGAGGGTCAGATCAATTCGATAGGCTATGCATATCTGGGGATGGACAAGGTTGACAGCGCAATTGTCGTATTTAAATTCAATATAGATGAGTTCCCTGAATCATTTAATGTTTACGATAGCTTCGGCGAAGCTTATATGATAAAGGGTGACACCGGACTTGCGATCTTGAATTATGAGAAATCATTGCAGTTAAATCCGGAAAATACAAATGCAATAAAGATGCTTGAGCGAATGCGAAGCAATAAATAATTAGTAATTATATTGGAATTTCAGAGATGCTTGAGGTTTTAGTAACACTCAATTAATAGTGTTAACCGAAGGAAAAGAAAGGATATAATTTTAACTCCTTAACGCAACAAATCAAGTTTCTTTGTCTCCTGAAATGTGCCCACATGCAGGCGGCAGAAATATATACCACTCGGCAGTCCGCCCCGAGCGGATCCAGCATTCCATTGAATCGTGGGAGTTCCTGCCGGCAGTATTTCGTAGACAAGATCTGATACTTCCCTTCCCGGTACATCAAATATTTTCAATGAAACAAATGTTTTTAAGGGAAGATCAAATGTGATCGTTGTACCGGGATTGAATGGGTTTGGGTAATTCTGCGACAACCTGAATGCCGATGGTGTGAACCGGTTATTCTGGTTAATCGACGTGGGTATCTGGCTATATTTTATTGAGCAAACGAAAAATGCATCTGCACCATGATCCATTTATCATTTCTTTTCTCAAGGACTCCTGTCCAGCGGGTATTCATCCAGCAGGCCGGTTTCCCTTTCCACTCGTTCACATCATCAAGGATACCATAGAACCATGCGGCGTCTCCCTTTTCAGAGATATTTATCGTTAGATCCCGGATATCGTACCTAATGGCTTTAAAATCCGGACTCCCCCAGAAGGATTCATTCTTTTTAAATTCTTTAAATCCCTTTGTGAGTCCCGATCCGGGATCGACTTCAAGGTAATCCGAGTCGTTTGCGATAATGCTATAGAGCAAAGTAAAATCCTTATTTTTTGCCCACCCTATCGACGAGTTTATCACTTTCTCGATCATCTTCTTATCATTATTATTTTCTTTTTTCGTTTCCGAACAGGAACATATAAAAAACAACAGAACGATAAACACTATCTTTAATTTTTTCATTTTATATTCCGGGTTTAATAAGTTTATCAAATAGTTTTTCAATATTACTAATTTTGATCACATCAATGCGGCACATTATATAGATGGATTGGTTTGTTATTCAACATCGTTTCGGGACGGTATCTCAATGGAAGCCGTTCTTTCTGTAGCAGGATCCTTTCATTCGGATAGTCTATGATGACCGTGAAATTCCTCAGGACATTATGGCCAAGAATGCCATCCATGCCGGTCCCGGCCGCCAGCGAAAGCGGAGAAAAGATATCCGAAACAACCACCTCTACTTTTTCCAGCAAAGCATCTCCTACACGTAATGAGTCCAATGTACCGGCGAAAGCGGCGAAAGAACCGCCGGCACCAACAATAGCATCCACATCAGTACTTTTAATGCCCATTTGCCGCGCTATTACGGGAGAAATAATGGTTTGAGATGCCCCGGTATCCAGGACAAATTGAAAAGTGCTCCTGGCATTAACAAGCACATCCACAAGAATGACCGGCCGGTCTGGCCGGGCAAACCGGAATCGTAAAGATGCCTGCAGCAACTTACCGTCGTTTTTCTCTTCCTCCGGTGCTGTAAGTGTCAGCTTGTCGTGCGGGTAATCGATCGTCAGCACATAATGTTTAAGAAAGTCATACCCAATAATCCCCTGGCCGATACATTGGGGGAGTGCATCCATGATCCCGATGTTGATATTCTCAACCATTGAACTTCCGACTGAAATAGATCCCACCTGACCGACCAGGACGTTTATGCGCCTGCTTCCAGCACCAAGTGCTTCTTTAATCCGGGCATCTTTTATCTGAAGATTTCCGGCGAGATCTTTCGTTATCAGTGAAATGCCTGCACCGGTATCAAGAACAAAATTGTAAGGTCCCGTGCCGTCAATGTAGACAGGAAGGAAAATAAACGGCTGCGAGTTCAAAGTCCGTATATCAATGACCGTAGGCAAGCGATCTCTTCTGATAATGATTCCACCTGTGGCTTAGGCAACAATACATATACTTTTTCAGGCACTATAACAACCCCTGGGAAAGCAAACGATGAGACTGGTCTCCATCGGGTCGCGGAATTTGTCGCATTGCTTCCTCGTTGACATCCCTTCCTTCGTTATCCGGATCTCTAAAGACCTTTAAACCAGACCAGTAATTCCCTGTCGATCTGCGACTGTAACCGTTTGCAGAAACCGCTAGTGAGTCTCTGAAAGTGATTTCAGGATCGCAGATCTCTGGTTCCCATCGGAAGAACCTGTCACAAAATTGACCATTGTCTTTTTTTGTACTACTTCATAATCGCCGCGTGTACGACTTTCTTTGAGTACCGTGTTGAAACCATTACTGAACTCGTTTGCGTCTTTCTCGCTATCCCATATGCTGGACCCGAACAGAATCCGATCTCCGTTTTTTCTCTCATACGCTTCAAACCGGCATCCGTCCCAGCCGGTCGACAGCTCGACCGCATTATTCTGTGTTCCTTTATACATTTTAAAAAGTATCAACAGATCGAACTCACCAAGTATGTTGGCGTACAACAATTTCCAATCCTTTGGCAAGATCTTATGAACGTGTTTCAGGTCGATGTCGGTTGGCTCATCTGCTTCAACATATTTTTTAAAATGAAGCACCTGCTCGCTCGAGGCGGGAATTTTGCCGAGAAGATCTTTCAAGGTTTTTCCGGAATTAGCTTTTTGCCAGGCTTGAACGAAAGCGCCGCCCTCGGCATAAGGACTGATAAGATATTCTGTCAAGTACTGTGGAGATTGGGCAAGTGTACCACCGGTAGCCCGTGCCAGGTTCGATCGCCAGAATGATTGCACGTCCGGAAGTTTGTTGTATGGCAGGTTTTGCCCATAAGCAAGCTGGACACTGCTTGCCATCCCTTCGAGCAGCGCCCGGACAGCGTATTCATAATCGATATTTCGAAGTCCGGCGTCGGACTGTTTCTTAATATCTATAATCCTGTCCTGAAGAGCATGGACAAGTTCATGAGAGATGATCATCCTGTCATTGACAGCTCTCTTTTGCTCAGTAGGCAGGTCAGACACTCCTTTTAATGTCTTGCTATGTTGATCGTATATTGCTCCTGCCTGCTCTTTGAGTAACTTTACAAATCCGGCGGACAGATCATATCCCTGGGGCAGTAAACCAATTTCAGCAAAACATTGACCCCGTTTCCTCAGCTCTCCGTTTGGATATTCTATCTCCATTGTATTTTCGAAGAATTTCCCGAGTTCCCCCCTTGTCAGCATTTCAACTTTTACCGGATCGCTCATTTGAATCCCGGTCAGTGAAACAACGGCTGGCAGTGTTTCATCGACCTGTTTCCGGAACTCCTTTAACGCTTTATCCCTATCGGTTTTTTGTACGTGCCGGCAGCAACATAAAAAAGCCATTATGAGGATACCGATGATCAGAACTGATGTGCGAATTTTCATTTCTTTTCAAGGATAAGAATTTGCTTTTTCCGAGCGAGCTGAATTCCCGCTCCCGGCATTGAATTTGCCCCCCAGTCCATGGTGGAACTGTATCCCCGGCCGGGCGGCGATGTCAATAGCCGCGAAAACCGCGCCCGAAGATCCAATACGGGCAAGAAACCCCGCCGCGACGGCTAAAAGACGATAGACTTCTGTTCCCCCCTGATCACAAAATACTCAACAATATTCCCCGCTCGCGTCGGCCTCCGGTAGGGCGACTTCGGTAAAAGCATGGGACGGCGGAGGTTTCGCCGCCACGAACGTCAATTCCAGATGATCAATAATCCGATCCACGACGGCAGCCTTGCTAGTCCTCGTGGCCTCCATGAGGGCATACTCCGTGAGGAAGGCGACGACCTTCATTCGGCCCTCCGCATTTATGGCAGAGCATAGGGTCGAAGAAGGGGGACACGTACCGAATTCCAGAGAATTCGGAACATGTCCCCTATCAAATCAAGCCGCCCAGCCCTTGGAAGCAATGCGCTTCAGGTCGTCCTCGACCAACCGGAGCGCCGACGGACTCAAACTTGCCTTCTTGACCTTTCCCCTGTGGGCGTTGGCATAGAGTCCGTATTATGCTGAGCTTTGCATAGGCCGTAGTAACGGACCATCACTTGACCCTTGTCGGGAATATGAGAAGTCACCCGGGCGATAAACTCCAGATAATCCATCACCTCCGTCTCCTGCCCCGTGCCATCACGGCCCCAGCGATAACCGACCTTGCCCTCGGGTTCCAGAAATGTCAGCCGCTCCAGGGCGAGCACCGGCCAGAGCATGTACTTCCCCACCCGCTCGGCCTCCGGCTTCGTCTTGGCCCGCACAAGGCTGCCAAGGGCGAGCCTTCGGCTCGCCACTCGCCCGCGTCCTTATCCACGGGCGAGTGCGGCGGAAGCTGACCCCCAAGCACAGCTCGGGGCACTCACCCGCGATGTAAATACGCGGCTGAGTACGGCGGAAAATGATCCCCAGACAAAGCCTGGGGCCCCTGCCGCTGCCCCCGCCGCCGTCGGGGACGATAGACTCCCGCCATGGCGGGAGAAGAGCCTCAAGAAACGGGCCAACATCACGGGTCGGACCGCGTCTCCCAAGAAAAGCGTGATGAGACCCGGCTCCGAAGGGCAATCAGGTCGAGAAAACGTCAACCGTAGTTGACGCTTGCCCGGGAGAATGGAAACGAAGTGGTGACGCTCCGGCTTTCCGGGGAGAGTCTCTGTAAAGCCCGGGAAAAGGTTGCCTGGGGGATGGTCTGATCTTGGCGCTTCAGGAAAAGAGGGACAGCCCCCATTCCGGGGAGTTTAAGGGACTGTCCCCGAAGGGGGCTGTCCCTTAAACTCCCCGGAATGAGGGCAGCCCCTTAAGCCGGGCCCCACTTCATGAGCACCGGCGGGATGAGGGTCAGTGCGGCGAAGAGGATCCAGAGGATAAGGAGCGGCACCATCCACTTGGCCCACTTCTCCCATTTCAGGCCGGCCAGGCCGAGGATGCCCATCGTGACGCCGGACGTCGGCAGGACGGGATTGATGTATTCGGCCAGCTGGAAGGCGAAGACGGATGTCTGCCGGGTGATGCCGACGAGGTCGCCCAGGGGAGCCATGATGGGGATGGTCAGAGCCGCCTGGGCCGTCCCCGAGTGGACGAAGAAGTTGATGACGCACTGGGAGACGAACATGAGCTCGGCCGAGATGAGCGGGTGGAATTGGGAGATCGTCCCGGCCATGGCGGACAAGATGGTGTCCAGGATCCGGCCGTCCTGAGCCACGATCAGGATGGCCCGGGCCGTGCCGATGATCAGGGCGGCGTTGACCATGTCTCTGGCCCCCTCGACGAACGATTTCCCCAGCTCATCGCCCGTGAGCTTGCCCGCGATCCCCGAGAAGATCCCCATGGCCAGGAAAACGCCGCCGATCTCGAAGATGAACCATTGGTATTTCAGGATGCCGAAGACCATGACGCCGAAGCCCGCAGCGAAGATGACCATGACCCGCTTGTGGGCGGCCGTCAACGCGAGTTTCTCGATCACCGGGCCCCCGACCTGGAGCTTTTTCCGTTTCTCGAGGTCCTCTTCGTAGGTCGGGCTCTTCGTCGGGTCCTTGAGGACCCGGCCCGCGTAGCGCATAACCACGGCGATGACGATGGCCGTCCCGCCGGCCCAGACGGCGAGTCTGTAGCCCAGCCCGGAATAAAGGGGCAGGCCGGCGATGCCTTGGGCGATGCCGACCGTGAACGGGTTGAAAAAGGCGCCGGCGAACCCGGCCGCCGCGCCCAGGAACGGCAGGGCGACCCCGACGATGGTGTCATATCCGAGCGACAGGGAGAGCGGCACGAAGATCAGGATGAAGGGCATGGTCTCCTCGCACATGCCCCAGATGGCACCGCCCAGAGAAAATAGGATCATGGTCACGGGGATAAAAAGAACCCGAAGGGTCTTGCTCCGGCCGAACTTCAAGGCCAGGTTGTGGATGACCGTCGTAATGGCCCCCGTTTTCTGGATGACGGAGAACGCGCCGCCGCAGATGAAGACGATGATGATGATGGCCGCGGCGTCGACGAAGCCCCGGGCCGGCGAGACGAAGAGCGCGCCGAGCCCCTGCGGCCGGCTCTCGGCCCGCTCGTAGGACCCGGCCACGGGGATGGTCCGGCCGTCCTTCTCCACCCGCTTGTATTGGCCGCCGGGAATGATCCAGGTCGCCGCCGCGGTCAGGACGACCATGATGTAGATGAGGATGAGCGTGTGGGGAAGTTTCAGCTTCTTCGTTTTCATTTCGACGGGCCCTCCGCGCGGCCCGCGACCGGGTCGAAGACGTCACCGGGGAGAAGGAGGTGCAAGGCCAGGCCGTGAGCGCCGAGTTTGTTGGACGAGGCTTTGGTGACGACCGCCTTGCGGGCATCGACAACGTAGACCTGGCTCTCGCCGAGGACCTCCCACTTGCCGTCGGGACGGACCAGAATGGCCGTCGCTTCGTCGATGCCGGCCCCGAGGAGGGCGGGGTTCTCCAGGACGAGGCTGATGAGGCGGTTCTGCCGCCGCCGGACCAGGAAATGCTGGTCGATGATGGCGTTCTTGACGAAGCCGAAGCCGCGCACGCGGACGACGTTATCGGCCTCGACCGTCTGCCACAGCTCGTCTTCGTTCTTGGTCCGTTTCTCGTCGCCGGTGATCATGACTTCGCTCATCACGGCCGCGCCGGCGCTCGTGCCGCCGATGAGGCAGCCCGCCGCGTAGAGCTCGAGCATGCGGGCGTGGATGGGCGTGTCGAGGAGCGCCGCGGTCAGCAGGGCCTGGTCCCCGCCGGCGAACCAGATGGCGCTCACACCGTCGAGGATCTTGGCGCTGTCGGCTTTCATGGCTTCATCACGGGTGAGCTGGTAATAAACGACGTCCTGGACGCCGTATTTCCGGAACTCGGCGACGAGCTCCGGCCCGACTTCGAGCGGGACGCTGCTGGCCATGGTGAAGACGACGATCCGGCCCGTGCCGAATCCCTTGGCCAGCTCGACGAATCGCTTCATCAGAGGCTCGTCGCGATCGCCGCCCCCGACGATGAACAGGTGCCCCTTGGGTCCGGCTTGACCGCCGGGGGAGCAGGCGATCCCGATGGCCAGGACGAATGTCAGACCCGCGATGGCTGCATTCCGCATGTCCGCCTCCGCAAAAAAGCTAAAAACCAGACCCCTTTCTAACGGAACGGGCCAGGAAAGTCAAACTTTCATGACGGGCCGACGGGATCACCCGGACATGGTGCTTTTTCGTCGCTCGAGAAGACGCTCGATCTTCCGCTCCATGTCGCCATAATGCGTGCCCTGCCAGAAGACGCGGTTGCAGCCCGGACAGATGGCGAAGGACGACGCGTGCTCCGAGACGTAGGGCGTGACGAGGTTGCGGGCCCGCTCCCCGGTCAGTGTTTTAAGCGGGAGGTTGCATTCGATACAGCGCGTGTTCGGCCGGACGTCGCCCCAGAGCCCGAGGTCGTCGAGGACTTGGACGACCTGGTCCTCCCAGTCGTCGCTCCGGACGAACAGGCGGTTCGGCCGCTTGGCCGTTCTCTCGATGAGCCCCGTATCCCGGGTCAGGAGGACGCGCCCTTCGCGCCGCGCGATGTCGACGAGGTCCCTGTCCTCCGCCTTGGAGAAATAGAGGACGTCGAAGCCGAGGATCTTCAGCCACTTGGCCAGCCGGCCGAGCATGCAGTCGACAACGAAGGTCATGGTCCGCGCCTCAAAGGCCGAGGAACTGGACGGCCAGGCCGGAAACGAAGATCATCAGCCCGGCTAGGGCATGTGAGTAACGCTCAAGCTTGCCCAGCCGGACAAAACGCGCCCCCCACGAGGCGGCCGTGATGATGACGAGCATGGTGGCGATGGTGACCAGGCCGAAGGCCGCGGCGACCAGGACGACGCCAGCCGTGCTGTGGCGGGCCGCGGGGTACATGACCAGGGGAATGAGCGGCTCGCAGGGCCCGAAGACGAAAATGGTGAACAGGACCCAGGGGGTGATGTTGGCTTTTTTTTCTTCGCCGTGGGGATGGGCGTGCTCGGCTATCTCATGCGAATGGACGTGCTCGTGGACGCCGTGCTCCGGACCGTGCGGATGCTCGTGAGGCCCTTCGTGGCCATGGAGGTGGGCGTGCGTGTGGGGCTTGCCCTTCCAGGCCCGCCGCATCCCCCAGATGAAATAGGCCAACCCGAAGCCGATGAGGAGCCAGGCGGCGATCTCGCCCCGGGCCGACTCCACGCCCTCGAGCCGGGCTACGGCGATACCGAGGGCGATGCCGACGAAGCCGAGGACGACCGAGCTCAGGATATGGCCGAGGCCGGCCAGGAAGGAGACGAAGAGCGTCTTGCGGAGCGTCCAGTTGCGGGCCCGGCTGATGACGATGAAGGGGAGGTAGTGGTCGGGCCCGATGACGGTGTGGATAAAGCCCAGCGACGCGGCCGTGCCGGCCAGGACCCAGATCTCGCGTTCGATCATCTCGACTCCTTCTCGCGGCACGCGCCCGGCACCGGGGCAAAAAAAATGGTGGACGGTAGGAGACTCGAACTCCCGGCCTCAGCGTTGCGAACGCCGCGCTCTCCCAACTGAGCTAACCGCCCACTCCCTGGCCTTCGAAGCCTAAAAGCCATCTAAATTTAGCACGTTTCGGCGATTTTATCCATTCCGATCAGAAAGACGGAGGCTCCACGCTTAAGCGTCCTTGGATTTCTGGGCTCCGGGCCCTGGAGCCCCGTCCCCGAAGCGGGGAATTCGCTACTCCTCCAGAGGAATACGTCCGCGGGATCCCGCGAAGGGGATTGAAATCCCGCGCCGGCTGGCCTACAATGATCATGGGGAAACCGATATGGCTAAAGCGCTGCTCGTCCTGCTCCTGATCGCCGGGGCCGTGTTCTTCATCTACAAACAAACCAACCGGACACCTTCGGAAGAAGAAGAGATGGTCGCTTCCATCCGGGACCGCTGTGCCGTCGTCGTCAACAAGTTCCTCAGCGCGGCAGGCCGGGGCGGGGCGATCGGCATGGACACGACCTACGACGCGGAGACCGCCGTCGCCCAAGTCCTCAAGCTCCGGGCCGAGCTCGACCGACTCCGGAAAACTTTGACCGAAGAGAGGGCCATCGGCAAGGCCGACGCGCTCGCGGAAAAGATCGAATATTTCTGCAAGAAAAACGACATCATCCGGCCTTGACAACCCAATTCTTCGGAAAACCCGTCCGCGCCGGACGACTCGTCCGCCGCCTGGAGAATGCGCGGGTCGAAGCCGCCGTCGAGAAGACGCCGCGGGGATACATCCTCAAGGGCACTGTGAGCGGCCGCCCCGGGCGTCTGGAGGTCTACCGCGCCCCCGCCCCGCCGGCATTCCTCCTCAACAACTGGCAGTCCTGGGGCCCGATGGAGCGCGTCACACCATCAACCCGGTTCCCCGAGCTCGAGGCCATCGTCCGGGACTACAGTCCGTATCTTTTCTCGCCGCTTCCCGGCGTCCTTTTGCGCGGCCCGGTGAGCGACTATTTCACCGCCTGGGAGGGCACGGTCGCCGGATTCCTGACCTCCCGCATCGGCCACCCGTTCTTCACCGTCGAGGGCGGAGACCTTGTCGGCTGGGTCGATTATTTCGACGCCGAATTCGACGCCCCGGTCCCGCTCGAACCCCTGGCCGTCTTTTCGGGCGGGCCGGTCGAAGCCTTGCTCGAGGTCTATGGATCTCTCGTCAAGCGGGCCAACCGCGTCCGGATCAATCCTTGGAACCCCGTCGGCTGGTGCAGCTGGTATCACTATTTCGGGAAGCTCGCCTGGGACGACATCCTCGAGAACCTCGACATCGCGGCCCGCGACCGGAAGTCCTTCCCCTTCTACGTCTTCCAGGTCGACGACGGCTACGAAACCGACATCGGCGACTGGATGTCGCCCAAGCCGGGCTATCCGGACCTCGCCGGACTGGCCCGGGCCATCACCCGGAAGGGATTCAAAGCCGGGATCTGGACAGCGCCGTTCAGCGCGGCCGCGACTTCGGATTTGTTCGCCAAGCACCCGGACTGGATGGTCCAGGAGGACGGCCGGCCCAAGCTCTGCTACCGGGGCTGGGGAAGACCGATCTACGCCCTCGACACGACCCATCCGGAAGTTAAGACCTGGCTCCACGATACGTTTTCGCAACTCGGAAAGGCGGGATTCACTTACCTGAAGATCGACTTCCTCTTCGCCGCGGCCATGCCCGGGACGAGACGAAAGCGCGCGACGCCCATCCAGGCCTACCGGGAGGGCCTGGGCGTCGTCCGCCGGGCGGCGGGAAGGGATTTCGTCCTCGCCTGCGGGGCGCCCCTTCTGCCTTCGGCCGGGCTCGTGGACGGCATGCGCATCGGCGAGGACACGGCGCCCTATTGGAAGACCAAGCCCTCCGGCTTCCAGGGCCCGAACGCCTACTTCGCCCTCAAGAACGCCCTGCTCCGCCAGTTCATGCACCGAAAGTTCTGGCTCAACGATCCGGACTGCCTGCTCCTTCGCGACAAGGAAACGGAACTCACTCGAAACGAGCGCGAGCTCTACGCCCTGGCGGCGGGAGCGCTCGACAATATGGTCATCGCGAGCGACAAGCTCTCGCTCCTCGGTCCTGAGGAGAAGAGCCTTTTCCTGCGCGCCCTCGCTCTCAGGGGCGGCAGGAGCCGGGTTTCAGGGCTGCTCGGGGAGGACGCTTATGTCATTCACTCCCAAGGCGGTCCATCGGGTGACGTACGCCTCGGCGTCAACCTTTCCGATAGGACGGCCATCATCGGGGGGATTTCCGTGGCCCCCCGGTCCGGGGCGCTCCTCGAACCGGAATTGGGGGGAGCAGAGGGAGAATAAGCGTTGGAAAGGCGGGAACTAGCGCAGGTAAGAAGGCCGCCGAGGCCGGCCGGAAAGCTTGGACAGGCCAAAAATCAGGCCCCCCAGGAGAAGGGCGCCCAGCCCCCAAAACGTAAAGAGCCCCCTTCGGCTCATTTTCTCACCTTGATGGCATCCTTGGCCACACCTTGATGTTCCCACGACTTTAAAAATAACTCAGCCATTTTCAAAGTCAATAGAGTTTGGCCGGGTGTCCTATTATGTCGGTCTTTGTCACGTCCCGGGGCGGGGCGGACACGCTCGGCGGGGTCCTTCAGAGGAGGATGACTTCGCGCTTGCCGCGGACGACTTCGCCGATGATCCAGGCTTTTTGGCCCCGTTCGGCGAAAAGGGCGACCGCCCGGTCGGCGTCCCGGGCCGAGACGGCCAAGGCCATGCCGACGCCCATGTTCAGGGTCCGGAACATCTCCCGTTCGTCGACGTTCCCGGCCCGCTGGATCTTGCGGAAAATGGGCGGGATGGGCCAGGATCCCTTTTCGACCCGGACGCCGTAGCCCTCGGGGATGACCCGGGGGATGTTGTCGTAAAAGCCGCCCCCGGTGATGTGAGCCATGGACTTGATGCGGACCTTCTTGAGGACCTCGAGGATGGCCGTGCAGTAGATCCTCGTCGGCCGAAGAAGCTCCCGCCAGAGGCCTGCTTTGATCTCTTTTTCCGAAAAAACCTTGCGGGCCAGGGAATAGCCATTGCTGTGGAGGCCGCTCGAGGCCAGCCCGATAACGGCGTCCCCCGCCCGGCAGGCGCGGCCGTCGATGATCTTCGACTCGTCGACGAGGCCGACGCAGAAACCGGCCAGGTCCCACTTCCCGGGACCGTAAAGGCCGGGGAGCTCGGCCGTCTCGCCGCCGACCAGGGCGCAGCGGGCCTCGCGGCAGCCGCGGACGACGCCCCGGACGATGTCGGCGAGCATGCTCGGCACGACCCTGCCGACGGCGATATAATCCAGGAAGAAGAGCGGCTCGGCGCCGAGGACGACCACGTCGTCGACGGACATGGCCACCAGGTCGACGCCAACGGTGTCGTATTTGCCCACCATGGCGGCGACGAGGAGCTTGGTGCCGACGCCGTCGGTCGAGGAGACGAGGACGGGCCTTTTCATCCCGGCCAGGCGGGGTCGGAAAAGGCCGCTGAAGCCGCCGATCGTCCCCAGGACCTCGGGGCGGCCGGTCGTCCGGACGAGCGGCTTGATCATCCGGATGAAGCGGTCCGCTGCGTCGATGTCGACGCCGGCTTTCTTGTAGGTCACTCGGGCCATGAGCGCTCTCCTGGGGGAATTCGTCCTTTTTATAACACCCGCTTCCCTGCCAAGTCAAACTGGAAGGCGTCGAAACCGCCCACCAATTCGTCATGGCCGCCGCTCGGGGCAGCGATGGGGGCCATGCATGACCCCCGTAGCGGAAGGGGGCCCGTTCCGCTTCTCTCGAAGCGGGACGGGGGAACCGCCGGGACTGGTTCCTCGGGGGCCGGGGGGGATGCATGGCCCCCATCGCTGCCAAAAACGGGCGGCGGCCGATCGATTGAAGTAGTTTGACCACTTCCGGTTTACGGTGTAACCTTTTCCCCGAAGGGCGGTATTTACCCATGAACGCCGAAAATCCTGAGCGAGAGAAGACCGAACGCATGTCACCGACGGACAACGAACTGATGGAAAGCGTCAGGGACGGCCGGGTCGAGAAACTGGCCGTCCTCTTCGAAAGATACCAGGCCATGCTCTACAACTTCTTCGTGCGGCTGACGGGAAACAGGGCTGCGAGCGAAGACCTCGTCCAGGAGGTCTTCATGCGCGTTCTGAAATACCGGGCCGGCTACATGGGCGACAGCCGGTTCAACGTTTGGCTCTTCCAGATCGCCCGCAACGCCCACGTCGACTATTTAAGGAAGCGGAAGGGCACGCTCCCCCTCGACGAGCAATACATCGAAACACCGAGCCGCGAGCCCTTGCCCGCTGCCGCGTATGAAGCCGACCGGGAAGCCGAGCTCGTGCGCCGGGCCCTCGACCGCCTGCCCGTCCAGAAACGGGAGCTTCTCGTCCTGTTCCGCTTCCAGAACCTTAAGCTCCGGGAGATCGCCGAGCTCCTAGGATGCCAAGTGGGCACGGTCAAAGCCCAGGTCCACCGGGCCCTCAAGGACCTCGGCCGCATCTATTTGGACCTTCAGAAAGGGAACGTGTCATGAACTGCGAAAAAACACAGGAAAAGTTCGCCGACTACCTGACGGGAGACCTCGACGAGGCGGGCCGCACGGACGTCCAGAGGCACATCCTCGCCTGCGCGGCTTGCCGCGAGGACATCGAGAGCCTAACCGTCGTTTGGGCCAAGCTCGGCGTCCTGCCCGAGGAACAGCCCGGGGGCGGGCTCCGCCACCGTTTCTACGCCATGCTCGAAGAGTACAAGGACGGGCTCGAGGCCAGGGAAAAATCGTCCCGGCCGTCCGGCCGCGCCGGGCGCCTGGCCGACTGGAGGGAATGGTTCACGTTCCGGCGACCCGCCTTCGCCGTCTCGTTCTCGGCCTTCCTTCTTTTCGTCGGCCTCGGCGCCGGCTGGCTCCTGAACGGCGGCGGCGCGGGAGGCGGACGCCTCACCACGCTGTCGCGCGAGGTCCAGGACATGCGCCAGCAGGTCGCACTCTCGCTGCTCGGCAAGGCCTCGGCCACGGAGCGGATCCAGGGCATCGGCTACAGCGCCGCCGTCGAAAACCCGAACGACACGACGCTGGCCGCGCTGACCGACGCGCTCGACAACGACCCCAACCCCAACGTCCGGCTCGCGGCCGTGGACGCCCTGTATCTCTTCCGGAACAAGCCGGGCGTCCGGGAAAGCCTGGTCAGGTCTCTAGCCATTCAAACCTATCCGCTCGTCCAGGTCGCGCTCATCGACTTCCTGGTCGAGGTGCGGGAGGCCCGGGCCGCCGAAGCCCTCAAACTCCTCATCCAGAGGAACGAGCTCACGCCGGAAGTCAAAAAGCGGGCCGAACAGGGCCTGAAGCAGATCGTCTAAATCATCCAGGAGGAGAATATGAGAAAAAGAATCGCGAACATGGTCGTCCTGGCGGTCCTCGTCGCCGGGACGTGCGGCTGGGCCCTGGCCCAGGCCAAAGAAGAGTCCCCCGAACGGGCCGTCGTCCCGCTCAGCAACCCGGCCAAGCCGGCCAAGATCGAGGTCTCTGTCATCAGGGGCAGCATCACGGTCAAGGGCTACGAGGGCAAAGAAGTCATCGTCGAGGCCCGGGTCAGGGAAAAAGCGCTGTCGAACTACACCGGCTATTATCCCGCCGGTCAATACGCCGTCGTCGCGCCCCCCGCGGCGCCGGGAGCGCCCGCCCCGGCCACCGCGCCGGCCCCGGTTCCTTCGGCCAAGGCAGGGCAGCAGGCCGAGCGTGTCCAAAGGGAGGTCGAGGCGGAGCTCGCCCAGAGCCTGGACGAGCAGGAAGTCCTGGCCAAGCGACTCACCCAGGGCGACAAGGCCCGCAACCTCTATCTAACGTTTATTGCCAAGGACGACAAGGCACAGCGCGAAGCGAAGGAGAAGAGGATGGCCGGCATGAAGCTCCTGTCCGGGTCCGCGTCGGGGCTCGAGATCCAGGAGGAGAATAACGTCGTCCAGATCAGCACCGAATCGTGGAAGGCGGCCACGGACCTCGTCATCCAGGTGCCGCGCACGACCTCGCTCGAGGTCCGCTCGACCATGGACGGGGCGGTCGTCGTCGAGGGCGTCAGCGGCGAAATCGACATCAACAACATCAACGGGCCGGTGACCCTGAAGAACGTCTCGGGGAACACGCTCGTCCACACCGTCAACGGCGACATCGACGTCACGCTGGCCCGGGTCGCGGCCGACAAGCCGCTGTCGTTCAGCACCATGAACGGCGACATCGACGTCACGCTCCCGGCCGACGTCAAGGCCAACCTCAAGATGAAGTCCGAGCAGGGCGAGATCTACAGCGACTTCGACATCAACATGACCCGGCAGCCGGCCAAGTCCGAAGCGGCGGAGAAGACCGAGCAGGGCAAGTTCCGGATCAGTTTCGACAAGTCGCTCTACGGTATCGTCAACGGCGGAGGCCAGGAGATCGGGTTCAACACCTTCAGCGGCGACATCTACATCCGAAAAAAGAAATAACAGCCGTCGGGTCGCCGAGAAACCTCAGGGCGCTCCCGGGCCCGGTCCCGGGGCGCCCCTTTTTTTTCTTTTCCCTATTCCCGGCGGACGCTGCCCGGGCAGTGATGGGGGTCATGCGTAGACCCCGTAGCGGAGGGGCAGCAGGGAGCGGATTCTGAGAAGCGACCAATAGAAGTGCGGCGGAGCAGCTCGGAGTCGCAATTCTGGTAAATATCTGAAACGAGTCTTGAATTGAACAGGGGACACGTACCGCTTCGAGAGAAGCGGTACATGTCCCCGTTCTTCCGCTGGCCAGGGCAGCGTCCGCCGGGCTCCCCCCGATTGACAGGAGAAGGGCAGCATTCATCGCCGTCGGGATGTCGACGACCCGAGGGAGATCGGCTCCCCCCGATTGACAGGAGAAGGCCGACCGGTATATTTTTAGCCTGCGTCAATATCGCCCCGTCAGGGAGGAGAAAAAACCATGGCCGCAAAAAAACGCCATCTGGCATTCGCCGCGATCCTCGTTTCACTCTTCATGATCTTCTTCGTCGTCAACCGCCGCCAGCGGGAGGCCATCGAGCCGGCTGACCTCATACTCATCAACGGCAAGATCGTGACCGTGGACGCCGCCGTCCCCGAGGCCTCCTGGATCGCCGTCCGCGGCGGCCGTATCGCCGCCCTCGGCGCCAACCCGAAGGACTACAAGCGTCACGTCGGCGACGGAACCGAGATCATCGACCTCGGCGGCGCGCTGACCATCCCGGGGATCATCGAGAGCCATGGCCATTTCACGGGCCTCGGCTCCTCCAAGATGATCCTCGACCTGACCAAGGCCCGCTCCTGGGACGACATCGTGGCCCTGGTCGCCGCGGCCGCAGCCGCGGTCAAGCCCGGCGACTGGATCGTCGGCCGCGGCTGGCACCAGGACAAGTGGGACCGCGTGCCCGAGCCCAACGTCAACGGCCTGCCCCTTCACGTCGCCCTCAGTAAAGCGACCCCGAACAACCCGGTCCTCCTGACCCATGCCAGCGGCCATTCATCGCTTGCCAATGCCAAGGCCATGGAACTCTCCAAGATCACGAGCACGACGACCAATCCCGCCGGGGGCGAGATCATCCGCGACGCCAAGGGGAACGCCATCGGCGCTTTCCTCGAAACGGCCCAGGGTCTCGTCCGCTACCAGGCCGGGCATTACACCTCCGAGGAGGCCCAGGCCCGCGAGCGCAAGGAAATCGAGCTCGCCTCCCAGGAGTGCCTTATCCACGGCGTCACGACCTTCCACGACGCCGGCGCATCCTTCGGCACGATCGACCTCTACAAAAAGATGGCAGAAGAAGGGGTCCTGCCGATCCGCCTTTACGTCATGCTCAGCGTCGGCAACAGGGCCCTGGCCGAACACGGCGCATCCTACCGGATGATCGGCGCCGTCGACAATCATCTGACGGTGCGGGCCATCAAGCGCCTCATCGATGGCGCGCTCGGCGCCCATGGCGCCTGGCTCCTCGAACCCTACGCCGACCTTCCGACATCGACCGGCCTCAACACGGAGTCGATCGAGGGAATGAAGGAAACGGCGAAGTACGCCATCGCAAACGGCTTCCAGCTTGCGACCCACGCCATCGGCGACCGGGGGAATCGCGAGACGCTCGACATCTACGAGGAAGCGCTCAAGGCCCATCCCGAGAAGACCGACACGCGCTGGCGGATCGAGCACGCCCAGCATCTCAGCCTCGACGACATCCCGCGCTTCGGCAAGCTCGGCGTCATCCCGGCCATGCAGGCCATCCACTGCACCTCCGACGCACCGTGGGTTTATAAGCGCCTCGGAGAGAAGCGGGCTGGAGAAGGCGCCTACGTCTGGCGGAAGCTCATGGACACGGGCGCGGTCATCCCCAACGGGACCGACGTCCCGGTCGAACCCATCGACCCGATGTCCTGTTTCTACGCCGCGGTGACCCGCAAGCTCAAGGACGGGACGACGTTCTTCCCCGACCAGAGAATGACCCGCGAGGAGGCTCTCCGCTCCTACACCATAAACGGCGCCTACGCCGGTTTCGAAGAGGCGATCAAGGGCTCTCTCGCGGTGGGGAAGCTGGCCGACATCACCGTGCTCGACCGCGACATCCTGACCTGTCCCGAGGACGACATCCCGGCCGCCAGGGTGCTTTACACGATCGTCGGAGGCAAAGTCCTCTACCGGCGTTGACGCCGGAAAAAAGGGAGTTCGACCATGCGACGCCACAATCTCATTCTCTCCGTGATTCTCTTTCTGGCCCTACTGGCACCGGCCCTTGTCATGGACCTCTCGGCCGCCGGCCAGGCGGAGGCAGGGAACCCCGCGAAGAAAGTTTCCCGTTGGGAGTCTAACCTCTCTGCGGGCGCGGTCCTCCAGGAGCAAATCGGCATCGTCAAGTCTTTTTGGTGGTACGCGCTGCCGAAGATCTTCGCCCTGGGCTTGAGCTTCGATTTCGTCGGCGCGACTCTGCCGATCTCGCTCAACGTTTCTTTGAACCTGCCTCTGCCGGTCGTCGTCCCCTTCGTCTGCGCCGGAGCAGGAACTTCCGTCTCCCGCGGCGGGATCACCAACTACGGGGGCGGGCTCAAGTTCCGTATCTGGCCCAAGATCGGGATCCTCGTCGAATACCGGAAATATTCCCGCAAGCCGGACCCGTTGGTCGATCCTCCGGGCGCGACAAGAGTCAGGCGCGACTACATCGGCGCCGGCATCGCCTACATTTACTGACGCCGAACGGCCCAGGAAAGAAAAAAAGCCCTTGACAGCGATCCATTATATCGTATAATTACGATATACGATTTAAAGGAGCGACGCCGATGCGAGCCAAGACGGAAGGATTCAAACCCGCCCTCGTCCGAACGGCGGACCTGGCCAAGGCCCTGAGCCATCCGGTCCGCATCCGCATCCTCGAGATTCTTGCCGCCCGGCGGGCCTGCATCTGCGGCTGCCTGGTCAGCCTCCTTCCCCTGGCCCAATCGACGGTTTCCCGTCATCTCCGGGAGCTCCGGGACGCCGGACTCATCCGGGGGGAGATCGACGGGCCCCGCACCTGTTATTGCCTCGACCCGAAGGCCGTGGCCGAGGCCGGAGTGGCTTTCAGGGAGACCTTCCGCCGGATCGGCGGATTGCCAACGGAAGACGCCGGTAGTCCAAGGCGCCCCGCCGCGGCGCGCAAATCCTCCCGGAGGACGAGCGTCCAGCCTTGAAAGAGCGCCGGATAAATCCAATAAAATAAAAGGGAGAAGCCATGAAACACGACAAGGAAAAAGAAAGCGAACGCCTCAAGGAGCTCGTCCGCGAAAAATACGCCCAGATCGCCCGGGAGGCGCCCAAGCCCGGAAGCCCCCCCGCCGCCCGGGCAGCTTCCCCGTGCTGCAGCCCGGCCGCAGGCCCCTGCTGCTGCGCTCCCGCAGCCGAGCCGTCGGCCTCAACCTGGTACAGCGAGGACGTCGCCGGCATCAAGGAGGCCTACGAGAAGCTCGATGGCCACATGGACGAGGCCGACCTCGGCCTCGGCTGCGGCCTGCCGACCGAACACGCCGGCCTGGCCCCCGGCCAGACCGTCGTCGACCTCGGCTCGGGCGCCGGGAACGACGTCTTCATCGCTCGCTCAGTCGTCGGCGAGACGGGCCGGGTCATCGGGATCGATATGACGCCCGAGATGATCGACAAGGCCCGCGCGAACGCCGAACGCCGCGGCTTTAAGAACGTCGAGTTCCGTCTCGGCGACATCGAGGCCCTGCCCGTCGACGACGCGGCGGCCGACGTCATCGTCAGCAACTGCGTCCTCAACCTCGTCCCCGACAAGCGGCTGGCCTTCGCCGAGATCTTTCGCGTCCTTAAGCCGGGCGGCCGGTTCTGCGTCTCCGACATCGTCCTCCAGGGAGAGCTCCCGGCCAAGCTCCAGGAGGTGGCCGAGCTCTACGTCGGCTGCATCGCCGGCGCGCTCGACGCCGAGGAGTACCTGGCCATCATCCACGAAAGGGGATTCACCGGGATCGACATCAAGGTCGCGAAACGGCTCGACCTCCCCGACGAATACATCCTGGAACACATCAGCGCCGAAGAGCTCGCCGCCTACCGCGCCTCCGGCTCCGCCGTCCTGAGCGTCACCGTCGTCGGGACCCGGCCCTCGAACTGAGAAAGAGAACAAAGCGGGGAAGCCTCCGCCGGACGCAACGGACTCCGCGTCCATAGGGTATAATATCCTGAACGGAATACAATGTGCGGAGCGTGCGAAAATGACTCGAAAAACGATGGCCTTCATGATCGCGGCGGGGATGTTCATCGGTTTGGCCGCCGCGCGGCCGGCAGGGGCCCAGTCCAGGAAAAACGAACGGCCTCTCGGCGTCTATATCAACCTCGGCTACGTCAATCTCAACAGCTACCCCAAGTGGATCGCGCTCGGTCCGGAGCTCGAACTGCGGGCCGGAAGGGTCGTCAGCTTCAACCCCGAACTCTCGGTCTGGATCCGGAATTCTTTTGGGAGCTCCGTCCACATCGTCCCCGGCCTGACCGTGAACTTCAGGATCAAACGCTTCTTCCTCGGAGGAGGGGTTGTCCGGCGGATCTCCGACTGGGCGGAGGAGGCCGGCGGCACGGTCGTCCCCAAGTTCCAGGCGGGCTACGCGTCCGGCCCCGTCAGGCTCTCTGTCATCCTCCTGCTCCTCAACCGGACCGACAATTTCGTCCTCGGGCTGAACTTCGGATTCAGAATTTAAAGAGCTGAGCCGCCGGCCGATGTCTAAACGCTAGAGCGCGGCCAGGGCTTTGAGGGCCAGCGAGTAGAGCCAGCGGTGGGCCTTATTGCCGTTGGTCAGGATGGCCACGCCGGTCTTACGATTGAGGTTTCCCGCCAGGAAGGCCGTATGGCCGTTAACGCTGCCGCTGTGGGCGATGATCGTTTCGCCGTTCTGTGTCGAGATCCACCAGGCCAGGCCGTAGCCGGACGTCTCGTTGAGCCAGCCGCCGTTGATCGGCCCGGCGAAGCGGTCGAACTGCCGCTTCATCATCTCGCGGAAAGTCGGCTCGCTCAAAAGCCGCCGCCCCTTGTAAACCCCGCCGTTGAGGTTGGCGATCAACCAGCGGGCCTGGTCGACGGCCGTGCCCTAGACGACACCCGCCGGCCAGGCGTCGGCCTTGACCCAGTCCACGGGCCGGAAGACGCCGCCGCGCCGCCGCACGGGCATGTAGGGGATGGCCAGCCGCTTGATGGGTCGGGCCATGCCGCTCATGTCTTTCTGCCGCTCGGGCAAAGATTATGTCACGCCTTGTCACAGAGGGCGCATCGCGAGTATGATTTGTGGGCACGGGCGAAAGAGGTGAAGGCATGCTCATGTCGAAACGCACGGTCTCACTACTGGCCTTATCCGCCTGGGTCGCGATCGCGATACCGGCGGCAGGCCAATCCGGCCCCGGCGGATCAAGCCCCGGCAAGCGCCTCGGCGCATGGGAAAAACAACTCGTCCTGCCGCCGCAGATCTTCTCGCGGCTAACCTGGGCTGAGAGACGCCTTCAGCCCTCCGGGTTGCGGAAGCTCGAGACGATGGCACGGGCGCTGGCGCCGAAGATCGCCACCGGCGACGATTTCGATTCGCTCCGCGCTCAGGCCGAGCGCGAGGTGGCCGCGTCATTCGCGAGGCTGTCCCAGATGGACATCGCGGAAGCGGCCTTCATCGTCATGATCATGGCGACCAAGGACATGGACGACGACATCCGCATGATCATGGTCGAGATCAAGGCGATGAATGCCGCCAAGCAGAAGTTGCGGGAATTGACCAAGGAGCTCAACGGCTGGATCTCCCAGGAGATGTCCAAGCACCCTGGATCCGAGGACATCGACAACGAAAAGGTGGCGGGTTCGAAGACGAAAGCCAGCGCCGCCCGGCCCACCGCGAAAGCGACGGCCCCTCCCCTTCGTCGGATCACCCTCGATACCAAGACCTCACCCGTGATCCATCTCGAGTACGTCAAAGCGCCCACCATTCCACCGCTCCCGCCGCGGAACCCCGGCCTGACGGTCTCCGGACTCAAGTCCATGCTGGACAACCTCAAGGGGAAACTCGACAGCATGAACGAGATGTCGGAGATGACTTCGTTGCGGCTGCAGATGACCATGGACCGCCGCTCCAAGATCATCCAAACGCTGTCCAATATCATGAAGAAGATCGGCACCACCCAAGAGACGATCGTCAAGAACATCAAGTGACGGGATAAAGGACCGGTCACAGGAGAATCCCATCATGAAGCGATCGCGGTCCATCCTATTGTCAGCCCTGATATTCTCCGTGGCCGCCGCCGCGCCGGCTTCCGACGGAGGATCGCCCCGGCGCCAGCCGGCGGCTCCCGCCCGGGATCCCGTCGCCGCCCAGATCGTCAAAGAGCTCCAGGCCGGCCTCCCCGCCTGGGTCAAGGAGAAGGACGTGCCCGGGGTTGCCGTCGCCATCGTCGACGACAAGGAGATCCTGTGGCAGGGAGTCTACGGTTTCACCAGCCGGGCCAAGGACAAACCGGTGACTCCGCGAACCCTGTTCAGCATCCAGTCGATGTCCAAGAGCTTCACGGCCCTCGCCGTACTCATGGCCGTCCAGGACGGCCTCCTCGACCTCGACCGCCCGATCACCGAGTACCTCCCAGATTTCACGGTCCACAGCCGGTTCGAGGAGAGCCCCGAGAGGAAAATGACCCTGCGTCACCTTCTCTCCCACCGGGCGGGGTTCACCCACGAGGCGCCCGTCGGCGGGAACTTCGACAGCCGCCCCCACACCTTCAGCGAGCATGTCCTGAGTATCTCCGACACCTGGCTCCGTTACCCCGTCGGCTACCGCTACAGCTATTCCAACCTGGGCATCGACCTGGCCGGCTGGATCCTGGAGAAGAAAAGTGGCGTCCCGCTCGCGAAATACGTCCGGGACAAGGTGCTGGCGCCCCTGGGCATGAACGACAGCACGCTCGACATCGAGGCCATCTTCAAGGCGGAGGACCGGGCCGTCGGGCATGTCGCACCTTTTCTCAAGGTCGCGGGCGGCATCCCCGTCGAAGTGCCGATGGTTCCGGCCGGGGGCGTTTACACGAACATCCTCGACATGGGCCGCTCCCTGATGTTCCACATCAACGAGGGGCGTGCAGGCGAGGCACAGCTGCTGAAGAAGGACCTCATCGAGGCCATGCACACCGTCCAGCTCCCCGAGAAGCATGAGCGGTTCGGCTATGGGCTCGGCCTCGTCTCGAGTCATATCGGGCCGCAAGCCTATCTTACACACGGGGGAGGCGGCTACGGCTTCAACAGTTACATGGCCATGTATCCAGGGCTGAAGCTGGGGGTCGTGGTCCTAACCAACGCGGACCAGAATTCGGTCACCGGTCTCGTCAGCGACCTCGTCAACAAGATCATCCAAGATGGGGTCGCTCCGCCCGGCCGGGAGCTCGAAATACCCACGGTGGACACGAAGAACCCGATCCCGGCGACGGACGAGCGGGCGAAAAGGCTCGCGGGTTCCTACGCGGGGGACACGGCCCTCGGGACGAAGGACGGCGCCTTCGGCATCACTCTGGCCAAACAGTTCTATCCGCTGACGTTTTACGCCGACGCGGGCGACGCCGTCGGGCTGTTTGGCAAGTACTCCGAGCTCCGCGCCAAGCCGCCGCTCGGGGAGGGCGAGCCCGGCTCGATCGTCGTCATGAACAGGCTCTCGGGTACCTGCGAATATTACGATTTCCATAAGCCAGAGCCCGTAGCAGACAAGCCGGGGCCGAACAGGTCCGAATGGAAGCCCTTCCTCGGGACCTACAAGACGCTGACGTGGGGCAGGGCGTTCGGCTTCATGGTCAACATCGCCGTCGCCGACGGATACCTAACATTCAACGGGACGCGCTGCCGCGAGTACCTGTCGGGGCTTTTCTTCACCTACGACGGGGAAGCGCTCGACTTCCGTGGTACGGTGGCCACATTCCGAAACATCGCGCTGATCAGGATGAGAAGATAGATCTTATTCTTCGGAGAGCCCGGCCAGCTTATCCTGGACGCGGCGCAGTTCGTCCTGGGCCTCTTTGAACAGCTTCGCCTTAAAGGCCAGAGTGTCGAGCGCCTTGGTTTCGCTCATGGTCCTCTTCAGGAGGTCGATTCGGGCGAGAATCTCCGCCTCGCGCCGGCGCAGGCGGGCGGTTTCTTCTTTATTCAATGGAAACTCAGGCATGCGTCTGTTCTTCCGATGTTCCTATTGTAGTGAGAACGGCCGGCCGGGGCAAGTTCAGAGGGGGTCAAACCTACCTTTTACACTTTCCGGGTCAAAAAGGGTGTAAAAGGTAGGTTTGACCCCTTCTTTAACCGTCGCCTACCGCTGGACCAGCCTGACCGTTTGGATCTCGAAGGGCTTGAGCCGGACGGGGATCGACTCGATCTCGACGGTTTCATGCCCGCCCGATGAGGAGATCGTTAAGCCCAGGAACACGGCGCTCGCCAGCCGGGCTTCCGTATCCTTCCCGGCAATCTCGCGGAGGCGAGCGACAGGCGTCCCGTCGGCGTCGAGCCAGAGCGCCTGGACGATGATGTTGGGCTTGTCGACGGATAGGAACGATTCCCCCGCCGTCTTGATCCGGCCCTTGTTCCGGGCCGGGAGCCAGGTCGCGACGAGCGGCGTGTGGACATCCCAGCCAAATCGGGAGGCGGCGACACGATCCGAGACGGAGTCCGCCGCGGTCCCCGCGCCCGGGGGCGGAGCGCTCGTCAGGCTGTAGTGGAACTCCACCCGCCCTTCCTGGCTCGCCTTGAAGTTCGTCATCCAGTAGTTGTTCATAGCGTAAGAAAAAACCCAGGCGTTCGTAAGGTCGAGTTCTTTGAGCCATTTGCCAGTGTTAATATCGCCGAACTGAACGAGAGGCGCCTCGACCGGCGACCAAACGACGCGCGCGTCTTTCCCGGAGAATTCGACCCAGTTCTGGACGGTGTGCCAGTCGAGAGTCGTCCCGGGGAGCTGCTCCTTGCCCGGGGCCATGTCGGCGTCGGCGATCTCAAACCGGATGTTCGGGCCGACCTGACCCGATACACCCTCCGCCGGCCGTTTCGCACTCGGCCTGGGGGAGACCGGGCCAAGCTTGGCGCTCAGCCCGCCGGGGAACCCTGGACCGACTTCGAACGGAAAGGCGAAATAGACGGCCTCGGGCGCGAACGTTTCCTCTTTATCGAGTATGTTGACGAGGTCGACCCGCTTGACGTCGTCGTAGAGGATGATGCGTTGCTCGAGTGACCGGCACATCTTCGGCGAACTCTTGATACTGAGGCTTGCGGCCACCGACCCCTGCCAGCCGGCCTCGACCTGGGCCGACTCGGGCGACCAGCGGTTGAACGTCGCCCGCTTGGTCATGTCGTCCACGGCCTTGCGGCCGCCCTCGGGCTGCTCGTAGATATACGCGTTGAGCGGCCAGGGACAAGCCTTGTCGACGAGCTCGCGGCCGAGTTCCTTGTCGTAAAGACTCGAGATGCCTCCCGTCTTCGCGTCCACGGCGACACGGTAGAAACGGTTCTCGATGGTGTTGCCGCGGATCTCCGATCCGGGGCCCGAAGCGGCGGTGCCCGGGGGCGTCTCCCCCGCCGTGACCGCGAAAACGGCGGTGCCCATCGACGGGACGTTTTGCGCGAGGACCAGAATGGCGTCATCGCCCAGCATCTGGAACTTCGCGCCGCTGCCGAGCCGGCGGTCGACGACCCGGAGCTTTCCCTTCGCCTCGCGCAGGGGCCCGGACGGAAGGGTCACACGGACGACGTCGGTCCGGGCCCAGGAGAGCGGGTTGAATACGGCAAACTCGAATTCACCGTCGGCGCTGATGAGCCGAGCCAGTGCCTCGGTCCCGCGCCGCAGGAGCGTCCGCGAGGCCTCTCTTGCCTTATAAGCGAAGCTCGCCTTAACCGCCCACTGGCTGCGGGCGAGCTCCGATTGCGGATCGTCGATCGAATTGTAGGCCCCCCAGGTATGTTCGTCGTAGAGCATGGCCAGCTCGTGGGCATTCCGGATCTGGCCCTCCGGGAAGCGGAAGGCCTTAGCCAGGTCGAGTTTCGCCGCCAGCGCCGAGATTTTTTCGGCCGAGATGAGGTCGCTGTGGGTCATGCGATTGAGTCCGGTCTCGAAGGACGTCGAGGCGACCCCGTCGGTCCAGTAGTCGGGCCAGCCGAGCTTGTGGATGGGGAGCGAATTCCCGTAGTCCTTCTCCAAGCGTTCGAAGAATTCGCTCATCGTGGCTAGCCTCAGACGCGGCGAGACGTAGCGCTCGTTCCATTCCCTGACCAGGTCGGAGAGGCCGCGCCCGGGCGGGCAGTTGTCCGTCGTCCAGGCGCCGATGTTGAAGGCGATGATGTTGTAGGGATAATCGCCGCGCGCCTCGAGCTTGGCCAGATAGTCCCCGACTTTAGGGGCGCTTTTCGCGACCGGCTCGTGGAGGAGGAGCTCGTAGTTCCCGAACAGGTAGTGTTCGCCGTTCCAATGGAGGATGCGGCTGCCGTCGGGCGATTCCCACCAGAAGGCGTTGGGCCGGCGGAGAGGGGCCCGGGACCGCGTCTCGTTAATGCCGGTGGCGAAATAGCGGATGCCGGCCTTCGTGAAAACCTGGGGCAGGGCCCAAGAAAAGCCGGTGACGTCGTTGTTCATGGCCGAGCGGACCTCGAAACCGTAGGTCCGGGCGTACTGCTTGGCCAGGTCGACGGAGCGGATGATCTCTTCGTGGGAAAAGCCGTCGGACTGGTTGAGGTAAAGCCCGGACAGCTCGACGCGGCCGGCCCGGATGAGGTCGGCCAGGGCGCGGACATCGGCCTCGGGCCTGGTCCCGATGAAATTCTGGAGGGCCCAGGAGATCTCGATATTCCAGCGGAATTTGGCGTCGTCGGGATAGGCGTCGGTTTGCCGGCAATAGTCCATGACGGAATCGAGATATTCGACGTGGTTTTGGGCGACCCGCGTCTGAAGCTCGGTGTAGCCGATATCGGTGTGGGAATGATGGAAGAGATAGACGGACCAGCGCCGCGGGGGGAGGAGAGTGATTTCGCGGCTGAGGACGGCCGTTCCGACCTTGACCTCGAAACGCGCCTTGGCGGGCTTCACGGCCTCGGGAACGCGCGCCTCAAAGACGTTCCTGCCGGGCTTGAGAGAGAGGGAGGTCATGGCCAGGTCACAGGGCTTGCCGGCGACCCAGGCCTTGAGGGCGGCTTCCCCGCCTTCGGGGCCCGGGTAGTCGACGATGACCTGGACGATCTGCTTCGCCGCGGCCCCGTCTCTGACCAGGAAAACGGTCGGGACGACGTCGAGCGCGGATTTCGGGACCTCGTTCACGGAGGGCCCGGACGCCGGCGCCGTCTGGGACGATGTCTCTCCATGGGCCGACAGGATCGGCGCAGCGATAAGCGCGGCTAAGAGCAGGGGGCCCGCGCAGATAAGGGCGGCTTTCCCATTATTTCTTTTTCGCATTTGAGGCCCTCCTTGGGATTCAATCTAACACGCCCCGGGACCCGAGGTAAAGGCCCGGACGCTCGGCCGTTTGACCGCCCGCGGCGGATGTGCCATCATAGAATATTGAGGCTGAAATGATATCCTGTCGAAACGCCGCAACAGCCGTTCTGGCCCTGGCCGTGGCAGCCGGGATCTCAGGAAGCGTCCTTGCCGGCGCCGCCCGGGCGGGGGACGCCTCAACCGAGTCCCAGAAGAAAAAAGCCCAAGCCAACGAGAAGAGCCCCCAGTACCAGTATGAAAAGGGCGTTATCGCCCTTCGTTACGGCCTCACCGACGAAGCCATCCGTTACGGGAAACTGGGCATCTCCCTGGATCCGGAGCACTTCAACTCCTGGAACCTCTTGGGGTCGGCCTATTACACCAAGGGCGAGTACGGCCAGGCGGCCGAGGCCTACGGCAAAGCGGCGGTTCTCAAGCCGGACGCCGCGGACGTCCAGAGGAACCTCGGCCTGGCCTGGATCGAGCTCAAGGATACGGAAAAGGCCAGCGCCGCCTTGAAAAAGGCTTTCGAGCTCGACGAAGATGCCGAGGCCGCCTATTATCTGGGGCGGCTGTTCTACGTCGACAAGAGGTTCGACGAGGCCCTGGAATACGCCCTCAAGTCCATCCGGAAAAACGGCAGGAGCGCCAAGGCGTACAACCTCAAGGGCGTCATCCTGAACCAGATGGGCCGCTATCCCGAGGCCGCCGGGAGTTTCCAGGCCGGCCTCGTCCTGACCCCCGAGGACATCGGCCTCCAGGTCAACCTGGGCATCGCCTACATCAACACCAACGAGCCGGCCAAGGCCAAAGCCGTCTTCGAGGCGGTCCTTCCCAACATCAAGGAACAGGTGTTGAAGGACCAGGTCGAGAACTACCTCAAGTCCATCAAGGACGCCGGGAAGTAGCCCCGGAAAAGCGGGCTTCCATGGCCCGCAGGAAAGCCGTCCCTTTTTCGACGAAGGCGCGGCCGTCCGGGCAGAGGTCCTGGAAAATCCCACGTTCGAAAGCGAAATCCCCGAGGCTCGAATTGTAGGTCTCGAGCCCGACCGTGCCGTCGAAGCCGATCTCCGCGAGTGTCCGAAAAACGATTTCCCAAGGGACGAGCCCGCCGCCGGGGACACCCCGGTCGTTCTCGCAGGCATGGACGAGGGCTAGGCGCGGGCCGAGGACGCGCAGGCCCTCGGCGTAGTCGCGGACCTCGGTGACGGCGTGGTAGGTATCGAACGTGGCCCGGATATTGGGATGGCCGGAGAGGGCGATAAGGCGCATGAGCTGGGCCGGGGTGTTGACGAGATGGGTCCGGAACCGGCTCATCGGCTCGAGGACGACGGCGACGCGCCGCGCGGCCGCGTATTCGGCCAGGGCGTGGAGGCCTGCGGAGGCGCGGGGGAACTCGTCGGCCGGCGGGCGGCGGCGCTTGACGACGCCCGGATGCCCGTAGAGACAACCGGCGTACGCGGAGGCGCCGAGCTCGGCGGCGAGGTCGACCTGACGCTTGTGCCAGGAGAGGCCCCGGCCGCGGTCGGCCGGGTCGTCGGCCGAAAGGTCGCAATCGAGCGGCCAAAGACCGCCGGGGCCGACGATGAGCTCAAGGCCGAGAGCGGCGGCGCGCCGGCCGGTCAACCGCGGGCTGAAGACGACGTCGTCGCCGACGGAGAGCTCGAACATGTCCAGGCCCAGCTCCCGGGCGAGGTCGAGGTACGGCAGGTCGGCGTCCGACCAGTTCCGGGTGAAGAGATAGCAGTGCGCTCCGTATTTCACGGGCCAAAGATACCCCAGCTCGGCGGCGAGTTCAAGCCGAAGGACGAAGGTGATATGATAGGGTCATGAATTGGGTCACCGTCCATAAAACCAACGGAATCACGGACGCGGAGATCCTCAAGAACATGCTCGAATCTTTCGGCATTCCCGCCCGGGTGAGTTACGAGTCCGCGGGTAGGATCTACGGCTTGATCGTGGACGGGATGGGTGTCGCAGCGCTCCTGGTCCCCGAAAACCGGGCCCGGGAAGCACAGGACATCCTGGCCGAGCATTTCACGCCTGAAGACTGAGGGACCTCCGTCTCAACATGGATACAGGCCGAAACGTTTCGGCCCGCTGTGCGTCTTATGGGGTGAAGACGGACGAAGACATGACATCCTTCGACGAGCTTTACGACATGTACCACGCGCATGTATACCGATTCGCTTGCGCCCTGGCCGGTGACGCCCGGGACGCCGAGGACCTCTTCCAGGAGACCTGGCTGCGGGCCGTCAAGGCCCTTCCGGCGGGCCGGGAGACGGAGGGGAGCGACCGAAAGGCCTGGCTCTTCACCATCACGGCCAACGCCCACAAGGATTCGCTGAGGAAGAAACGCGTCCGGCGACTCTTCCTCCTGGAGAGGATGAAGTCGATGGCCGCGGGGGCGGCCGATGCTGACCATGGCTGGGACACCCCGGGACATTCGCGCGAGGACGGAGCGATGCGGTCAGACATCAGGATCTGCCTCCGCCAGGCCGTCTCCCGGCTCCCCGGCAGGGAGAGGCGGGTCTTCGTCCTCAAGGACATCGAAGGCTTCAAGCACGCGGAGATCGGCCGCATGCTCGGCATCCCCGAAGCGACCGTTCGGACGCTCCTTCATCGGGCGGTTCGGAAGCTCCGGAAGGAGCTGGCCGAGTTCAGGCCGGCGGCGAACGGAAACCCTGTTTTCGAGGAGGGACGGTCATGACCAGGAGCTTGAACTGTCGTGATGTTGAACGCCTCATGCTCGAAGGCGAAGACCGGGCGTTCTCGGCAGGAGAGCGGGACCTCGTCGAGGAGCATCTCCGCGCCTGCGCGCGCTGCCGGGGATTCGCCGCGGACCGGGCGCTTGTCCGCGCCGAACTCGCGGGCGTCCGCTGGCCGGCGCCCCCGGATGAGCTCGTCCTGAGGACCCGGCGGATGCTGCGGGAGACCGGGACGCCGGCGGCCGTGCCGGCCTGGATTCTCATCGCATTGGCCGCGGTCACGATCATCACGTCCATCTGGCTGGCGGTCTGGCTTCCGGACATCACGCCGGACACGACACTGGCCGACCTGCCCCTCGCGGCGCGGACGGCGGTTTTCATCATCGTCCAAAACGCGCTCATGCTCTTCTGCGCTCCCATCGTCCTGCGGACGGCCCGGGCGCGCCGGGACAAGCTTGAGAGCGCTCGATAACGAAGACACGAGCATCCGATAATCAGGAGGTCCCTATGACAGTCTCGAACAACGGTAAAAGCGTCGCCATCGTGATCATCATCGTGGTCCTGGCGCTTTTCGCCTTCCGCTCTATCTTTTTCGTCATGCCGTTTGGCGTGTTCCCGGGTTTGGCCCGCTCCGTCGGGGACGCAGGCCATTCGTTCCAGGGCTGGTTCGACGGTTTCGGCCCGCTCCGCGCCATACCGCTCATTATCCTCCCGGTCGCCCTGATCGTCCTCTGGGGCGCGGTCCTCATCTGGGTCTACCGAGACGCGGAGAAGCGCGGAATGAGCGGGATCCTGTGGCTGCTCCTCGTCCTGATCGGGAACGTCATCGGGCTGCTCATCTACGCCATCGTCCGCAGCGAGACGCCGGTCAGGCGGCGGGCCGAGGGCGCGGGGCGAACCGCGGGTCCGGAAAAATGCCCGGGCTGCGGGAACTCCGTCGCGACGGGACACGCCTTCTGCCCATATTGCGGGAAAAACCTGAAGCAGACCTGCCCCGCCTGCGGCAAGACCGTCGAGGGGAATTGGAAGGCCTGCCCGGCCTGCGGCGCGGGCATCGACCCCGGCCAGCCCCGCCAGGCCTGATCAAAGAAATAAGAGGGGGTCAAACCTACCTTTTGCAGCAAAAGGTAGGTTTGACCCCCTCTTGCCCTTCTTACTTGAAGATCTCGCGGCGGAGGGAGGCTAGGGCGATGCGCGACTCGACCGGGTTGACGCCGATGCCCGGCCCGTCCGGGACGTGGATCGTGCCCGGGCCACTGAGCTCGATGAAGGGGTCGATGACGTCCTCTTTGTAATACCGCCGGCTGGCGCTGAGGTCGTTCGGGTACTTGAAGTTCGAGAGCGTGGCGATGTGGAGGTTGTGGGCCCGGCCGATGCCGCATTCGAGCATGCCGCCGCACCAGACCGGCACGCCGCGCGACTCACAGTAGTCGTGGATCCTGCGCGTCTCGACGACCCCGCCGACCCGGCCGACCTTGATGTTGACAACCCGGCAGCTGCCCATCTCGAGCGCCGCCCGGGCCGTGTCGAACGATAGGATGCTCTCGTCGAGGCAGAGGGGCGTCGTCATCTCCCGCTGCAGCTTGGCGTGGTCCCAGAGGTCGTAAGGGGCGAAGGGCTGCTCGATCATGAGCAGGTCGTAGGCGTCGAGGGCCTTGAGCGTTTTCATGTCCCCCAGGCCGTAGGCGCCGTTGGCGTCGGCCTGGAGCATGATGTCCGGGTATTTCTCGCGGACGGCGGAGCAGGCCGCGGCGTCCCAGCCCGGTTTGATCTTGATCTTGATCCTCTTGTAGCCCTGGTCGAGGTACTGGCCGATCCGGGCGACGAGGTCTGGAAGCGAATCCTCGATGCCGCAGCTCACCCCGGCCGCTATTTCGGTCCTGACGCCGCCGTAGAGCTTGTGGAGCGGCAGCCCGGCTTTTTTCGCCTTGAGGTCCCAGAGGGCCAGCTCGATCCCGGCCTTGGCCATCCGGTTGCCCCGGAAGACGGCGGCTTCGCGGGCGTAGTCCTCGGGCTCGACGAGACCCTTGCGGAAAACAAGCGGCACGAGGAACTCCTTCATGACGTGCCAGGCCGTCTCCGTCGTCTCGCCGCTGTAGAGCGGCGATTCCTCGGCCACGCACTCGCCCCAGCCGCAGACCCCCCCCTCGAAGACTTTGACGAGGCTGAAGGTCCGGTCGTAGGACCGGCCGAAGCTCGTCTCGAAGAAGTGCACGAAGGGAAGCTTGAGGAGGTCGATCTCGATCCGCTCGATGGCCATGGGCTGTCCTCCGCGTTCTCGATTCCCGCCTAACATAATCCAGGACGCCCGCGGAATTCAAGGAAATCCCCCGTCAAAATATTTTTCCGATTTCTCTTGACACGTGCGAAAATTGTGTTATTATACAGACTAGTTTGTATCACAGACCACAAAGGAGAAAAAGCCATGGTGGACGTCGACAAAGTCGAAAAAAGGACCCTCCGGTACTTCTACAGCGATGGATTGACCGAAATCGCGCTCGGCCTCATCTTCCTTCTGCTCGGGGGCTATATCTTCGGCCAGGCGGCCGTGCCGGAGGGATCTCCGTGGAACGCTGCGATCAGCATCCTGTCCGTCTTCGTCATCCTATCGTCCGGGTTTCTCGTCAACCGCTTCATTCGCTTCTTCAAGCGCCGCATCACCTACCCGCGGACGGGCTACGTGGCCTACAAGAAAAAAGAACAGAATCCGAAGCGCCGGTGGGCCGCGGCGATCGTCGGCGGCGTCATCGGGTTCGCCCTGTCCGGACTCTTCGTCATCTCGCCGACGACTAGGGCGCTCTTCCCCGCCCTGAACGGCCTCCTGCTCGCCGTCGCCGTCCTCCTCTTCGCCAACAAGGTCGGTCTCGTCCGCTTCTACATGCTCGCCGCCGCCTCGGCCATCATCGGTTTCGCCGTCACCGCCGCCGGGGTCGGCGACATCAAAGGGGTCAGCCTCTATTACGGCCTCTTTGGCGCCGCCGTGACCCTCTCGGGCCTAGCGACGCTCGTCCTCTACCTCCGGAAGTCGCCGCGCCCCGGACGGGAGAATACCGATGCCGTCTGACCTCCGCGTCCTCCCTGAACTCGACCGCCTCATCCATGAGCCGGCCCGCCTCGCCCTGGCGGCCATCCTCTCTGTCGCTGAGAGCGCCGACTTCCTCTATCTCCAGCGCGAGACGGGGCTGACCAAGGGCAATTTGTCATTCCATCTGGCCAAGCTCGAGGAGGCCGGCTACGTCTCCGTCGAAAAGACCTATCGCGGCCGGATTCCTCTGACCCTCGTCCGCCTGACCGACGCGGGCGCCGTGGCCTACCGCGCCTACCGGGCCCGCTTCAAGAAATTTTTGGAGAAAACCGGTTGATCCTGGATGGAGGGACGGTCAGCTTCTCTTCAGCAAGTAGAAGGCGCGGTCGCCGAAGAGAAAGTGGTCGGCGACATAGCCGCGGCCGAAATAAGCGGTCATGGTCCGGCGCAGACCCGTCTGCCACTCGGCGATGAGGTCTGGCCGTCCGGCCAGGGCTTTGATGTCCCTCGGCACTTCGACCAGGACGACCTCGTCGTCGAGCCGCAAGTTCGGGCGCCCGGGCCGGTGGAACGGGTCCTCCCCGCCGGGCTTCCTCTCCTGGGCTTTGGGCAGAGCGGCGGTGTCGTATTCGGGTTTCCGGGCCTTGCCCTCGGACCCCAACTTCACCCGGCGGTCGTGGATCGGCCATTCGATGAGCATCCGGTCGGTGGGGATGCCCGGCCCGAGGCAGAGGGAGGGGACCAGGCCGTAGAAGTTGGGGAAATACGCCCGGGAAACGGCGCCCAGCGCCTGCAAGTTGAGGTTGGCGTTCCGCGTCATGAGTGGGTCGTAGGTCCAGGTGATGAAGCGGTAGCCGCGCTTCACGGCTTCCTCCCGCTGGGCCCACTTGAGGGCCTTGCCCAGGCCGCAGCCCTGGAAATCCGGCAGGACGGCAAGGAGGTGGGAGTGCTGGCAGGATTCGCCCTTAAAGACCGCTGGGAACGAATAGACGAAGCCGGCGAGCTCGGGACCGACGTAGGCCCCGAGCAGGATGCCCCCCATCCGGCTCGAAACGGCGAACTGGTGGACGGGCGTTAAGTCGATGTCCTCGTGCTTCCAAACGACACGCTGGATGTGCAGGAGCTTCTCGAATTCCTCGAAAGAATCCAGGGGCTTGACCCGGACGCGCTTAGCCAAGCTTGACTGCTTTCCGGTGGGCCCGCCATTCGTAGATGCCGATGATGCGGCAGGCCATGGCTTCGGCGGAATATTTCTCCAGGACGGACTCCCGGCCGTGCGCGGCCAGGCGGCCGGCCAGGACCTTGTCCAGGTAGATCTTGAGGATGGCGTCGGCCAGGACCTTGGCGTTCCGGGCCGGGACGAGGAGGCCGGTCTCGCGGTGGGTGACGATGTCCCGGGCCGCCCCGACGTCCGCGGCGGCGACGGGAAGGCCGCTGGCCATGGCCTCGATGAGGAAGCCGCCGAGCCCGTCGAGGTGCGAAAAGACGGCGAACATGTTCAAGGAGGCCAGGACACGCGGCGCTTCGTTCCGCCGGCCCAGGAAATAGAAGACGTTGTCCATGGGGCGCCCGACGGCGGGGTCGTCGGATTCGAGGCGCAAGCTTCCCTCTCCGACGACGACGATCTTGACCTTCGGCGCCGACTTGCCGACGATCGCGGCCGCATCGAGGAGCGTCCGGTGTCCCAGTTCGTCCTCGAGGGGAATAACGACGCCGGCCAGGAAGTCGTCCGGGCCCAAGGCAAGCTCCTTGCGGACGGAATCGTCCGGGCCGTGGGCGGTGAACGGCGAAAAGTCCAGCCCCGGCGGGACGACCTCGACGTTCGCCTCGGCGACACCGCCGCAGACGAGGATGGACCGGACACCCTCGGAACCGGCGATGACGGCGTCGAACGACGCGAGAGGCAGCTGCCCTTCAAGCGGGGGAGAGTCGGCGGGGCGGGAGAGGATGCGGACGGGGACCTGGGCCGAGGCCGCCGCAGGAAGCCCGAGGCCGGCGCCAAGCGTCTCGTGGAAATGGACCAGCCTGCAGCCGTGGGCCTTCATGGCCCGGACCAAGCCCTGCCGGACGACCCATTTCATCCGGCCGCGCATGCGCAGGGGGAGCACGGATAAGCCCTCGTCCGCCGCTTTCCCGAGAAGGTCGCTTCCGGGCTCGAGGACGAGGTGGGCCGCGTAGCCTTTCTTGCGGAGTTCGCGGGCTATGCAGAGGACCTGCCGCTGGCTCTCGCGCCATTCGCGGCCGGCGTCGACGAGGAAGAGGCTCAACGCGCCTCCCGCCGCCGGGTAGGGATGACCGCCGGGATATTCACACGGTCATCTTAACACACCGAAAAAGAATATTAAAAGGTGATGTTGCGGGCCTCGAGGGTCGAGCCGGTCACCTTGGCGATGTTGGCCACGGCCACGTTGTAATCGACGAGGGCCCTGAGCTCCAGCGACCGGGCGCTGGCCAGGGCGTCCTGGTAGGTGAGGACGAAATAATTCGTCGACATCCCGACGGCGAGTTTTTTCATCTCGGCCTCGAGCTGCTTCCCGGCCAGCTCGCGGGCGATGCGGTAGGCGTCGACGCTCTTGGCCGCCGTTTCGAGGGTCAGAACGGCGTCGCTGACCTCGAGGTAGATCTGCTGCTCCTGGTTCTTGAGGCGGGCCTGGGTCTGCTCGAGATCGAGCTTGGCATAGGTGTAACTGGCGCGGCCGACGACGTCTCCGATGGGGATGGTCAGGGTCAGCCCGGCCGTCCAGTTGTTGTACAGGAACCTGAACGTATCTTTGAACGCCTGCGCGGCGCTGCCCGCGGGTCCCTCAGTGGGCGGCAGGAACGGGTTGTTGGGATCATAGATGAACTGGGCGCCGGAAATGCCCGGGCTGGCTTTGACGAGCTGCAGATCGAGCTGGGGCAGAAGCTGGTTCTTGGCGTAGCGGAAATTGATCCTCTTGGTCTCGATCGTCGATTTCGCCACCTCGAGGTCCGGGCGCCTGGCCATCGCCTTTTCGAAGGCCTCATCGAGGGTGATAGTGAACGGTTTGAAGTTGGGCGTGTCGGCGGGACGGAGGTTCTGGCCCTTGGCCGAAGGATCTCCTCCCTGATTGAGGAGGGTCTTCAATTGGTCCTGGCTGCGTTTGACCATGGCTTCGGCCTGGAGGATATCGGCCTCCCGCCGGGCCACGGTGGCTTCGGCGTTGAGGACCTCGATCGGCGCCTTCTGCCCGACTTCGACTTCCCTCTTGGTCTTGGCCAGGAGGTCCCGCCCGCTCTGGAGGGCCTGCTGCAGGGTCTTCAGGTTTTCGACGGAGTAGACGAGGTTCCAATAGGCCACTTCGACGGAGTAGACCATGTTGATGAGGACGGTCTTGAACTGGTTCCGGGAAACATCGAGGCTGTTCAGGGCCACGATGATCTCCCTCCGGCTGATCGCCCAGCCGAAGTTCCGGAGCAGGGGTTGGGTAATGGAGAAATTCAGGCGGCTCGTGTAGGACGGGTTGTAGCTCTGGAAGAGCTGGTTGTTTATCTGATAATCGTAGCTCAAAGAGGCGGTAATATTCCCCCCGAAGGGGATCTGCTGGGCTACGGACGCGGTGGAGCCCGAGGTTTTGGTGACGTACGTCCCCGAGCCCTGGAGCGACCAGGTCGAGAGCTGTTCCATCCGGTTCCCGGTCAAGTCGACCTGGAACGTCGGCATGAAATATTGCCGGGCCCGCGAAACCGAAGCCGAGGCCAGCTCGGGGTTGAGGACCTCGACGGCCACGTTGAGGTTGTTCTTCAGGGCCTGGACGATCGAATCCTCGAGGGTCAGGGAAACATCTTTCTTCTCCTGGCCGATAGCGAAGCCGCCGAGAAGGGCCAGGACGAGGAACGAGGTGACGATCCGTTGTTTATTCATGTCCGTCCTCCGATGCATGGAATATCTTCGAAGAGACACCATTTGCAAGAATGATGCCAGAGTGCAAGACCACATTCATATAATACGAATCCGGGGGCTTTTCGTTCACTCCGGCCACTGGCTCCCGGGAGTCGTCCTCTTCTCTAACCGGTTATCAACCCATTCGACTCCCCGGCCTGAAGCCCGGGGTATATACTCAGGGTTAATACTGAGCCGCGCTTTAACACCGATTGGCAAAGAATTGCAAATCGGGGTTGGCGCCGTCGAACGTATCAAGGATACAGGAAACCCCGAAATTTGTAAAAAAACAAGAAATGTCGCACGATCTGCCCCCTAGGCCCGAACTCGGCGCCCGAATTTGCGTTATAATAGGCGGATCAATGGAGGCTTGCCCATGAAAATCCGTAAACTTGCACCCATCCTGGCCGCGGTCCTTCTCGCCACCGTCTCCCTGGCCGCGCAGACTCAGGATTCCCAGAGCATGAAGCTCCTCCGCTTGAAGAGCGCTCAACTTTCACTCGACCTGAAAAAGGCCGATTTCGACCGCTACCTGAAACTCAAGGAGGACGGCCTGGCCTCCGAGGCCGATTTCTCCCAACGGCAAACGGCCTACCTCCAAGCCCAAGTCGACTATCAGCAGGCCCTGATCAGCTTCATGGGCAGCGAGGCCCGGATCTCGGTCGCCAGCGCCGTCAAATTCCAGGACGGGAGCGGCAAGAAGTTCGTCCGGGTGGCCTTGCGCTACGCCTCCAAGGAGCTCAAGGAGCTGGCCAACCTCAAGATCAGCGCCGAGGACCTCTTCCCGCTCGACTTCATGAAGGAGATCAAGGACGTCTACGTCTCTCTCCTGACGGAGGGCAAGATCATCTCCGACCCCTACGAGAAGTCCATCGCTTCGATGCCCATCGAGACCGAGCGCGAGGTCACTTTCCAGCTCCTCAAAGACGTCGAGAGCCTGGACGTCAATATATCCTATTCGGGAAAGACCGAGAAGACGTCCGTTTACCTCCAGAAGGGCGTCAGCGCCAACATCGTCACCGTCAACTCCGCCCAGTTCTCCCAGGAAGCCGATCTCGAGAGCACGGCGACCTACGACCTGTCGCTCGAGAAATTCAGCGGCGAGGCCAACGTCTTCAAGCTCGAGGCCGTCAACCTGCCTCAGCAGATCACCTACGAGTTCAGCGACCCGACGACCTCGGCCCGCCTGTCCCAGATCAAATTCAGCGAGGGCATCACCAGCCTGAAACTCCAGCTCAAGCTCTACCTCCCCAAGAATCCGGACGACCGCGTCGTCCTCGACAAGCCCCTCGAGTTCTTCGTTCTGGCCCTCGACAACGACCAGACGCTGAAACTCCGCGAGCTCGAGACGGCCGGCGCCGGGATCGGCCCCAAGGAGATCGAGGGCCTGAAGGCCGGGTCGGTCAAGCTCGAGCTCATCCCGCGCGGCGTGCCCAAGGTCGAGGTCCAGGCCGTCAACCTCTACCACGAGATCAAGGCGGGCGACAACATCGGCATGGACGTGACCATCCGCAACACGGGGACCCGCAAGCTCAACAACGTCCGCGTCTTCTGCGATCTGCCGCTCAACTGGCGCGTCGAGATCAAGCCGGACCTCCTCGCGACCCTGGAGCAGAACAAGGACGAGGTCGTCAGCATCAAGTTCCTGCCCCCGGCCGGGGTTTCCGTCGGCGACTACGAGCCCAAGATCCGGACCGACGCCGTCGCCGACAACCGGCGCGTCGAGTCGGAGGACAAGATCGTCCGCATCCACATCACTTCAAAGGCCAACGTCCTCGGCATCGGGACCCTGGTCCTGGTGCTCGTCGGCCTGCTCGTCGGCATCGTCGTCTTCGGCATCAAGCTGACGCGGAGATAGGCGCAAAACGCCCTTGCGGACGCGTAAGGGGACATGTTCCGGAGGTACGTGTCCCCCTTCTTGGTAGGAGAAACGCCATGTGGAAAACGATCGTCAAGAAAGAGCTCCTGGAGAATATCCTCAGCTACAGGTTCCCGCTGTTCGGGCTGATCGCCATGCTCCTCATCCCGTTGGGCATGTACGTCAACCAGCTCGACTATACGAAACGGGTCCGGGACTACGAGGAGCAGGTCCGTCTGGCCGGCGAAGCCGCCTCCTCGCTTAAGATTCAGGACGTCATGGCGGGCACGGTGGCCATCAAGGGTTTCCGGCGGCCGGCCCTGCTGTCGGTTTACACGCGGGGATTCGAGAGCATCCTGCCGCGCTATTACGAATTCACCCAGGAAGGGTCGAAGCCGGGCGAGTCCTCAAGCGGCGAGGAGTCCATTCTATCGGTCCAGGGGAAGTTCGATTTCGTCTTCCTCGTCCAGATGGTCCTCAGCCTCGTCGGCCTCCTTTTCGCCTCGGATGTCATCGCCGGAGAGAAGGAGGCGGGCACCCTGAGGGCCATGCTGTCTAACCGCCTGCCTCGGGACGCCGTCCTTACCGGCAAGGTCGCCGGGGGATTCCTCGCCTTGTGGGCCCCCTTCACCGCCGCGTTCCTCGTCGGTCTCCTCCTCCTGATCCTGGGGGCGTTCCCCATTTTCGGCGGCGACACGCCGGCTAGGATCCTGGTGGTGTTCCTCGCGGCCTCCGTGTTCCTTCTCGCCTATTTCACGCTGGGCACGATGATCTCGGCGAGCTCCGCAAAAACACGGACCGCGCTCGTCGCCATCCTGCTCGTCTGGGCCTTCTTCCAGCTCATGGTGCCCAAACTCAGCGACATGCTCGCCGCGATCATCCATCCCGTCCGGACGGAGACCCAAATATCGCTTGAAAAGTCCCTCCTGGCCGGCTCCCTCGGAATGGAAACGGCCCGAGAGCTCGGCCGGCAGTTCGACCTCATTTTCGGCGCGGCCCCCAAGGGAGCCGCCGATGACGAGAAATCGCCGGAGAGAATTAAATGGGACGCCCTCAAGGCCGGGATCGAAGAGAAGGCCAAGGAAAGGAAGGCCCAACAGCTCGGCGCGATCGGCGAGACCTACCGCCAGCAGAAACGCAGGCAGCAGGACCTCGCGGTCAACCTGTCCCTCGTCTCGCCGAGCGCGGCTTTCGCCCGCTTCGTCGCCGACGTCTGCGGGACAGGGGAGCTCGAACGGACGAAATACAATGAGGCCGTCAAGGCCCACGAGCGGGCCCTCGACGGCGCCCTGTTCAGCAAGGTCAAGCGGACGCTCATGATCCATCCCGGCGGCGGAACGTCGCTGGGTTTCTCGGCCCAGCCCGTCGATTTCAAGACCCTGCCCCAGTTCACGATCGCGCCGGCTTCCCTCGCCGACGTGTTCAAGGCGAACTGGAAAAGCCTGCTGTCTCTTGCGTTCTGGCTCATCGCGCCTTTCGCCGCGGCCTACGTTCGTTTCATCAAGTACGATGTCCGATAAAAATCAGGGGCAGGTCCCCTTCGAGGAGGAAACATGGCAACATCACAACCCATCCTGAAAGCCGACGACCTATCCATGCGCTACGAGGACGGCGTCCTGGCCCTGGACCACCTCAACCTGGACGTGCGGCCGGGCGAGGTCTACTGCCTGCTCGGCGCCAACGGCGCCGGCAAGACGACGACGATCAACCTCTTCCTGAACTTCATCCCGCCGACGACCGGGACCTGCTTCATCAACGGGATCGACGTCACCAAGGACCCGCTCGAGGCCAAGAAGTACGTCGCCTTCGTCTCCGAGAACGTCATGCTCTATGGCAACTTCACGGCCCGCCAGAACCTCGATTTCTTCGCTAAGCTCGGCGGCAAGACCGCCCTCGCCAAGAACGACTACTACCAGGTCATGCGCCGGGTCTCGCTCCAGGAGAAGGCCTTCGACCAGCGGGTCAAGAACTTCTCCAAGGGCATGCGGCAGAAGCTGGGCATCTCCATTGCCATCATCAAGGACGCCCCGGCCATCCTTCTCGACGAGCCGACCTCGGGCCTCGACCCCAAGGCCGCGACCGAGTTCCTGGAGATCATGGCCGAGCTGAAGAACGAGGGCAAGGCCATCCTGATGTCGACCCACGACATCTTCCGGGCCAAGGAGATCGGCGACCGCGTCGGGATCATGAGAGAGGGCCGGCTGGTCATGGAGCGGACCCGCGAGGAGCTCCAGCACGAGGACCTGAACAAGATCTATATCGACTATATGAAGTCCGCCGAGCAGGCGACATAACGCCGGACCGGGTGGAGCAAAATTCGGAAATGAGTATTGTGTCCCCAGATTAGGAGCACCACGATGACCGGGACGATCGCGCGCAAGGAGATCCTGGCCAACCTCCTCAGCTACAAGTTCTACGTCGTCATCCTGCTCGCCGCCTTCCTCGTCGCCACGAGCTTTTTCATCATGACCCGGGACTACAAGGAGCGGCTGGCCGACTACAGCCTTATCCGGCCCAAGCCCGGCGAGCCCATCGCCGTCAATCCGCCGAACCCGCTTTCGATCTTCGCCAAGGGCCTGGACGAGGCCATGGCCCGCTCCTTCGAGGTCGGCCCGACCGGGATCACCGTCCGCGCCGGACAGAAATCGGGGAACACCGTCTTCGCCTTCTTCCCGACACCCGATTTCCTCTACATCGTCCGGGTCGTCCTCTCGCTCGTCGCCCTGCTCTTCGGGTTCGACCAGGTCAGCCGCGAGAAGGAGGGCGGGACCCTGCGCCTGATCCTGGCCAACCCGGCCTCGCGCGGCACGGTCCTTCTCGGGAAATGGCTGGGGAACTTCGTCAGCCTGGCCGTCCCCTTCTTGCTGGTGACCGCACTCGGCATCGCCGTCCTCGGCCTCGACCCGGCCGTCCGCTTCTCGGCGGACCAGGTCCTCAGGTTGGCCCTCATCCTCGTCCTGACGCTCATCTACATCGCCTTTTTCCTGAGCCTGGGCATCCTTGTTTCCGCGCTGACCCGGCGGGTGTCGAGCTCGCTCGTCATCCTCCTCTTCGTCTGGGCCCTTCTCGTCTTCGTCCTGCCCAACCTGGGCACGCTCGTCGCCCGGCAGATGGTCGACGTCCCCTCCGTCCGGGCCCTGAGCGAGAAGCGCCAGCAGGTTTGGACGCGGGAGGTCCTCCTCCGCATCCGCGGCGTGGGAGACTGGGCCTCGCACGTCAAAACCATCAGCGCCGAGAACGACGCGCTCGAGGCGGATTACCGGGTCAAGTTCGACCGCCTGGTCGCCCTGTCCAAGAACATCAACCGCGTCTCGCCTGTGGCCAGCTTCATCTACGCGGCGACCGAGATCGCCGGCACTGGCATCGGCGAGGAAGGAGCCTTGAAGAAGGAGGTCGTCCGCTACAAGAACGGTCTCATCGACCGAACGCTCGCCTCCCCCGACGCGGGGATCTCGGATTACCCGGCCTTCCGCTACTCCTGCAGGCCGCTCGACCGCGTCCTGGCCGGGGGAGCTCTTTTCGACGCGGCCTGGCTGGCCGTCTGCGGTATTTTATTTTTCGCCCTGAGCTATTTCGTCTTCGTCAGATACGACGTCCGCTGAGGAAGGACCGGGGAAGCCATGATCAGGACCATCGTCAGGAAGGAGATCCTGGGGAATATCCTCTCGTTCCGCTTCGTCGTCACGCTGGCCCTGCTTCTCGTCGTCGTGCCGGTGACGACCTTCGTCCTGACCAACGACTACCTGAAGAAGGTCGGGGATGCCTCCCTCCGCCAGGCCGAGACCGAGACCTACCTGCGGAGCTACGGCCACTTCAACCGGATCGGCAATATCCTCAAAGCCGCGGAGCCGCCCATCCCCTTCAATACTCTCGTCCGGGGATTGTCGGCCGACGTCAACATGGCGGAGTTCGACGATGACCCCCTGCCGGTCATGTTCCCGCTTGTCGACCTCGTCTTCGTCGTCGCCGTCCTCATAAGCCTCGTCGCCTTGATCTTCGCCTACGACGCGGTCAGCGGCGAGAAGGAGGACGGAACCTTGAAGCTGATGCTGGCCAACGGCCTGGCCCGGCCCAAGGTGGTCCTGGCCAAGGTCGCCGGCGGCGGTTTGACGCTCCTCGTCCCCTTCCTCATGTCGCTCATCGTTGGCCTGCTGGTCATCCTCGTCCATCCGGGCGTCGATTGGAAAGCGGCGGATTGGGGCGCCCTGGGTCTGATCACACTGGGGACCGTTCTCTACGTCATGCTCTTCTACGCTCTCGGCGTTCTCATATCGGCGCGCCACCACGCGAGCTCGGCTTCGATCATGACCTCGCTTTTTGTCTGGGTCCTTCTCGTCCTCGTCGTCCCCAGCTTGAGCCCTTATATTGCTTCATTCCTTTCGCCGACGCCATCCCGGATCCAGGTCGAGCGGGAGGCCGAGCGGCTGGGGGACACGGAGAGGGACGACCTCGGCCGGAAGCTCGAGGCGGAACGGATGCGCGAGCTCGTGGCCAAGTACCCGGTTTTGAACGAACGCCTATCCGAGGCCGACCAGAAACGGCTGATGGAGCGGGACCCGGCCGCGCGGGAGGCCTTCGAGGCGGCGACCAAAGCCAAGCAAGGCGCCTGGGACGAGGCCAACCGGGTCCAGGGGGATAAGATCGACGCCGTCAGGAAGGCCGCGGACCAAAAGGTAAAGGCCCAAACGGAATTGGCCCGGATGATCTCCATGGTTTCGCCGCTCGCCGTATTCACCTATTTAGCCACGGACCTCAGCTCGACGGGCATGCGGAACGAAGCCTACTTCGGCCGGATAGCCGGCGTCTGGGACCGGGCCTTTTGGGACTACGCGCGGAAAAAGATCGCTGACCTGCAGGCCAGGGACCCGGCCACGGACTGGTGGAACACTCCGGTGGATATGAGCGACCGGCCCCGGTTCGTCTATACCGAGGAGGCGCTCGGAGGAAGGGTCGAGGCGACCATGCCCGGATTCTTATTGTTGCTTGGCTATGGGCTCGTCTTCTTCGCCCTGGCCTATGTCTCGTTCCTCAAGTACGACGTCCGCTAATCAATTCGGGGACACAATACCAATTTCCGAATTAAGCGAGTTCGTCCCAGGTCCGTAGTCCTGGGACGGCGGCAAAGTGCGTATCGTACGTTACAAGAGCAGCTCCAGTCTCGAGCGCATGTGCGGCGATCCAAACGTCGTTGAGCGGGATCGGCTGGCCGGATTTCTTGAGCGCCGCCTTGATCAATCCGAAATATTCAGCCGTTTCGCGTGTCGCGTCGAGAATTGTGACGCCGGGCTTGGCCAGGAACCGGTCGAGGATTTGCCGGTTCTGCTTTTCCTTCGACCCGGCGCGGAACCCGGCGACGAGCTCCCCCAAGACAAAGACGGACATGTAGACACGGCCGGCCTGGGCGAGGCAAGTCAATATTTTTTCGTCGCCAGCCAGGAAGCGGACATAAGCGTTTGTGTCCAGCAGGACGGCTCTCATTGCCAGTCCTTTGCGTCTACGACCTCGAGGTCGGCAACGAGCTTCATGAACTCGGCCGCCTCAGCTTCTGTCCAAACACCGCATAGATCCGCGAACTCCACCCGGTTGTCCGGCGGCTTGTCGCCTATACCGAGCGCCTTGGCGATCAGCTCTTTCACAATCTTATTGACGCTTTTCCCCTCTCTTTTTGCTCGCTCCTCGATCGCTTTTTCCATTTCCTCGTCGATACCGTGGACGCTGATGGATTTCATACTTGCTCCAGCCATAACGCATGATTCTTATTTTAATTCATATTTATTCATAATATGATTCTTCTTGGCATAAAAGTCAAGTCCGACCATGGGCTAATTCGGAAATGGGTATTGTGTCCCCGATTTAAGATCGGGCGTAGGCGTCGAGATCGAGGTCAGTGGCGGTGTCGGGGCGGCGGGCGAATTTCTTGAGGGCCAAGGCGCCGACCATGGCCGCGTTGTCCGTGCAGAGTTTCGGAGAAGGAATGTAGGCGGGAAGCCCGGCCTCACGGGCAAAATCCTGGAACCGGGTACGCAGCCTCGTGTTCCGGGCGACGCCGCCGCAGAGGACGAGCGAACGGGGTTGGACCTCATCGGCGGCACGGCGAAGGTTGTCGACAAGGGCCCGGGCGACAACCTCCTCGAAGCTGGCCAGGAAATCGGCCAGCCGCGAATCGTCCTTATTGACCCCTCGCTCCCGGATATGCTTCAGGGCCGCGGTCTTGAGCCCGCTGAAGCTGAAATCGAGGCTCCGATCCTTTGTCCGCGGCACGGCGAAAGGAAACGCCTTGGGGTCGCCGCCGCGGCCGAGCTTCTCGATGACCGGCCCGCCGGGATACCCGAGGCCGAGGAACTTGGCGATCTTGTCCAAGGCCTCCCCCGCCGCGTCGTCGCGCGTCTTGCCGAGGAGCTTGTAGGAGAGCGGCTCCTCCATCAAGTAAAGCGCCGTGTGCCCACCGGAGACGAGGAGCCCCAGGACGGGGTATTCGATGCCGGGGTTTTCGAGGAAGCACGCTTCGAGATGGGCCTCGAGGTGGTCGACGCCGACGAGCGGTTTCTTGTGATAGTAGGCCAGACCCTTGGCGAAGGACAGGCCGACGAGGAGCGAGCCAATGAGCCCGGGGCCTTGGGTCACGGCGTAGAGGTCGATCGCTTCGAGCGCGACGCCGGCCCGGATCAGCGCTTCGCCGACGATGGCCGCGATCGTCTTGATGTGCTGGCGCGAGGCGAGTTCCGGCACGACCCCGCCGTACGGCGCGTGGACCTCGTCTTGGGACAAAACGATGTTGCTCAGGACGTCGGGGGCCGTCGCCGGCGCTGAAGAAGGGGGACACGTACCCGAGGTACATGTCCCCAAATCGGCTTTGCCCGATACCTCAGGGGGTTTCGCAGGCGTCGAAGAAGGGGGACACGTACCGGAGGTGCAAAAAGCACCTCCGGTACATGTCCCCAAATCCGTGCCGGAGTCCGGAAGGGGGACATGCGCCGTTTCTCCGGAAACGGTGCGTGTCCCCTTTCTTGGGACTTCTTGGCCGCCTAACCCCGCCAGCGCGGCAGTCCGCAGCACGGCCGCGGACGTCTCGTCGCACGAAGTTTCGATGGCCAGGACAAGCACGGGATCGACCTTTCCCCCGTATATTAACAGAAAAATCCCCCTCCTGTAAGGCGATGAGTTGGCTCAGCCCTCAAGACCGGGCAGGCCTCAGGAATGGGGACACGTACCGGAAGTACATGTCCCCATATCCCGAGGCCGTAAGACGGGGCACGCGTACCGGATGTATTTTTGTGCCTCCGGTGCATATCCCCTCGGCTACTCTCCCTTGGGCTATTCGTACCTTCAGTACTTGTCCCCGAGCGCAGGGCAACCCGCAACAAGTCCGGAAAGGGGACATGCGCCGTTTCTCCGGAAACGGTGCGTGTCCCCGGATCTCCAGATAGGCAACAATGCTAAATATTTCGCATCATCGCAACATATCCGACTGGGCCGTCGTATTATTTTCGCAGGCCGTCAAGGGACGAGCCTTCGCGGCGGAAGTGGACCGCGGCAGCCCGCCCGCCCCGACCGCCGTGAGAATTTATCGCCTTGCCGGCTGTCTTATTCTTAGGTGGTTTTGTTGACAAAATGGCCCGAAAGTTGCTTATTGTAGACAAAGAAAGTAAGGTTAGGTCAGCACTCGGGTTTCCAGCGCTCAAAGCGTCCTCTTTTTAGCATAAATAGGAGGTAGGCGATGCGCGTTCCCAAAGCCGTCCTAGGTGGTTTTCTGATCCTCGTTCTGGCCGCCGCCGGCGTATATTTCCTCGTCCTCGACAAGACCCCTGCCAAACCTGAAAATCAGGCGAAAAACGCTTCGGCCGAGGCCTCCGGCGAAAGCACCGCCACCGCCCCCGACCTGAAGGTCGAAGCCGCCCCGCTTCCCGTCAAGGTCTCCAAAGCGGCTATTGGAGACCTGGTCATGACCCTGAAGTCTCCGGGGGAAGCCTACACCGAGAAGCGGATCGCCATGAAGGCCGAGGTCGGCGGCGTTGTCAAGAACCTTTACGCCGCCGAGGGCCGCCACGTTAAAGAAGGCGACCTCCTCGTCGAGCTCGACGACCGAGAATACCGCCTCCGCCTCGAAAAGCTCGAGGCCCAGCGGCTTCGTTACCTGTCGGAGCTCTTCCTCGAGAAACAGTACGCCGCGACCGGACAGGATGCCTCCCCGGGCGTCGTCGACAAGCTCGACAAGGCCCAGGCCACCTACGATCGCGTCGCCGAGGCCTTCAAGAAGGGACTCGTTTCCCAAGCCGACCTGGAGAAGGCCCAGAGCGACCTCGAACTCTCCCTGATCGAAGCCGGCCGCAAGAAGGACGAGATCATGGCCTCGACGAAGGGCCTAACCCAGGCCGAGGTCGACGTCAAGATCGCCCGTATGGACCTCGAGAAAACGCGCATCCGCGCCCCCTTCGCCGGGATCGTCACGGACATCAAGCTCTCGCCGAAAGAACGTCTCGACCCCAGCCGCGAGCTCTTCACCCTCGTCGACATCAGCCGCATCAAGGTCAAGGCCAAGGTCCTCGAGAGCGAGGTTGGCAAGATCGTCGCCGGCCGCGAGGTCGAGATCCGCTTCAGCGCCTTCCCTGGCCGGGCCTTCAAGGGCCGCATCGAGGCCGTCAGTCCGGTCATCAACGCCGAGGATAAGACCTGCGCCGTCCACGTCACCATGGATAATCCGTCCGAAGAGGTCAAGCCCGGTATGCACGCCGAGGTCGAGTTCCCGACCGAGATCTTCAAGGACCGGCTGCTCGTCCCTCAGCAGGCCATCCTCGTCCGCGGCGGCCGCAAGCTCGTCTTCGCCGTCGAGGGGGACGTCGCGAAATGGCGCTACATCGAAGTCGGACTCGAGAACGAGCGCTTCGCCGAAGTCCTGCCCGGCAAGGAACCGGGCTGGGGCGTCGCCGCGGGCGACACCGTCATCATCGAAGGGCACATCACCCTGGCCCACGACACCAAGGTCAGCATCGTCGACTAGCCTTTGGATCCGAGGAGGGGGACCATGCGTCACAAAACCGTCCTCGCGGCCCTGGCCGCGCTCATCATCGCTTCGCTCGTTTGGAGCGGCCCGGCCCAGACCCCGAAGCCCGCTACCCGTTCGCTCTCTCTCGCGGATTGCATCCGAAGGGCCCTCGAAGGGAACCTCGACCTGGCCATTGAAGCCCTCAACCCCGAGATGGACTCGGCCTCCATCACAGTAGCCCGCGAGAAGTTCCTGCCGGAGTTCGGCCTGAGCTCGAACTACCTCGATCAGGACATCCCCAGCTCCTGGGGCGTCGAGGGGCCGACCATCAAGACCAAGATGGATTACTACCAGCTCGGTGTTACTCAGCGCACCCCGCTCGGCACCGAGCTCGGCCTGAGCCTGTTTACCCGCAAGACCGACACGTCGCGGGCTTACACGACCGTCAACCCGGCTTATTTCAGCGAGTTCCGGCTGAACCTGCGCCAGCCTCTCCTCAGAGATTTCGGCTTCCGAGCCAACCGCTACGAGTCGATCAAGGCCCGGCGCCAGCTCGACATGTCCGAAGCGGCCCTCAAGTCGACCCTCCTCAAGACGGTCTACGGCGTCGAGGAGGCCTACTGGAACCTCTATTACGCCCGGGAGAGCCTGCGCGTCCTGGAGATGTCGCTCGCCCAGAGCCGGGAGACGCTCAAGCGGAACGAGGACGCGACCCGGATCGGAACGAAGTCGGCGGTCGAGGTGCTGAGCGCGGAGACGGAGGTGGCCGGCTATGAGGACCGGGTCCTTTCGGCTCGGCTCCAGGTCGAGAAGGCCGAGAACCGGCTCAAATCCCTGCTCAACATGTCGGTCGCCGGCGCCGCGGCCGAAGCGCAACCTGCCCCGGAGGAAGCCCCGCTCACCATCGTCCCAACCGACGAGCCCCGGGCCGAGAAGCGCGCCGTCACCTACGAAGACGCCCTGGCCACGGCCCTGGCCGAGCGTCCCGAGCTGGCCCGGACGGACTCGATGATGGCCAACGCGGCCACGGACATCGGCTACTTCCGGAACCAGCTCCTCCCCCGCCTCGACCTCAATTTCTCCCTGTGGTCTCCCGGCCAATCCGGTATCCGGTACATCTTTCAGGATAACAACCCGCTGACGGGAATCGTCATCGACACGATCTACGGCAGCCGCGGCCAATCCTTCCGAGACGTCTGGAGGATGGCCTACAACAACCTGTCGCTCAACTTCACCCTCACCCTGCCGCTCTCGAACTTCGTCTCCCGGGCCGGGCTGGCCCGGGCGCGCCTGGCCCAGGACCAAGCCCGGCTGCAGCTCGAAAAGGAGCGCCAGACGATCGAGGTCGAGGTCATGGAGGCCGTCAAGGACCTCGAGGCCAGCGCGACGAAGATCGAGACCTCGGCCCGTTACCGCGGTCTCATGGAGAAACGCGTCCAGGCCGAGACCCAGCGCTACGACCTCGGCCTCGTCGGCAGCGAGTGGCTCTTCACCTACCAGAGGAACCTGGCCCAGGCCAAGGCCGACGAGATCCGGGCCGTCATCGATTACAAGATCGCCCTGGCCGCGCTGGACAAGGCCATGGGCACGACCATCCGGGCCAAGGGCCTTAAATTCAAAGAGTACGAGTTTTGAGGACGGCGATGGACAAATACTCCAGACACTTCGCGATCCATGCCGGTCTCCTGATCGGCCTTCTTCCCTTCCTTCTGGCGGCTGGTTCATCCGCCCAGAAGATCGAAACCGTGGACGGCGTGCGGGTCGTCCACAATGAAAAGGGCGGCTTATGGGGGAAGAGCCCCAAGGTTTCGCTCGAGCTCGTCCGCAAGATCGGCGACGTCGACACCGAGGATGAGAACGTCGCGTTCCATTACCCCTCCGACATCGCCGTGGATAAAGAGGGCAACATCTACGTCCTCGACTCCGGGAACACCCGCATCCAGAAGTTCGGGCCCGACGGCAAATACCTGGCCACGATCGGCCGCAAGGGCCAGGGGCCGGGGGAGTTCATCAGCCCGAACAGCCTCGACATCGACGAGGACGGGAACCTCGTCGTGACCGATACGGCCCAATCGCGGCTTCACGTGATCATCGGCGGGGGCAAAGACGTCAAGTCCATCGTCCTCAAGGACGAGAGGATCTACGGCGTCCGATCCCTCGGCGCCGGCGGGTACGTCGGCCGGGCCTCGACCTACTCCATCCCCATGCGCAACCAGCCCGAAAAAAAGATCGGCGAGATGCGTTTGTTCCGGAGGCTCGACCCGGACGGCCGCGTCAACGGGGCGTTCGGCGAGCTCACCGACTTCGGCGAAGCCCTGACCAGCGCGACCGGGAACGCGAGCGAGTTCGACGTCGACGGCCGCGACGCCGTCACCGTCAGCTTCAACGCTCAGAACCGGCTCGAGAAATACGGTCCCGACGGCAAACTCCTTTGGCGCGCCGACCGGGCGCTCAACTACGGGACCGCGGTCAAGAAAAAGGGAAGCATCGACAGGTCGGGCGGCGGCATCTCGATGTCCGCGCCGGAGATGAACGTCTGCTCCAAGGGTATCGCCGTCGACGGCCGCGGCCGGGCCTGGGTCGTCACGCTCCAGCGCCAGCTCAAAAAAGAGGAGGAGGTCCAGACCTCGATGATGAGCGTCGGCGGCCCCGGCGGCGTCAACAACGTCTCCATCAAGACCACTGGCAACACCGAGCTCAGGACGACCGACGCCTTCAAGCTGGAGGTCTTCGCCGAGGACGGCGTCCTACTCGGCGAGATCCCGCTGACCCACTTCGTCGACGTCATCCGGATCGCCGGCGACAGCCTCTTCCTCATCGACCGCGAGCGCGGCGTCACGGTCTATCAATATGAGATCGTGGAGAAATGAACGTTGGGGGTGACGTCGCGGAGACGATCGGACGAATGAGCAGCCGCCCAGACGAATGAGGGAAAGAAAGAGAGGCAAGGCATGATGAATAAGACGGCTCGCGTCGCTGGATCCTGGCCCTTGTCGGGCGTCCTTCCAGTCCTTCTGGCCGTCACGGTCCTCGCTTCCGGGCAGATCGTCGAGAACCCGGCCAAGCCGGCGGCCAAGAACGCCGGGCGCGTTTTGATGCTCACCGAGGTCTGGAAGATCACGGATGACGGAGGCGAGTTCTTCTTCAAATATCCGAACTACCTCCAAATCGCGGAAGACGGCTCGGTCTTCGTCGCCGACGCCGACGAGTTCCTCAAATTCTCCCCGGAAGGAAAATTTCTCAAGAACCTCTATAAGAGAGGACAGGGGCCCGGCGAGCTGGGGGATTACTTTTTGTACTTCGTCTATGGTCGTGAGCTCTACATCCAGGACTTCAACTCCCATCGTTTCTGGCGGGCCGATTTCGACGGAATCTTCCAGGGCCAGATCAGCCTGGCGAACAAGGATTACAATGACTTTGTCGGAGTCGTTCCCGACGGCTTCCTGTTCATGCGGCAGATTCTGCCCCCTCCGAGCGAGCGGACGGGAAAGCTCATGGAGATCATTCACACCGTCGCCTTCATCGCCAGGGACGGTTCTTGGCGGAGGGACGTCGCCACATTCAAGCCGAAAACGTTCCTGGGGTACCAAGCGGGAATGGGCTGGGACAACTCCATCACCAAGCTAGGCGCCGATTCGAAGCTTCTGTTTGCCCTTCACAGCCGGGACTACCTCGTCGAGGTCGTGGATCTGGCCTCCGGCACGATCATCAAAAGGTTCGGACGGGCCTATCCTAAAGTCCCCCATGTCGAGAAGGAGTATGAACCGGATTTTCGGAAGAGGACCGGGGCGCCGAAGATCGAGTTCGAAGCGGACGTCAAGGACCTCTACCCTGTTGGCGATCGGCTCTGGGTCGAGACATCGACGGACGATAAAACGAAAGGCCGGCTCATCGACGTCTTTGACAAGGACGGCCGCTTCCTCGACAGCTTCTACCTCGGCGCCGGCCGGACCCTGATGGCCGTTCGCGAGGACGCTGTTTTTTGCCGGGAAAAGAACGAGGATGAGACGATAACTATCGTGAAATACAGGATCGAAAAATAGGGGGAGATGATGAGAAAAACTTTCCCGCTAGAAAAGCACCGATGGCCGTTCCTCCCGGCCGGCATTCTGCTCGTTTGGATCGGATCGTTCGCCGGCCCGGACCGCGCCCTCGCGCAGGCGATCGTCGAGAACCCGGCCAAGCCGAAGGCGGCGAACGCCGGGCGGGTGGTTGTACCGCAAGAAGTCCTGGCCATCTCGGACGAAGGGACGAGCGACTATTACTTCAAGTGGCCGCGCGGAATCAAAACCGGTCCGGACGGTTCGCTTTTCCTGTTGGACGAGAGTCAGGTTCTGCAATTCAATAAGGACGGGAAGTTCGGACGCAATTTCTTTAAGAAAGGCCAGGGCCCCGGAGAGGTCAACAACGTCAGCGCCTGCCTGCCCACCGAGAAGAACGTCATCATCCACTCGCCCTACCCCAACAAACTCGTCTTCTTCGACCTGGCCGGGAAATATGAACGGGAGATCCCCATCCGCTCCGAAACGCGAACGATGATGACCGCTCTCCTTTTCAGCGGCGGGGCTTTCTATTTCGAAACGAGGGAGTTTCCCCGGGTCAAGGGCGATCCGGACTACGTGGACAGCCCCCACTCGATCCTCGCCTTGAGCGAGGCGACCGGCGAGATCAAAACGCTGGCCGCGTTCTCGACAAGAGCGTTCGTCGTCTCTTCGCCCAGCGGCGGGGGCGGGATGTTCGACATCACAAGCCTCATCGCCGCTCCGTTCAAAAAAGAACTCCTCGCTTTGGCCCACACCGAGGAATACCTGATCAAGATCTATGATCCGGCAGCGGACAAGGTCGTCCGGGAGTTCCGGCGGGCTTATGAGCGCGTCAAGCCCGAGCCGCTGACCGAGGAGCAGAAGAAGGGCGGCATGATCATCGACGGCAAGCACTTTGGTCCGCCCGAGTTGAAATACCAGAACGACGTCAGAAATCTATTGACCAGAGGCGACGAGATCTGGGCTGTGACCTCGACTAAGGACAAGGTCAAGGGCATTCTTATCGACGTCTTCGACAGCGAGGGGGTTTACCGGGACTGCTTCTGGCTCAAGCTCCCCGAGGCGGCGCTCAAGAGCGTCCTTTCCCCCGGCTCCTGCGCCCTTGACGGCGACTTCCTCTGGGTCGTCGAGCGGTCCGAGGACGAGACGTTCGCCGTCAAGAAATACCGGGTCGTGATTTAGGGCATGGAGACGCTATGGGTCAAGGGAGGCCGCGCATGAATATCAACCGGGGATACATCCTGATCATCGGCCTGGTACTCCTGGCCTCCGTGACGGGTGCCGCGGCCTCCGGGCAGGACAAATGGAAAGGGACGGTCGTCAAAGAGGGCGAAGTGACCGTCGTCAGGAACCCCAAGGAGCCGCTCTACAAGACGCCCATCCTTGAGCTCAAGGAAGACCTTTCGCTCGGCGGGCCGGAGGCCCAGGGCGACTACGCCTTCGGCCAGATCCGGACCTTCATCGTCGACGACGCCGGCTCGATCTACGTCCTGGACCAGCAGAGCTCCCACGTCAAGGTCTTCGACGCCTCCGGGAAATACGTCCGGACGATCGGCCGGCAGGGCCAGGGGCCGGGCGAGCTCGAGAATCCCATGACGCTGTCCTTCAACCGGACGTCGGGCGAGCTTGCCGTCCACCAATCGAGCCGGCGGATGTCCTACTTCAAGACCGACGGCACGTTCCTCCGCCATCTCTCCTTCAAGGAGATGTGGGCCCTTCGCGGCCGGGTCGATTCCAGGGGCAACATCTACATCACGGAGGGTTTCGTCGACCCCAAGGACCCGCGCTATGAAACGAAGAAGCTAGCCCCGGACGCCTCCGTCATCGCCTTGCTGGCCAAATCGCCCGCCCCGACTCCCGGCAAGCTCAACCCCTTCTTGGCCATCAGCTACTTCCAGGTCGACCGGGCCGACAACCTCGTCTACGGCTACCCGGAAACTTACGAAATCCAGTTCTTCGGCCCCTCGGACGAGAAGATCTTCAAGAAAATCAGGCGCGATTACGACCCCGTCGCCGTCACGGCGGAGGAAAGGGCGGAGCGGGAGAAGGACGTCCCTTCGGGGATGACAATCAACTTCGATTTCTCGAAATACCACTCGGCCTATACCCGGTTTTTCCTGAGCGATCTAGGGCATGTTGTCGTCCAAACATGGGAAAAGATGAAAGACGGAAAATTCGTCCATGACATCTTCGACGCCGAGGGGCGGTTCATCGGCCGCGTCCCGCTCAAGCCCTCAGGGGTCGAGATCCTCAAGGGGAAGTATTATGCCCTGGAGGAGGACGAGGACGGCTACCAGACTGTCAAGCGCTACGCCGTGACTTGGACCGTCAAATAAAGGAAAGCGAGGGACCATGAAGCTCGCCCGCATGGCCGTCGACCGGCCGGTGACGATGTACATGTTCTACATCGCCGTCATCCTCCTCGGCGCCGTTTCCCTCCGGGAGCTGTCTGTCGACCTCCTGCCCGACATCAGCTACCCGCGCCTGTCGGTCATCACCAACTACCCGGGCGTCGCTCCCGAGGAGGTCGAGACCCTGATCACGGCCCCACTCGAGTCGGCCGTCAGCCGCATCCCGGGCCTCCGCCGCGTCGAATCGGTGTCGAAGGAAGGCGTGTCGCTCCTGACGCTCGAGTTCGACTGGGGAACGAACATGGACTTCACCATGCTCCACACCCGGGAACAGCTCGACAACGCCAAGGACCGCTTCCCCGAGGACGCCGATAGCCCGACCATCATCCCGCTCGACCCCCAGAGCCGGCCGATCATGACCCTGGCCCTCACGGGCGACCGGAGCCTCCTCGAGCTCAAGGAGTTCGCCGAGGAGCTGGTCAAACCGCGCCTCGAACAGATCGAGGGCATCGGCTCGGCCGAGACGACCGGCGGCGTCGAGCGCGAGATCCAGGTCGACGCGGACCCCCGGAAACTCGCCCTCTACGGTCTCAAGGTCGAGGACGTCGCCGCCCGGGTCAGCTCCTTCAACCGCAACCTCCAGGGCGGGACGATCCGCAAGGGGACGTTCAAGTACGCCCTCCGCGTCGTCGGCGAGTTCGAGTCGCTCGACGAGATCGGCGAGATCAGCCTCAAGGTCACCAAGGAGGGCGGCGTCGTCCGGCTCCGCGACGTGGCCACGGTCCGCGACGGGATCAAGGAGCGGCAGGGCATGACCCGGCTCGACGGCGCCGAGAGCATCGGCCTCCTCGTCCGCAAGGAGTCCGGGGCCAACACCGTCAAGGTGACGAAGCTCGCCCGCGAGGTCATCGACCAGATCCGCAAGGAGAACCCGGGCGTCGCGCTGAGCGTCGTCAGCGAGCAGTCCAAGACGATCGAGGAAGCCATCGGAGCGGTCAAGGACGAGCTCATCCAGGGCGCGATCCTCGCCTTCCTGACCCTGCTTATCTTCCTCCAGGAGTGGAAAACGCCGCTCATCATCGGCACGGTCATCCCCATCTCGGTCATCGGCACGTTCAGCCTGCTCTTTTTCGGCAACATCACCCTCAACATCATGTCGCTCGGCGGCCTGGCCCTGGCGGTGGGCATGCTCGACGACTGCGCCGTCGTCGTCTCGGAAAACATCTTCCGCCACCGCGGCCTGGGCAAGGGCCTGAAGGAGGCGGCCTATATCGGGACGAAGGAGGTCGGGCCGGCCGTCGTCTCCACGGCGCTGACGACCATCGTCGTCTTCCTGCCGGTCATCTACGTCCGCGGCGTCGCCGGCCAACTGTTCAAGGACACGGCCTTGACGGTCACCTTCGCCCTCCTCGCTTCGCTTCTCGTCTCGCTGACCCTCATCGGCACGCTCCAGTCGAGGACCTTCGACTTCGGCGTCGGCTCCGAAGGCCGCTGGAAATGGACGTGGGGGCTTAAAAAGATCTGGAACCCCGGAAAATTCGGGAGTCCGGAAAGAGGCGGACAGCCGGGCGGGGACGGATCGCCGCGATCCAAGAAGAGGATCCCGGGATCCCTCGCCGTTCCCGGCCGGGCCGTCCGCTGGTTTTTCTACGCCGTGTTCAAGGGCATCGGCTTCGTCCTGAATTTCCTAGTCAGTTTCTTCGTCCAGCTTTTTGCTTTCATCTTCCACTATCTCGGACTGCCCTTCCGCCCGGTTCTCAAGGCGGTCTTCTCGGCCTTCAACGCAGTTTACGGACGGTTCATCGCCTGGTATCAGAGGTTCCTGACCTGGAGCCTCGACCACAAAGGCCGGGTCATGGCCTGGACGCTCGTCTTCTTCGCCGTCACCTTCGCCCTCGGCAGCCTCATCCGCCGCGAGCTCATGCCCCGAATGGAGACGAACACGTTCGAACTCGACCTCAAGATGCCCGTCGACTTTTCCTTCGAGCAGACGACCGAGATGGCGGTCATGCTCGAAGGCCGCCTCCGTGGCCTCGCGCCCGTCCGGACCGTCCTTTCCCAGGTCGGCATCGTCAGCGGCATGGAGAGCGCCGACCCCAACATCTCCGTCAACTCCACCCGCGTCTTCGTCGAGGTCGGGAACCCCAACGAGCTCGAGGGCGTCCTCGACGTCATGCGCGCCCGCCTGGCCCAGTTCCCCGATATCACCTATACGATCGTCCGCGAGCAATCGACGATCAACCAGTTCCTGAACCTGTCCGCGGCCGAAGTGGGGCTCAAGGTCAAGGGCAAGGACCTCGACCGCCTCAAGGAGATCGCCGAGGACCTCGTCGGCCGGCTCTCGGGCATCCCGGGCATCGCCGACCTGGCCACCAACATCGGCCAGGGCAAGCCGGAGTTCAAGGTCACCGTCGACAAGGACGCCATCAAAAGATACCCGGGCCTGACGCCCTCGATGATCGGCGATTTCCTGGTCAGCGCCGTGCGCGGCCGGGTGGCCACCCAGTTCCGGGAAATGGAGAAGAAGTACGACATCCTCGTCCGCCTGGAAGACGCCTCGCGGCAGAATATCGAGACCCTGCTCGGCGAGACCCTGCCTTTCGAGGGCAAGGTCGTCCCCCTGCGGGACCTCGTCTCGTACGAAGTCGTCCGCGGCCCGCGCGAGATCCGCCGCGAGAACCAGCAGAGGGAGGTCCTGGTGACGGCGAACCTCAAGGGGCGAAAGATCAGCCAAGTCACGCCGGCCATCGACAAGGCCATCGCCACTCTTCGCCTGCCGACCGACTACCGCGTCGTCTGGAGCGGCGAACGCGAGGAGATGAGCCAGTCGTTCCGGAGCCTTGTCCTGGCCCTGCTGCTGGCCACCCTGCTCACTTACATGATCATGGCCGCCCAGTTCGAGTCCCTCGTTCACCCGTTCATCGTCATGTTCACCCTGCCGATGGGCGCGGCCGGGGCGATCGTCGCCATGCTCCTCACCGGCCAGACGCTCAACGTCATCTCGGTCATCGGCATGGTCGTCCTCATCGGCATCGTCGTCGACAACGCCACGGTCAAGATCGACTATACGAACCAGCTCCGGCGGGGCGGCATGGGGCTCCGGGAGGCCGTCGAGGAAGGCAGCCACGTCCGGTTGAGGCCCATCCTGATGTCGACGGCGACCACACTCATCGGCCTCATCCCGATGGCCCTGGCCCTCGAGAGCGGGGGCGAGCTCATGCAGCCCCTGGCCATCGTCGTCATCGGCGGCCTGACCTTCTCGACCTTCATGACCCTCATCCTCATCCCGGTCATCTACGAGTGGGCGGAGCAGAGAAAGCGATGAAGCTCTTCATCGAACGGCCTGTGGCCACGGCCATGGCCTTCCTGGCCCTGCTCGCGACGGGCGTCTACTCCTTCCTCAACACGCCGATCGAGCTGGCGCCGAAGGAGAGCTACCCTAAGGTCGACGTCGTCACCAGCTGGTACGGCGTGCCGCCCGAGGTCGTCCAGACCCAGGTCACGGCGCCTCTCGAGGAAGCCTGCTCGACGGTCAAGGGCATCACCAAGATAACCTCGACCTCGCAGATCGGCCTCTCCCGGATCACGCTGGAGTTCGACCCCAAGACGGACATGGAGTTCGCCACACTCGCCCTGCGCGAGGAGATGACGAAAGCCCGGGCACTTCTGCCGCCCCTGATCCGGCCGATCGTCCAACCCTACATCCCCGAGGACTTCCGGGTCCGCCCCTTCCTCGAGTACTCGATCTCGGGCGACTACGGGCTCCAAGAGCTCCAGGAGCTCGTCAAAGAGAAGCTTGAGATCGGCCTCGGCTCGGTCCGAGGCGTCTCCGGCGTCGAGGTCGCGGGGGGCTCGGAGCCCGAGATCCGGGTCGTCCTCGACAAGGGCAAGGTCAAGGCCTACGGCCTTCACCCCTATACGGTCAACGCGGCCATCGGGGCCCGGCTCGGGACCTATCCCACCGGCCGCGTCCGGAAGGGGAACCAGGAGTTCCTGTTCAAGTTCGCCGACCGGATCGACAGTCTGGCCGAGCTCGAGGAGACGGTCGTCGCCTATTCGGGCCAGAACCCGATCCTGGTCAAGGACATCGCCTCGGTCGAAGTGACCTACGCCGACATCCGCGCGATCCACCGCATCAACGGCCAGCCCACGGTCAGCCTGACCGTGTCCAAGGAGCGCGGCGCGAACACCCTCCGCGTCGCCGGCGACGTCAAGCGCAAGCTCGAGCAGGTCAAAGGGGACCTGCCGCCCAGCCTCGTCTTCAAGGGCGTCGACGACGAGAGCGAGGAGATCCGCAAGAACCTCAACGACCTCGCTCTCCTGGCCGGGCTGATCACCATCATCGTCTTCGCCATGGTCTTCGTCGTCCTCCGCCGGGTCAAGCCGTCCCTCCTCATCCTGTCCTCGATCGCCTTCTCCATCGTCATCACCTTCAACCTCATCTACGCCTTCAAGATCTCGCTCAACATGCTGACGCTCGGGGCGCTGGCCCTGGGCTTCGGCATGTTCGTCGACAACTCCATCGTCGTCTTCGAGAACATCCTCCGCCTGCGGGAGCGGGGGATGGAACCGCGAGAGGCGGCCATCCAGGGACCCAAGGAGGTCTTCATCGCCGTCCTGGCCTCGACGCTGACGACGATGGCCGTCTTCTTCAGCTTTCCCTTCTTCCAGGGCAAGCTCAAGATCTACTACCTGCCCCTGGCCATCGTCATCGCCTCGGCCATGGCCGCCTCGCTCCTCGTCTCCTTCTCTCTCATCCCCGCCCTCAGCCCGCGGCTCATCAAGAAGCGGAAGACGTCGGGCGCCGAAGAAAAGAGGAGCCCGCGGTTCGAGAAGGTCCTCGGCGTCCTCATGCGCCATCCCGTCGAGGTCCTGCTCGTCGTCGCGGCCCTGCTCTTCGGGGCCTATCGCTGGTTCCGGGCCGAGGTCACGATCGGCCGCTGGTATCCCTGGTACTCCAAGGAGTACCTCTACGTCCGCGTCGGCATGCCGCCGGGGACCGA
>Ga0315289_10000515_pt1 | contig 59665 bp, 62 predicted proteins | sample YL17G11_40_MG_FD_203452 | JGI IMG/M metagenome (GOLD analysis project Ga0315289, IMG submission 203452) | Sediment microbial communities from Yellowstone Lake, YNP, Wyoming, USA - YL17G11_40 | ecosystem: Environmental > Aquatic > Freshwater > Lake > Sediment | place: USA: Wyoming | collected... | reverse complement strand
TAACTACGATACAGACTTCTGTCAAGCTTTGGGAAGGTATAGCAAGCGTGATGAAAATCGGCTGGCAAAATTCGTCATTGTCTCAAATGTATCGTAACTTTTTCACCCCTCTATTTCCCCCTTTTCTCCAGCCTCGGAAATAGTTTACCTGGGTTTTACGAAGTGTGGCTTGAGCCCCATAACAGGTTAAACCTGTATAAAATTATGGATTAAGAAAATAAGCGTTTTGTAATTTGATTTTATGGGGCTATGCCGCTCCAGGGGGTGTGATTTTTATAGATGTTTGGTCTGTGCTTTCTTGTATTGGGTTCTCATGTTCTTTGACGTGCATGATTAAATCGGCTAAAGTTTTTAATAGCAAAAATAGAATTAACATTCCTCTTCCCAAAAAACTTCCGAATATTAAAGTTAGATGCATGGGAATTATTCTTGTGTAGGGAAACATCATTATTCGTCCGAGATTTTCTTTCGGGCTATCTTTTTCTTTGTTATAGAAATAAGAGAACATATGATTTAAGAAAAAAATTCCTGAGGCAAGTAAAACACTGTTAAGATCAATTAAAGTTTCTGAAAGGCTTTTAAAGACCATGGCATAGACGAAATGGAAAAAGCTATAGTGAAAAGCAAAGAATAAAGCATAAAAAATTTTGGTTCCATATGTTGGTTCTACGGGTGAACCATTTACAGTCATTCCTTCGGTTGAAAACTGCTTAAGAGATATTATTCTTATAAAATTGAAAAAGCCAATTATCATACTTTGGAACCAGTAAACCCACAGTACAGTCAGGATGTTCCAATTTTGAAAGACAGCTAAGAAAATTGTTATCAAATTGGATAAAATTAAAGATCTTGTTGAAGGATCAGAAATAATACCTTTTAAAGTAATTCTGGATAAGTCAAAGGGGTTGTATGCCTCATGGGATTTCGGATTAATCTCAAAACTAACTTTTAGCATATTCAATAAAAAGTATATCATTATCCAAGCACGGTAGTCAGGAATAATGATAATTCGGAATATCTGGATAAATCGTTAACATGTAACTGTGTTTGGATTCAGTTTTTTTTGGTGGTTATAACCTACGCCTCATTCCCTAGGCGTAAAGCTATTCCACTCCTGGGGTAGTATTATTAAGTTATTAAAAACTGTGTTATTTCCAACGCCTCACAACAGTCTGCTTTAGGACCGTCCCGGAAGTTTTTTAATTAGATCGTCATTGAGCCCCATAACAGGTTAAACCTGTATAAAATATAGTCCAATCTCCAGTTTGTCTCAAGCTCTTCTGCGTGCTAAAATTAGGGAGAAAATGGGAAAAAGAAAAATCTCCAAAAAATATTCCCGGGTTTACGCTTTTATTGACAGCCAGAACTTAAATCTGGGTATTAAGGATCAAGGATGGAGATTAGATTTTGTCCGTTTTTATACGTACCTTAAAGAGAAATACCAGACCAAAAAGGCATTTTTATTTATTGGCTATATTCCGCAATACAGAAAACTTTATAATCGTTTAAGAAGTGCAGGTTATTTTCTAGTTTTTAAACCGATACTCATTATAAAAAACAAAAAAAAACTTGAGGCCAATATTAAAATAAAAGGCAATGTAGACGCAGAGCTTGTTCTCCATACAATGATTGAATATCCAAACTACAATGAAGCCATTATTGTAACGGGGGATGGGGATTTTCACTGTCTTGTGGAATATCTTTTGAGAAAGAAGAAATTAGGTAGACTTATTGTGCCAAATCAGAAAAAATATTCAAAATTATTTCTAAAGTTTAGAAAATACATCGATTTTATGAATAATTTAAGGCCAAAATTATCCCTTAAAGCATAAAAAAAGGGAGTGTCGCTTTAGAGACGAAACTCTAAAGACTTCCCTCCCTCGTGATTAAATAAAGTATATAACACCTAACGATTATTGTCAATAGCAATCAAAAAAGAGAGGCATTCCCTCGGGACGAAACCCTTTGGTAGTCCTCTCATCGTGATAAACGTATTATACCATAAAAGTCAACCCTTCTTCTCCAGCCTCGGGAAAAGTTTACCTTGAGCTTCACAAAGTTTGGCTTGAGCCCCATAACAGGTTAAACCTGTATAAAGCACAATAATCTACCTTAGGACCGTCCCAGAACATAATTAAAATTTCTTTTAGATTTATTTTCATGGGCCCTTGCTTAAAATCTTAGAAATAAATTTAATAACCCGAAGTATAAGCAACAGGATTATAAACCAGAAAATGATGGAAAGAATGTACGCTAAAACAACTGAAGTAGGAATTTTTACGCCAGCATTCCAAAACAGACGGTGAAACTGACTTTGGGGAAATGTTGCCGGTCCACCCTCCCACTTGGGTTCAAATAAATACGTAATAGTGTTTTCAATCAGAATCGCCAGTCCCAAAACTGTCAAATTTTTCTTCCAGTTCATATGTTTTTCTTCTTTTTCTTTAAAATATACTTAATAACTTGATACCCAAACAACAAGACCAGAAGCCAGAAGAAAAACAGGGCGGCTCCTAAAATTCGACAATAGCCAGGACCAACAAACATTGTAGGACAGACTAATCCTGATTCTGTTTTAAAGCATGAGGGGCTTTTTAGAAGAATTTTACCTAAGAAATTATTACCAATAATCTGTATGGGGGAATTCCACCAATTCCCTGGCCCTTGAGCGGTAATACAAGCAATGTGCCAAGAGTTATAGTAATTATTCAAGAAATTGACGGTTGTCAATAGACCTGCTAAAACAAAAATGGTTAAAATTTCTTTCTTTTTCATCTCACCTAAAAGCTTAATTAATTATTTTTACTTTACTTCTTTTCATTTTTTAGTCAATAAAGAGTTTTCTCATATTAACTGATTCATTCTTTCGAAACTATTTTTAGTTTACAATATTTAAATAAAATTGTTTTTATGAATTTTCTTGCGAAGTTTATTCACTTAGCTTTTCCGTGTTGCTTTTTCCATCGTCTGCAGTGCAGGTTAAACCTGTATAAAATTATCTTCTTTCCCCCTTTCCCCAGCCTCGGAAAAGTGGTCAACTGCCCCTTGACAACTGACTAAATAGTCGGGTATAGTTAAATCAATGAGCCTGACTATTACAAAAAGACAAAGAGAACTCCTTTCAATTATCTATCAATATATTAAAGATAGCGGTTATCCTCCAACTTTTGAGGAAATGAAGGAAAGACTCGGTGTTTCTTCGAACCAGTCAATAATTGATCTTCTTAATAAACTTAAAGAGCAAAAACTTATCAAAAGAAATGAATCAGCCGCCCGAGGTATTATCATTTTACCTCTTGGTTATAAAACATTAGGCAAGTCAGCCCTATCTCCTTTTTTAGGAGTTACGACTGCCGGCGTTCCAATTGAGCCAATCGAAATTTCCGGTGAATGGCAACAGGTCTCTTCGGACACGGCCATATTGGACGGAAACGTGTTTTTACTAAAAATCTCTGGTGATTCGATGATTAATGCCGGTATCGATGATGGCGATGTAGTTTTAGTTAAAGGCGAGAAAGAATTTATTTCCGGAAATGTTGTTTTGGCTGATATTGGTGGAGAAAAGACCATTAAACGTTTTGTTTCTGAAGATAAGCCACCTTATGTTTATTTAAAGCCGGAGAATCCAAAATACCAGATTATTCCGGCCACTGACGAAATGAAATTAGTGGGAAAAGTTATCTCTGTTCTTAAAAATGGTTATTGGAAAAAAGTTGAGTAGAAAGGAAAAAATGCCGACAATAAAACCTAATAAAGCAAAAGAAATTATTAATAAGGTCTTTAAAGATTCAAGGGTAGCTTACGGTCTAAAGGAGTTTGAAGAAATAAACTTTGAAGAAGCTTTAGATATTCGGGAAGAGGAACGAGATAGATTTTATATTAAGGATCTAAAATCAGGCAATTCAAGATTAGTTTTTGACGAAGAAAAACAAATTAGAAAACCAGAAGAAATTGTCCGCCAACTTTGGCTTCATAAACTGCATACGATCTATCAATATCCTTTTGATCGGATGGATACAGAAAAAAGCGTTCATTTCGGTCGAGAAATCCATGCAAAAGCGGCAGACATTGTTGTTTATAAGAAAGATAAAATCACCCCTTACATTATTATTGAAGTCAAAAGTCCGACAGAAGAAAAAGGAATTGATCAGCTAAAAAGCTATTTGGCGGCCGAAGGAGCAGAAATTGGCCTTTGGTCCAACGGGATAAACAGAATTATTCTTTACCGGCCTTATCCGAAAGAATTTGACGACACTTTGCCTGATTTGCCTTCTTGCGATAAAACTATTGACGATCTGCTTGAGTCAAAGAAAACTCTTTTTGAATATACGACTACCAAAATGGATCTGAAAAAAATCGTAGGAAATATGGAAGAGTTGGTCTTGGCTAATGCCGGGGTTGATGTTTTCAATGAAGTTTTTAAACTTATTTACGCCAAACTTTATGACGAAAACGAAGCGAGAATTAATCGGCCGGACAAAGAAATTTTCTTCAGGAAATATAAAGATGTAAATAAAACATTTGACGTAATTAACGGTCTTTTCAAAAATGCCATAAGGAAGTGGCCGGGAACTTTTTACGAGCAGGAAAATATTAATTTATCCCCTGAACATTTATCAGTAGTGGTGGGAGAGTTAGAAAAAGCTCGTCTTTTCGGTTCGGATTTATCGATTATAGATGAAACTTTTGAATACCTGATTCCTGAGGTTGCCAAAAGCAAGAAAGGTCAATATTTTACTCCCCGCCATGTAATCGCGATGGCAGTCAAAATGCTTAACCCGAAGAGAGACGAGTACATCATCGATCCGGCGGTTGGTTCTGGCGGATTTCTAATTCAAGCTATGAATTGGGCCAAAGAACAACATTTAAATAATTCCGATGAGGCCGCCAAAGAATACGCTAGAGAATATCTTTGGGGAATTGATTTTGCCGAAGAAATTTCCAAAGTTTCGCGGGCTTTAATGTTGATTGCCGGCGATGGCCGCTCACATCTTTTTAAGCTCAATTCTTTAGACCCCCGAGAATGGCAAGGGGAAACAAGAGAGTTTTTGGAAGCCAGATCAAAATTAATGACTAAACTTTTGCCGATGGAAAATTCAATAGAAGATGCGGAGAATAAAAAAACCCTTCATTATTTTAATTTTGATGTTTTACTGACCAATCCGCCTTTTGCTGGAGAAATAAAAGATCCTGGGATTTTAAGACAATATTTTTTCGGCAAGAAAAAAGGGGAACTGGTCAATAAAGTTGAGCGCCACCTACTTTTTATTGAAAGAGCTTTAGATATGATCCGCCCGGGTGGCAGGTTGGCAATAGTTTTGCCCCAAGGAGTTTTAAATAACACAAATATGGAGTATATCCGCGAATACCTTTTTGGGAAAGCCAGAATTTTAGCCGTTGTCGGGCTTCATGTTAATACTTTTAAACCCCATACTGGCACAAAAACAAGTGTCCTTTTCCTGCAAAAATGGCCAGAAAATGAACAGCCGCTAAATGATTATCCGATTTTTATGGCGGTTTCGAAAAAATCGGGAAAGGATAATTCAGGAGATTATGTTTATAAAAAGGATACCAATGGTAATTTTGTCCATGATAATAAATTCAGAAAAGTTCTCGACCACGACCTCGACGAAATTGCAGAGAAATTTATTGAATTTGCTAAAGAGCGAGAGTTTAGTTTTTGGAGGTAAAGATGACTTCAAATCCGCAAGATCTTTTCAATTTTTTCAAAGATAAAAATTCTCTAGAGCAAACTGTTAAGAATAAGCAAGAAGAAGGACTTTATTTGGAGTTTAAACAAAAAAGAGACAGAAGAAATCCTATATTACATGGAGACGACAAAAAGAACTTTGCTGATGGATTATCTCAATTTGCTAACTCAGACGGAGGTGTCCAGATTTGGGGAGTTAAAACTAAAAAATCTCCTAACGATCGAGCTACAGAATTGAAACCAATAACACAAGTGGAGGTATTTGCAAATAATCTGATCAATTATTTAAAAGATGCTGTAATTCCAAGTGTTGATAACGTAGTAATTGTACCAATATTCGAAAATAAAAGATCACAAACGGGCTATGTAAAAATTTTAATGCCTGCGAGTGACAAAACGCCCCATAGATCTATGGCTACGCGCGAATATTACAAACGGAATATGAATGGAAAGTATTCCTTGGAACATTTCGATCTAGAGGATATGTTTGGAAGAAGACAGAAGCCATATCTACGTTTACTGTTTACTCCTAAAGATATAAAGGCGCTAGATCTGGAGCAAGCGGATGACGAGGGGTATTTACCAGAATCGACTTTCATAGTTTATTTAAATAATGACGGTAGAGCATTGGGTCGTGAAGCGATGGCTGTGGTTTGGTGCCCAGAAGAAAAGATTATGAAGGTTAGTTTTTCACTATCCAGCACTTCAGTTAGCCGGATAGATGATATGCACGGGAATAAACCTACCTTCCAGTTAAATCTTAGACAAAGCATTTTTTATCCAACAGTAAACACAAGATTAGGAGAGATGAAAATAAAAATACATAAAAAACACCTGAAGCCCAAGAAAACGCAGATAAAATGGATGGTGTATGCAGATAATATGTTGCCTAAAGAGGGGATATTTCATTTACTGGAGAGAAAATAATGAACTATTCGATAATCCAAAAATCTCAACTTGATGGTTCGACAAGCTCACCACGAGAAGCGCGCACATGATCACTTATTCTATAATTAAAAGGTCAGAACTAGAAGGAGCTTTGCGGCTGGATGCGGAATATTATCAGCCGGAGTATCTGGATTTATATTCAAAACTCAAAAATCAAAATTCAAAGTTGTTAGAAGAAATTGCAGAATCAGTAGTAAGTTTTGGCGCATATTCTTTAACGAACTATATCGAATGGGAAGAATCTGGCGTCCCATATCTAAATGTTGAAGATATAAGAGATGGCCGTATTAATTTTGATGGCACAAAATTTATCAGCGAAAGAGTAGATGAGATCCTGAAAAAATCCAGGGTAAGAGAGGGTCAAGTGATAATTACGATGGCTGGAACAATTGGCGAAGCGGCGGTTGCCCACAAAATCCCTAAGAGGGTAAATTCAAATCAGGCAACAGCAAAAATCACTCTTAAGCAAGGACTCTCCCCATATTATTTGGCTGCTTTTCTAAATTCATATTTCGGCAAAAAGCAGACGGAGAGAGAAATTGTGAGTAGTGTTCAGCCCAATATTTTTCTCGGGTCTATAAAGAATTTGAGAGTATTTATGCCAGCATCGAAACAGCAGGAAACAATCGAGAAAACTTATAAACTCGGCCTTGACGAATACGAAAATTCTAAATCCTTTTACTCCCAAGCCGAAAATTTGCTTTTGGGAGAATTAGGATTGGGGGATTTTAAGATTGAGGATGATTTATCATTTGCAGCCAATCTCTCCGAGATAAAATCCAGCCATCGCGCCGACGCCGAATATTTTCAGCCCAAATACGATAAATTAATCTTAAGACTCAAGGGCCAAAGCATAAAGCCATTAATAAATGTTATTGAGAATATGCCTGCAAGATTTAATCCCAATTCCAAACCAGACGAAACTTTTCATTATGTAGAATTGGCGAATATAAATTCTTCTATTGGTATTATTGATGGATTTTCGGAAGTTTTAGGCAAGGAAGCACCGAGTCGGGCAAAAAGGATATTAAAAGTCGGCGATGTGATCGTTTCCAGTGTGGAGGGCTCCTTAGAAAAAGTGGCGCTTGTCAATAAGGAACAAGAAGGTAATTTGGCGTCTACTGGTTTTTTCCAATTTAGAAGCAAAGAAATATTACCGGAAGTGTTATTAGTTTTATCAAAAAGCATTGTTTTAAAAATGCAATTAGAGAAACAATGTGCTGGAACGATTCTGGCGGCTGTTCCACAAGATGCGCTTAAAAATATTTTTGTGCCAATTTTATCTAAACCAGCTCAAGAAAAAATCGCCGATTTAGTCCGAAAATCCCATCAGGCCCGCAAAAAATCAAAAGAACTTTTAGAAGAGGCGAAAAGAAAAGTTGAAGAAATAATCGAGAAAGGCGGCGAGTAAAATGAAAGAGATAAGAGAGTGTTACATAAATTTTGCTGGAGAGGTAAATCAGAATACTGTTAATCAATTAATTCAGACGGTAAACGAGAGGCTTAAACAAGGCGTTAATCGATTTACGCTTTTGATTTTTTCAAGCGGAGGTTATGTTGCACCGGGAATAGCTGCCTATAATTTTCTAAAGGGGATTCCTGTGGAGGTAATAACTCATAATTATGGAAGTGCTGATTCTATTGCTGTAATTCTTTTTTGTGCAGGCTCAAAGAGATATTGTATGCCAAATAGCAGATTTCTTCTTCATGGAATTGGGTTTAACGTTCTACAAGGAACAAGGTTTGAGGAAAAACAGCTAGACGAGAAAATAAAAGATCTAAGAATTGATAGGGAAAATATAGCTAAAATAATCGCTGAAAATTGTAAAAAGACGCAAAAACAAGTGGAAGATGACTTATTCGAGGTTAAAGTTCTTAATCCTGAAGAAGCTAAGAAATATGGCCTAGTTCATGAAATTAAAACGCAATTATTTCCTGAAGGAGCAGATGTGATAAACATTTTACAGTAAAAGTGGTGAGTAAAAATGGCAAGAAAATTAAATACAGACAAAACAATTTCACTCCGTTGTCCCAAGTGCGAAAAGGGCGGAAAAAAAGTCTGGATGGAGAAGAATGAAAAGGGATTTTTCTTCTGTCACCAATGTGGAAGTAAATGGACGTATGAACAGGCTCAGAATAAATATAAAGAATTTGGACTAGGAAAGAGAACTTAAAACTGTAGTTCTTTTTGGCCGCCTGGAGGGTGAATTAGCTTGATACCCTTTAGATTTTAAATTTTCACTCCTTTGTTCCTTGCTATAATCTTCTCATGAAGCAGACAAAATGATATGACAGAAAACGAAAAACTAAAACTCATATTTGACGAAGCATATAAATTTCTTCTTAAGAAACTGGTCGAAGAAGGAAAGTTGGATAAAAGTGGAGCTGAAAAGATACTTCGAAACCAGCTTGATTATTATTTATCTTATAAACCCAATAACATGACTGTTGTTTTCAAGCGAATGGTTGAGTCTTTGAAAAATAAGCAGGGATATAAAAACTTCATTGCAGATACTAGAGATATGAATAAGATTCTTTTCAGCTTCGATCCAAAAAGAGTTTTTGAATATTACGGCTTTGATTGGAAAAAATTATTCAAAAATTTTGAAAGAAAATTTGGAAAGCGCTATAAAATGAATATTGACAACCAAAGGAGCTCTTGGGTAATTTTTACAAAGGGAGTCATTTCCGCCTCCAATTTTTGTAAAGAATTCAAAAACGTCAAGAATTTAGATACCTTTATAAAAACATTTTTGTTAAACGAATATACAACAGCTGCTTTACCCATGCTTTTGGAGAAAGAAATTTATGGTTTTGGATTTCCGCTGGCTTGTGATTTTTTGAAAGAATTAGGCTATCCGGATTTTGGAAAACCCGATGTTCACCTCAAAGATATTTTTTATGAGCTTGGGTTGGTTGAAAGGTATGATGATTATGAAGTTTTCAAGGTTATAGTCAAAATCGGAAAGGCTACTGGTGAAAGACCTGTTATCGTTGATAAAGTATTCTGGCTAATAGGGTCAGGTAGTTTTTATGACAGCAACATTAAAATTCCAAGAATGAAAAAGGACTTTATTACTTACATAAGAACCAATTTCCTCGCATAATGAAATATACATTCCCACACTCGGTGTGGTGTCGACACATAAGTAAGACTACAATAAGAAACCAACATCGGGTGTTGACTAGCCCATTCGACTCGGCTTCGCCTCGCTCAGGGCAAGCTCCTTCGGCATCCTTCGACTTTGCTCAGGACAGGGGCTCAGGGCAGGCTCCTAAGGGTTTTTTAGAACTTAAAATTCTGCCGCCTCGCCTATTCAAAAAATGCCGATTTTCAAATTAGGAAAAATATGCATAAACTATCTCCTTCAGATTTGAGATATTTGTGGGAGGATTGCACTAAATTGCACTAAGTAGTTAATTGTAGATTAATATTTGACTTTACTCGGACTTTTGGCATAAACTAAACTTATCATCACTTTTATTTATCTTATTGCACCTATTGTATTTGGAATAATAACCATTGGTTTACAGTTTTGTTTTCGTAAACCTAGCGAAACTATAAAATATCACTTCTCACTATTTGGTCTTATAACTATTGAAAAAGAAATTCAAAATATTTTATTCATACGATTATTTCTAATAATACTTTCAGTTACTTGCTTTTTAGTTCCAGCTTTTCAAGATTATACTCAATTTTTCCCGGTTCATCTCGAAATGGAAGTCTTCTTTGATAATGAAGGTTTAGAGAAAAGCCTCAATCAGTTTACAGAGCAGGAGCTTATAGATTTAAGAGTAAAAAATAATTGGCATCAAGATAAAAGAGAATACTTTACTACATTAAATAAGGAATTAGAAAAAAGAGGGTATTCATTCCGTTTTGATGAAAACAACGGGACTTTTTATGGTAAGGGCGAAACATACTTTGAAGTAAAAAAAGTAAACGAATGGCAAAAGTACATTATTGAAAAAGCCGAGGGTTCATTGATTTATACTCTTGAGACGCCCGAAGAAAAGATAGAAACACTCGTTTCCAATTTCCAACTTTTAGAAACCGAAAGTAATCATATAAAAGGATCACTCTCCGATATTTATTTACACTTTACAAAAATTCTTCACCCTGAGTTTAAGCAGATAGTTAGGCTATCACCTACAGAAGAATTTTATCATCACAATTTAGTAGCTGCTACTAAAATTCGTTTTTTCCCGATTGTCGATATAGGTAGAACAATATATCTATTTAGGGAAGAAACGGAAAATAAATTAATACCTATTGGATATGCTATATATATCCCTGACTAACCTTGAGTTTCTGTCACCTTCTGTAGAAAAGAGCAACATTTTAATTCCCATTTTTTAATTTCTCCGTTATTTTTCATTATTTTCAGCTATTTTCAGTTATAAAGTTACGACACCTTATCGCATCTTTAAGTAAAGCTCCAATAACTACCTATTACTTCGGACAAATTTATTTCTTTACCGCGATGAACGGCATTCCACATCAGTAGAATTTGAGTTGGAAGTGAAGGTTTAGGGGAAACGAAAAAGCCCTCAATAAGAGGGTTTTTTGTTTTAACTCCGTCGCCAGTTCAAAGCTAATTATAATTTTAGAGAATAGAGATTATATGGCAATGATGAAGGAAAAATTAGCGAAGATTAAACGGTTTTACAGAAATTTAAGATTTCCCCCACTTTGACAACTCATTGAATTTTTATAATGCATTATAGAATTTGGTTTAATTGTCTTTTTTATTCTTAAAACAACAAATCTTTGTCTTGAACCCTGCTAACCGTTATCAGGTTAATGTTTGGATAGATTTCAGCTATATCAAATCTCAATAAATCTGGAGAACTAAAGAAAAATAGCCAAAATTGAAAAAACGGATTTGATTTTACCTTTTTTATTATCTCATGTAAAAAACCAAGTTTAATATCTTTATGATGAAACTCTAAATAAATAATCAAACGGGCAAACTTACCATATCTCTTGTTAAACTTCTTATCTTTTATAAAATCTATTATCTCTTTTTCAATCTGCGAACTATCAAATTTATTCTTTGAAATCGCGGGAATGGTCATCACTTCTAAATTTACTATATCAAAGGGTTTCTCTTTTAATCTTCTATTTGACATCTTGCTAAGACGTATATCTGGCGATTCGTCAGCCATTATGTACCATTCACCAATGCCCATCTTTTTCAAACTCAAACAAAATGCAGCTGCTATAACTAACTCTTTTGCTTTTTTGTATTTCCCCTTTTCGGGGTTAGATATTTTCCTATATTCGTGAAATATCCGTCGGGGAGAAAAGAACAAATGAAAATCTCTATCTAATATTTGAAAAAACTTTTTCTCATCAAAACCATCAAAATCTTTATAGAAATATTTAATAGAGTTAATAGCATAATCCTAGTTGCGTCGATAGCGGAAATATCAGATTGCCCGATTCATGGCGGCAAAAGTTGTCAAATGCCCCATACTGAACAGACACCAATCAGTTTGGGTACTATTAGCGGTACTAGTGGCACGGCTAGTGGTACCACGACTTTTTCTTAGTGCCCTTTTTTAGAACTTAAAATTCTAGCTCGATAAAACTCACTATAAATACCGCTTCGCTTCGGCAAAAATCCTTCTCTAATCTGCTATAATATCCCCAAATGCCGATTTTTCAGATAAAAAATAAGCGGCTTAAATGAAAAAAATTGACCTCAAAATCAGAAAATTAATAAATATAGTTAAAAATTGTGCTAAAGATGTTTATGATGAGCTGGGCGCTGATTGGTCGGAAACCGTTTATCAGCAGGCAATGGAGGTGGCTTTAAGAGAAAAAGGGATTGATTACGAAGACCAGCGAATCTTACCTATTTCCTATCGAGGTTACGTTGTTGGCGAAGGGATTCCGGATTTAGTAGTCTGGACTAATATTGACAAAAAAAGAGTGGCAATTGTGATTGATTTGAAATGGGAGCCATACGTTAAAGAAGACCATCGAGCTCAGGTGGTTAAATACATTCAAGAACTTAAAAAACAAGTAAAGTTAGGTGAGGAAGTTTTAGATACTGGCTTTGTCATTAATTTTGTTAAAGAAGCTGGGGGAAAGATTGATGGTGAAACAGAAGAGCTTGGCGGTGTTCAAGTTTTGAATGTTGAGGTTTGAATATGACGAAACAATCTGCTCTTTATGAATTGCTGCGTAAAAAACGCAATGAACTAGCCAGACAGGCGGATATTAAACCCTTCATGGTTCTTCAGAATAAAGTTTTGCAAGAAATTGCCGAGAAACAACCTACTGTACTTGAAGAATTAGCCGAAATCAAGGGTATGGGACCAAAAAGACTTGCTAAATACGGAAAGTTTATTCTTGAAACGATTAATAGTTTATCCTCAACTACCATGCCCACTGTTTCCGAAGAAAAAGTCTTTAGTGTTGGGGAATTCATCGATTTTTTAAACCAAATTCTTGCCCCCCAAAGAGCTATTGTTCAAGGAGAGGTTGGCGAAGTTAAATCGAGAGATAATTTTACATTCTTTAAATTACTGGATAAAAAAGAGGAGGCAATTTTATCATGTTTTGTCTGGAATGATCGGCTTGCAAGGTTTGGGGTTGAGCTTAAAGAGGGATTAGAACTTAAAGTTGGAGGCTATCCTAAACTTGTTAAGACTAAGGGATATTTTAGTTTTGAGGTAGAACACATCGGTTTGGTTGGAGAAGGCGTCTTAAAACTGGCTTTTGAGGCTTTAAAGAAAAAACTATCCGCCGCTGGGTTTTTTGCTCCTGAGAGAAAGAAGAAAATTCCACCGTTTGTAGAGAAAGTTGGTCTCATTACTTCAACCTTTGCCGATGCTAAAACTGACTTTTTAACTCATTTAGGCAAGTTTGGGTTTAAGATCTTTTTTTACGATGTGCGTGTTGAAGGATTGTATTCTACTGATGATATTGTCTCGGCAATTCGATGGTTTAATGAAAATATGCTGGATGTTGAGATTTTAGTTTTAACCCGTGGAGGGGGTAGTCTTGAAAGTCTTCAGGTCTTTAATTCTGAGGCAGTAGCTAAAGCAATTTTTAGTTCGCGTATTCCAGTTGTAACCGGTATTGGTCATGAGAACGATGAGACGATTGCTGATCTGGTTGCGGACGTATACGGTTCGACGCCGACTCATGCCGCAAGAATCTTATCCGATCCTTGGAGGAATGTAAACACGTTAATAACAAACGTTTACAGAAATATTGTGTCGATATTTTCTACCAACTGTTTAGGGTTCCAAAAACGCCTTTTAGACACTAGGGAAAATCTGATTACTCTTCTAGCCAGGTCAATAAAATCTAGAAATCAAAGAATTGATGATTTACAAACATTTCTTTATTCTCAATTCCAAAGATTATTATACAGAGTAAAACAGACCCAAATGGAATTTTTAAATAATTGGGGGAGGATAAAAAATATTCTTTTCTCTTTGAGAAATAAAATCAGTATACAGGAAAAATCTTTAACAGACGAATCCTTGTATTGGATTAAATTTATTAGAAAATCTTTGTTTGAGTTTGAACAGAAATTAAGACTTAGCGATCCGAGCGCTCGTTTAAAACAGGGGTATAGCATTGTTTTTAACGCATCTGGTAAAATAATAAAAAGAAGCACAGATTTGACCCTTGGTGAATATGTAAAGGCAAAATTCTCGCAAGGGAGTGCTACTTCTCGCGTAGAAGAAATTCAACAATAAATATATGCCTCAAGACGAAAAGTTTGATTTTACGAGTGCTATCGCCGAGCTTGAAGAAATCAATCGGTGGTTTCAAGGCGAGGATATAGATATTGACGAGGGGATTGCGAAATTCCGTCGGGGGCTCGAACTTATTAAGAAATGCAAAGAACGATTAAAAAAGGCAGAGAACGAGTTTGTAGAGATTAAAAAAGAATTTGAGACTGAAGAAAGAACAGAAGAACCCGAAGAGTAGTTTATAACCGAGACATATTTTAATAATCACCTGGGAGGTAGAACAGGTACGCCACCTAGGGATGTGAGAATTTCCGAGATAATCCTGGATTTACCGAGACACCAATACCGGGTATTGACCTGCCCCTTCGACTCTGCTCAGGACAGGCCCTTCGACTCGGCCTCGCCTCGCTCAGGGCAAGCACTCCCTTCGTCCTTCTACATCCTTCGACTCTGCTCAGGACAGGTCCTTCGACTTTGCTTCCCTCGACTACGCTCGGGACTTTGCCCTTCGACATCCTTCGACATTGCTCAGGACAGGTCCTTCGACTTTGCTCAGGACAAGAGCTCAGGACTTTGCCCTTCGACAGGGCTTCGACGGTGAGCTCAGCCGAACCGCTCAGGACTATGCAGGACTTCGACATTCGATTTCGCTCAGGGCGGGCCCTTCGACTCTGCTCGGGACGACGATTGCTCAGGATGACGTCTGAAGGTGTAAAATACAATTATGTACAAATTATCTCCTTCAGACTTCAAATATTTTTGGAACGATTGTAAACAATGAAAAATCTTTATCTTGACATTGAAACACTGCCCGCCGAAAAGGAAAAACACGAAATATTAAGAGGGATTTATCAGAGGAAAGTGGAAAGTGGGAGACAGAAAGGTACCGTAGAAGAATTTATTGAAAGCACAGGCCTTGATGGTGCCTTTGGTCGAATCGCCTGTATCTCATATGCGATAAATGATCAACCGGTTAAAACACTATGTGATTCTGAGAAAAAGATGTTACAAGAATTTTGGCAAATAGCAGGGGACATAGATTTGTTTATCGGTTTTAATATTATGGATTTTGACCTTAGGTTTATCTACCAACGGTCAATCATTTTGAGCGTCCGACCAACAAAACAATTAAGTTTTGCTAGATATAAGAGTGCACCCATCTACGACATAATGTATGAGTGGGCGAAATGGAATACTAATCCGAATACCAAAATCAGTCTTGATGCTTTGGCAAAAGCTCTTGGACTACCGACTTCCAAAGGGGGAGAAGTCGAAGGAAAAAATGTTGCCCAGGCTTACGAAGAAGGCAAGATAAAAGAAATCTGTAAATACTGCAAGCAAGATGTTGACTTAACTAGAAAAATTTACAAAAGGGTGACTTTTGAGGGAAAAATTGGATAGTGATTTGTCTTTATGGTTCGGGAGTTGACCCAAAATCAGGTTAGGGTTCAGGAGGTAAAAATTCTTCTCCACCGGACTCTTGTTTGGAGACAAAGTCGCTTGATTTAAGCCATTGAACATAGGTACACCCGGTTGCTTCCCTTTTTTCGCGATCCCAACCAGCGGTTGAGCATTTTTTCAGTTTCTTCCCGGTTAAAGTGGTAAAAAGTACCAGTTTTTGTCCGCACTTCGGACAATCCTCGTCTAAGCTTTCGGTCGTTCCGTTTACCCATTCGATATAATCGCAACCCTCGGCCGTTTTTGTTTCTTTATTCCAAACATTCGTCGAACATTTTTTCATTTTCTTCCCAAATCTGGTTACCGCCAGAATAAGAGGAGCGCCGCATTTCGGACACTTTTCATCAAGAGTCACTGGTTCAACAGAAAACCATTTTACATAAGTACAACCCTCGTTTTTATGGGTTTGGCTATTCCAGTTGCCTTTTGAACAGCGTTGAAGCTTGCGGCCGGTTGCCGTTTCACTAACTTCTGCCAAAGGCGCTCCGCACTTAGGACATTTTTCTTCCATATTAAATATAATATATCATAAATAATCTAAATTTACTTTAGCTATTTTTGCATTTTCTTTTGATCTGATCTAAACTCCAAACAAAGGAAGTACTAAATTATGATTGGACAGACTAGAATTGATATTAAACCGGGTATAGTCGTGGATGTTGTGATGAAAGAAGACCAGGGAAGCGGTAAGCTTACCCGCGGGATTGTCCAGGATATTCTCACCAATTCCCCATTTCATCCTCATGGAATAAAGGTACGCCTCACCGATGGTTTAGTGGGCAGGGTGCAAAATATTATTAAGTAAATGCGAGTTTTACAGAGGTCCATTGCTATTGGACCATTAAGAGAATATAATGAATTGACCTTATTAATTAAGTATCAAATATATTATGAATGATTTTAATCGAGACAATAGGTCCGGTGACAGGAGAAGTGGAAGTAGATTTGGTAACAGGCGAGATTTCGGCAGACGGGAAATGTACAAGGCTACATGTGCCCAGTGCGGGAAAGATTGTGAAATTCCATTTCGGTCAAGCGGCGATAGGCCGGTATACTGCAGTGACTGTTTTGAAAAAAGGAGAAATGAAGATGGTAATTTCAGAGAATCAGGCGACAGAAACTTTGGCAGACCAAAATTTGAAGAAAGACGATCATACCCGCCGGATCGCGGCGACAAAGGAAATGCACGCGTCAATGACAATGGACAGTTGGTGGAGCAACTGAAAATTCTAAATATCAAATTGGATAAAATTATTAGTCTTTTAGAACCAAAAGCCATAGAGTCCCCGGTTATGAAAGAAGAAGTTACCGATATTGTTTTAAAACCTAAAGCCGTAAAATCTGAAACTCCCAAGAAAATGGCGAAAAAACCAAGCTCTCCAATTCCTCCTCTGTTATAATATTCTCAAATACCGGTGTTTCGAGTTGGAAAAATTGCGTATAAACTTTCACCATCTCAGGTTGGATCGCTTTTGGAATGCCCAAGGTGTTTTTGGTTATTATATAATGTAGTCAAATGATCATCACGAAAAGTGAGCCTTTTACAGCGGAGGAAATAAAGAAAGTCCGGGAACTGTTTGACGTTTATATAAAAACGGTTGTTGATGTAAAAAGAGGAATTTGTTCAGCTGGTTGTGATAGACACTTTGAATCTGAAGCGATACTTCTTAAACAAGGATCAGCCCAAAGCGATCTTTGGGGCGGAGGAATCGATCTTGAGACAAAAATTATTGATTGCAATGCTTTCATTAACATACGGCCGAATAACAATAATCCGAGCAATGAAATCATAGACGCAAAAGTGAGAAAAAAATTTGAAAATTTAACAAGATATTTTTTCAAAAAAATACTGTGAACAAAACACAACTACAACTTGCTTCGCTTTCAATGGATTTAAAACGTGTTGCATTAGGTTTCTATAGAAATTCAAATTCGATGGCAAATCGTTTTATTAAAGAATCTATCAAAAGAAGTGAAGAGATAGACGCTAAAACTCTCAAGCCTTATATCCGAAGACTGCTTACAAATTTAGACTCAAAATTGGCCCAGAAAGACAAACAAAAGATTGCCGAGGATGCGATGATGTATAGCATTCTTTTTCAAAATGCGGCATTAAAACTTAATCTTTAATGTATAAACTCTCACCTTCAGACTTCAAATATTTATACGAAGACTGCAAGCATTGCTATTATCAAAAAACTAAATACGGTATTTCCCTACCGTCGATTGGATTGCCGGGAGTTTTTAGCAAAATGAACTCCCTTATTCAGGCATCAATCCAGGGGAAGAACCTACAAGAAATCAACTCGGAACTGCCGTCGGGAATGATCGAAGTCAAAGAGGGCTATTTGCGCTCAATTCCCATTCCTCCGGCAAAAGATTGCTTTATTTCTGGCAGGTTTGACATTATTTCTAAACTTGATGACGGCACTTATGCGGTGATTGATTTTAAGATTTCCGATCCCAACGAAGAGAAAATGAAGAAGTTTAGCCGGCAACTCCATGCTTATAAATTTGCTTTGGAAAATCCGGGAAACGGAGCCAAACCCAAAAAGGTAACGAAAATGGGAGTAGTGGTTGTTTCTCCGGAGTCGATAGAATTTCCGAAAGAAGATGTTATTTTCCGGTCTTCGCCAAAGTATTTTGAAATTAAGGAAGACATGGAGAGTTTTTATGCTTTTATCGGAGAAGTTTCTCAATTATTAAACGGGTCGGTACCAAAACCGAACCCAAACTGCGACTGGTGTAAATATAGAATCTGCTTTGGCGGCAGGAATGATTCGGGTCGGGTCCAAGAACCCATGCCTTTTTAAGAGTCGGTAAAGGATTTATGGTTTGAAAGTTTTTCCGTAGCAGTTTTTGAATTTGACAAAGCCCTTCGAAGAAAAAAGAAACCAACACCGGGTGTTGACTAGCTTGAAACCTAAGGATTTTTGAGAACTTAAAGATCGTAGTTCGAAAAATTTCTCCACAAATCTGATAAGATAAGTTTATGAGTTTTATTCTACTTGATGAGTCTGGAGATTTAGGTTTTGACTTCTCCAAAAAAGGAACAACGAATTATTTTTTAATAACCTTTCTCTTTACTTCCAATAAGCGAGCAGTTGAAAAATGTGTTGAGAGAACCTATTTAACCTTGAGAAAGAAATTCAAAAGAAAAGGCGGAATTCTTCATGCCTATAAAGAAAAACCAGTCACCAGACGGAGATTTTTCCGATATTTGTTGGAAAAAGATTGTAAGGTCTTAACTGTTTATCTTAACAAGAAAAAGGTCTATACAAAACTCCAAAACGAAAAACCGGTTGTTTATAATTATGTAACCAATATTCTTCTTGATCGAATTTTTTCCAAAAAATTGGTACCACTTGACCAAAAAATTGAATTAATAGCCTCAAAAAAAGAAACAAACAAATTTCTAAACGAAAATTTTAAAAACTATTTGAGGTTGCAAGTAAGGAATATACATAAAATTGATCTAGAAATTTCTATCAAAACTCCATTCGAAGAAAGGGCCCTTCAGGGGGTTGACTTTGTGAGTTGGGCAATTTTCAGAAAGTACGAATTTGCCGATGACACTTATTACAAATTGATTAAAGAAAAGATAGTAGAAGAAAGCCCTTTGTTTCCTTAAAATACAAAACCTCGTTCGCTATTTGCGAGGCGCCATTCCGGTACCCCACGAACGAGGAATTACTTGTAAAAAGAAAGTACCATAAAAATTACCCTGTGTCAAGGAGTAAAAAAATCTTGTCTAACTTCTGAAATTTTTCTTTTAAGTTTGCTAAAATTTAGGATGAAATGTCTGGAGCAGTTAGACCACCCTGGATTAATAAAGAAGATTTTTATCATCTCCCTTTTAATTATTGTGATCGCTGGTGTGAGAGATGCGATTTAACCGAAATTTGCCGAGTTTTTCAGGACGAACAAAAATCAAGAAAGAAATTTATTAAACAAGGAAAAGATCCGGATTCTTGGGAGTATGTTTTTGAAACAGTAAGAGATAATCTTGAAAAGACAATGAAACTTATTGAAAAAGGGGCAAAGAGATGGAGAATTGACTTAAGTAAGATTGACGATTCTGATTATCAACCCCAGCCACGACCGCAAAAATTTCCTCTTTATAATCTTGTGGAAAAATTTTCAAAATCACTGGAGAAACTCTTGAAGAACTTGGAGATGGTTCCTATTGAGACTGATGGGAGGCTGGTTTTGGAAAACAGAGAGGTTATTTCTCATTATCGTTTTTTAATTCTCGCCAAAACTTACCGCGCTTTGACGTCAAAACTAGAAGAAGATAAAGATAAAGATAAAGATGACCAAACTTTTGACTCTAAAACCTCTGCTTTTATTGTCGTTAATGGACTGATGTCAATTAGTGAGGCCTTAGCTAATCTCACCAAACATAGACCTCTGCAGCCGTTAAAAAGCAGAATGGTTCGTCTAGGGAAGACATCGCTTGATTTAGCAAAAGTTATCAATTCCCAATTTAACTTGGGTGAAGATGAAGAGAATGGAAGGTTGTTTAAATGGTTTGAATAATTTTAACATTTTACTTGTGCTTAAATAAATTTAGTGAAAATTGAGAAGAAGAATTTTATTTTTGGAATCGGGATTTTTTTACTTATCTTGTGCAGTTTTATTTTGGGTCGGGAAAGCAAAGACGGCAAGCCTCCCGGTCTAACCCCAACTCCTACCGCCCTACCTACATCTTTACCATCACCAACACCAACACCAACACCAACAAAAACTCCAATTCTTTCCTCTGTTTCTGAATCTTTTAAAGTAACTCGGGTTGTTGATGGCGACACAATTGAAGTTGAAGGCGGAGAGAAAGTACGCTATATTGGCATTGACACTCCAGAAACAGTTGACCCCCGAAAACCTGTTCAGTGTTTTGGTATTGAGGCCTCAAAAAAGAATAAAGAGTTGGTAGAAGGGAAAACGGTTCGTTTAGAAAAGGATATTACCGATAGGGATAAATATGGCCGTCTTTTGCGCTATGTTTGGGTAGATGACCCTTCGGCAGGCTCAGGGCAAGCTCCTTCGACATCCTTCGACTCTGCTCAGGACAGGGGCTTAGGGCAAGTTCTATTTGTCAATCTCGAACTGGTTAAACAGGGCTTTGCCAGTTCTTACACCTATCCCCCAGATATAAAATATCAAAAAGAATTTCTGGCGGCGGAGAGAGAAGCCAGAGAAGCTGAGCGGGGGCTTTGGAAAGCCTGTCCCATCTCTGTTGTGCCGACTGTTCAAATTCAGGAACCGACAAAAAGTGAATGTAATATTAAAGGCAACATTAGTACTTCCGGAGAAAAAATTTATCATCTTCCCGGTTGTGGCTCTTATGCTAAAACCCAAATAGACGAAAAGAGAGGCGAACGCTGGTTTTGTTCTGAAAAGGAAGCCCAGGAAGCCGGTTGGCGCAAGGCCTTAAATTGCCCATAGACTTACTGAACGAAGACAGAATCTTATTTCTCTTTTTCAACCTTCCAGGTTGCTTGGCCCTTCGGCAAACTCAGGATAAATCCTTCGACATCCTTCGACTTTGCTTCCCTCGACTACGCTCGGGACTATGCAGGACTTTGTCCTTCGACATCCTTCGACATTGCTCAGGACAGGAGCTCAGGACTATGCAGGACTTCGGTATCCTTCGACCCTGCTTCCCTCGACTACGCTCGGGACTATGCAGGACTTTGTCCTTCGACAGGCTCAGGACAGGTCCTTCGACCCTGCTCAGGACAGGAGCTCAGGGTAAACCCTTCGACGAGCTCAGGGTAAATAAGAATATTGGAAAAAATATAAGAACTTGACAGTAAAGTCGAAAGAAAATAAAATCAGAGTAAACAATGAAACAAACTAACCTTGCAATGATTCTTAAAAATTATACTTCTGGCTGGGTTTCTATCTCTAAAGATTATAAAAAGGTTATCGCCTCTGGGAGAACCCTAAAAAGCCTTCTTCAAAAGCTTGAAAAGATGGGGAAACCAGGGGGTTATTTGATGAAAGCAGCTAAAGATTACTCTGGTTACGTGGGAGTATGAGTATTGTCGAGCTTGCCCCGCTAATCAAGGTCTGGTACAAACCCCTTCCAAAATTTCCTAAAATTCCCTGGCCCATTATTGATATCAAACTGGCTTACAAAAATAAAACTTTGCCTCAACCAGTTTTCTCTCTTGTAGACTCCGGAGCGAATTTTTCAATTTTACATATCGAAATTGCTGAAGCGCTAGGATTGGATCTCAAAAAGTTAGGTGGACCAAAGCCCGGCGGAACATCAGTTAGCGGCTTTTATAAATTTTGGGAGCTACCCGAACCTCTAGATATCAATATTTATGGCTTTTCTTTTAACTTTAAATTTACAGTAATTGACAATCCTGGTTTAATTTGGCCTTGTATTTTGGGAGAAAACACTATCTTTGAAGTGGCAAGATTAGATTTCCGAAAATTCAAAGGATTCTTTGAGATTCTTTTTAGGCAGGACATAAATTAACGCCGCCCATTTTAGAAACCAACATCGGGTATTGACCTGCCTACCCCGTTCCAGGAAATTTCCCCTGAACAAAGTCGAAGAGAGAAATGGGGTTGGTTTCAATTGTGGATAAACTCTTAAGGAAGTGCTAAAATTGAGGCGTTATGGATAGAAGAACATATCTCAAGAAAATTGAGGATTTAAGAAAATCTCGGGTTATCACTTATTTAACAAGTGATCGTCAGGGCCCGATGAATGCAAAGATTGCCATGGATATTATTCCAATTATTAGTAAACAACTTCGGACAATTGGCAAAACTCAAAAAATTGATTTATTTTTGTACAGCACAGGTGGAGATACAATGGTGCCATGGCGCTTAGTCTCAATGATTCGCGAGTATTGTGATAAATTTTCGGTTTTGGTTCCTTATAAGGCCCACAGCGCAGCAACAATGATTGTTTTAGGTGCTGACGAAATTGTCATGAGTGATCTTTCGGAACTTTCACCGATTGATCCTTCAACCGCTAATGTATTTAATCCACAAGACCCGCAAAACCTGCAAAATAAAATTCCTATTTCGGTGGAAGATGTTATGGCATATTTTGATTTAGCCAAAAATAAATTTGGTATTAAAACCGACGAAGAGCTTGCAAAAATTTTTAACAAGTTTGTGGAGTCCAATCCACAAATTCATCCTTTGGCGCTTGGAAATGTTAATAGAACTCATAATTTAATTCGCATACTTGCTAAACGTCTTTTAAAAAGTCATAAATTACCCATGGGAGAAGAAGAGATCGAAAAGATTGTTGACTACTTTACAGAAAAGCTTTACTCGCACCAGTATTTGGTTGGAAGAAGAGAAGCAAAAGACGAATTAAGTTTAAAAACAGTGGTAAACGCCGACGCAGATTTATCCAATGCAATGACCAGTTTATATGAAGAATATAAAAAAGAAATGGAGCTTGATATTCTTTGGAATCCTGAAAACGAGCTTGGGCTAAATACCGTGCAAAATAAAAAGGATTATAGAATTGCCTTTATTGAAAGTAGAGAGTCATCAAGCCGTTTTGAGCTTTCTATCGAATATCGGAAACAGCAAATAAATATGGTTCAGCAAACCCCTCAGGGTCCGATTCAAACGCCACAAGAACAAGTCGTGTGGCGGATAGTTGAGCAGGGGTGGCGGTAGCAAACCCCTGGAAAATCATTTCAATGATAAAAAATGAAGTCGCCCGGCTTTTATACCGTCTCCGTCTTTATTTTGTGTGATATAATGAATTATGAACATAAAACCTTCAACAGATGAGCTGATCTCCATTTTCTTAAAAAAGGGCGGACGGATCGATAAGTATTACCTCCAGAGATGGAATAGGAATAAACACACAATTTTATATCTCAACGGCTGGTTTGGCGGAAAAAATATCCACGAAGCGCTCTTAAGAGCCCTCGCGTAAAACTATAATTACCACGTTGACAGCATTTAGCATTCAGTTAAAAACAAACCGTAAGCTGCAAACTAAAGACTGTTAACTGCCAACTGCCGGATACCAGGGATTGAAACAAAATTAATCTTTAATCCCTCTGGCGATTTTTCTGGCCAATGTCTTGTCTAAAATTTTTTTCCTCTCTAATTTTGATATGATTGTGTTGTGAATAGTCAAAATTTGCAACCGGCTTATTCAAAAAAAACGTACTACTTGGTATTTCTATTGTTATTTCTCATCGGAACAGTAAGTGTCGTAGCTTTTCGTCTTTGGCAAGTAAAAGGGGCGGGACACATTTCTTTTGCACCACAACAGTCTTCCTTTGTTTTTAAACCACCATCAGACGCTCTTAAAGGTAAATTTTTGTTAATTAACGGCAGTGTTAAAAAAGAACAAAGAGAAAAAAACGATTTTGAGGATGTCAATATAAGAGAAGAAATTCTGCAGGGAGAAAAAATAGCTACAGGAAAAAAATCTCAAGCTACAGTTGAATTTCCAAACTTTGTAAAAGTTAATTTAGGCTCAAATGCAGAAATAGGTTTTAATAACCTTATTCCGGCAAATTTTCTGTTGAGCCAATCATTAGGCTCTGTTACTTATGAACTCTTACAAGATAATGTCCCCCTTAGTGTCCGAAGCTTGCATGTTTTGTTAACCGTTAACTCTGGTAAGAGTGAGGTTGCGGTTAGTGATGAGACGATTGCTGTTAAAGTTTTATCAGGCAAGGCAAAGCTGGCTTTAGTAGATTTAGAAAATAAGACCCACGTTTGGGAAATAAAAGAAGGACAAAAAGCTCTAGTTAACGATACTCAAAGGAGGGTTGAAATCAAATGAGTTTTTATAAGCTTTCAGCGGATTGAGAAGATTTTCTCCTTCATAACCAAGCGCCCACAAAGCAACTCCTGCAATTTGATACTCTTTAGCAAGTCCTAACTTTGCCTGGATAGATTTTTCATCTTCATAATAAATTTGGTGGTAGTTATCACTGTCCGGAAAAACAATATATGGCTGTTGGGCTAGTTCATCAAATCCCCTAACGCAATTGCTGCAAGATTTTAAGAGTTCAGTAATTCTTCTATTGCTAGCCGTAGCGCCACCCCCGGGGATTGTTGGAGTACCGGGTTTGTCGCTTATTGTTTCCCATTCATAACCATATAAAGGGATGCCAAGAATGACCTTTTGTGGAGAAATGACATTCAGGGTTTCTTTTAAGGCTGTATTAATATCATATTCTCTGACCTTTCCTTCTCCTCCAATGGGAGCAACCGGGCCAGCAAGATAAGAACCGGCGTAATGGAAATCATAAGCCATTAAAACAAGATAGTCAGCTATTTTGCCGATTTCTTTAGCATTGATTAGTCGGGGCGTAACCAAAGAGATTGGTGTTATTTCTACTGTTAATGTTCCTAAGTTGTTTTTATCAATACCTTTTTTTACTTCTTTGATAAAAGCGGTGTACTGCTGTTGGGCAGATTCAGATGCTTCTTTGAAACTTTCAATATCTAAATTAAGGTCAGTAAAGCCGTATTTTTGCATAATTGGCAATACGTCGGCAACAAGGTTTTGAGCATGTTTTTCTGGTTCTTTAAGCAAAGCGCTGATACTAGCTTCGTTGCTATTATGAATTAATAGGGAAGATTTCAAGTGATTTTTTTGGGCCTGTTTTAATTTTTCTTGGAAACGGTCACTTTTTAATGTTGTCCATCCGGGTTCTTCTTCTTGAGGATTAACTAATTTAACAAGCGTACCGTTACTATCTAATGTCAGGCCAAAGTAAGTAAAAACATTAATATATTTTTCATAAGGCTTATCAGCTTTTTGCAAAAGCCAATAGGGTTGAAAACCAACAATCTGTTGTTTATTAATTCCAAAGATTTTATAAAGTTTGCTGTCAAAACTAAAAGGAAGAATGGCAATAAGAAGGATGACAAATAAGCCAAATAATATCCCAAAGACTAATCCGGCAAAAGCTTTAATAATAAAAGATAAGTTTATAGTCACACTCTTATTCTACAATAATTAACCAAGCGATTTTAGATTGCGGGAGCAAGGTGGGGATTTAGTCATTAAGGTTCGCATTTTCCAAATCCAGTAAGGCTTAAAACCCGACACAAAATAAAACTGGTATTTCAAGATGATTAATCATAAAATAGGTTCTAACTTTGTGGTTCGATGAACTCACCATTTTCAATCCACGGTTCGCAACCCTTCGACTCTGGTTCGACTGCGCTCACCATCGCTCAGGGCTATAGTCCGTAGAGAGCTATTCCACATCCGATGTGGTAGACTTTAAGTTAGATCCAAAAGACTTTCAAGATGGACTTCATCCAAATGAAGAAGGACATAGAAAAATGTTTGAAGTTATAAAGAAATATTTTTAGGTTCTAGACCGACCCGCTCAGCTAAAGTTATGGCTAAATTAATTTCTATAAATCCAGCTGATAATTACTCAAAGATTGGTGAAGTTGATGTATCTACAGACATAGAAATTGCTGATAAAGTTGCTAAAGCAAAAAAGGTTAAAACCGCCTGGAAAGAACTGGGAGTAAATGGTCGGGTAAAATTGCTGGAACCAATTCGTGACGAATTTAAAGAACGTACAGAAGAGATTGCTCAACTTATCAGCAAGGAAACCGGTAAGGTAATTTCTGAAAGTAATACTGAAGTTAGCAGGTATATAGAAGAGTTAACTTGGTTTTTGAAAAATGGTTCTAGAGCTTTGGAGGATGAGGTTACGCTTGATGATGAAAGATCACTACATCGAATAATATATGAACCATATGGAGTCGCTGCCAGTATCGCTCCATGGAATTTTCCTTTCGGAATGTCTATTTGGGGAATTTTTCCGAATTTAATTGTTGGGAATGTAGTAGTTTTTAAAATATCAGAGGAATGTCCCCTAGTAGGAAAATTAATTGAAAAAATAATATTGAGTCATAATTTACCTCCTGGTGTGTTTTCTGAAGTTTATGGTGCCGGAGACGTAGGAAAGAAACTGATCGAGAGTGACATTAATCTTATTTGGTTTACCGGGAGTACAAGAACAGGTAAATTACTTTACAGAACTGCTGCGAATAAATTTATTAAAGCCGTACTGGAAATGGGCGGATCTAACCCGTGTGTAGTTTTTGATGATGTGGATATTGCTAAAGCCGCGCCGATTATATTCGGAGGCCGTTTCCGGCATTGCGGACAGGTTTGTAGCGCTCTTAAACGGTTAATTGTGCACAAAACAATAACGGGGGAATTGATAGCTGCTTTAAAAGAAATCGTGGAACGGCAAAGGATCGGAAACCCACTAGATCCCAAGATGGATCTAGGAAGTCTAGTAGCTAAACGCCAGCAATTACTCATAAACGAGCAACTGCAGGATGCGATAGATAAAGGTGCTAAGATTGTAGCCCAAACCAAATTACCAAAAGGTTTAAAAGGGGCATTTTTCCCACCAACTTTGTTATCTAATATAACTACTGATATGAGGGTTTGGAATGAAGAGGTGTTCGGGCCGATTTTCCCAATAGTGACATTTAAGACTGAGGAAGAAGCGATAAATTTGGCGAATGACACAGCTTATGGTCTGGGAGCCAGGGTGATGTCTGAAGATATAAACAGGGCAGAGCGGGTTGCATCCAGAATTGATGCGGGATCAATAGCTCTCAATTACGAAGCGCGCTTTTTGGCTTGCGATCCATTCGGTGGTTATAAGAACTCCGGTATCGGTCGTGAGCGGGGGATTCATGGTTTGCAAGAACTATGTCAGATAAAAGTCATTCAAGTCAGTAAATGAACAAGTCCACATCAGAATTTGAGACATCTTTTTTATAGTGTTTCATTTGTCTTGGTTCGACTACGCTCACCACAAGTACTTTGACTCCTTCGATTATATTCAGGATAAATTCGCTCAGTGTTATAACATTTAGCCTGAAATTGAAACAAAATTAATCTTTAATCCCTCTGGCGATTTTTCTAGCCAAAGCTTCGTCTAAAATTTTTTTTCTGATTCTAATATTTAATGGCGTAACTTCAACCAGTTCATCGTCATTTATATATTCAAGCGCATTTTCCAGCCCCATTATTTTGGGTGTGTTCAAATGTTCGGTTTGTTCTTTTACTCTGGCTTTTTTATTTGCCGCTTTTTTTTCTTTGCAGGCGTTGACTTGAATATCCCCCGGACGGCTGCTTTCACCAACCACTTGTCCTTTGTAAACATAGACTGATGGTCCGAAGAATAAGGTCCCTCTATCCTGCAGGGTGTTAAGAGCATATATCAAAGTGTTGCCTGATTCGCAGTTGACCAAAGAGCCGGTTTCCCGTCCGCCAAAAACACCCTTTTCCGGCGCGAATTCATAAAAGGAGGTATTAATGACTCCTAACCCTCGGTTGTCGGTTAAAAACTGGCTTCTAAATCCGAAAAGTCCCTTGGTCGGAACTATAAATTCAAGATAAGCGGTTTTGTCAATAATTTCCATTTTTTGCATTTCTCCGTATCTGCTTCCAAGCCTTTGAATTATTAAACCGGATAAATCTTTCGGTACTTCAATAAAAACCTTTTCGAAAGGAACAAGAGTATTTCCGTCAACAATTTTGGTAATTACCTGCGGTCGGGAAACTTCCAGTTCATATCCTTCCCGTCTAAGCCGTTCAATTAGTATGGCCAGATGAAATTCTCCTCTGCCGGATACAATCCAATCTCCGTTGGGATTATCTTCAACTTTTAAAGCGACATCGGTTTGAAGTTCTTTGTACAGTCTTTCACCCAATTGTCTTGAGGTAGTGAATTGACCTTCTTTGCCAGATAGAGGAGAAGTATTGACATTAAAAGTCATTTTAACCGTTGGTTCTTCAATGCTAAGCAGCGGAAGCGGGATCGGATTTTCTACATCAGCGATAGTTTCTCCAATTGTTATTTGCGGGATTCCGGCAATTGCCACAATGTCGCCCGAGGAGACTTCATCTTTTGTTTCTACCCGATTAAGGCCCTCAAATGTCATTACACAAGATAGTTGGCAATTTTTTTTCTCGCCTAGACGGTTAATGTATGTTACTATTTGACCTTGTTTTAAAATTCCATTATAGATTCGGCCGACAGCAATCCGGCCTTTATAGTTATCACCAGTAATAGTGGTAACCAGCATTTGCAATGGCAGATTTTTATCGCCGGCTGGCGGGGGAATATGTTTTATAATTGCCTCAAAAATTGGGGAAATGTCCAACATTTTTTCGACTTCGGGTTCTTCTCCGGCTTTGCCCAGCTTGGCTGAAGCGTAAACAACCGGGTAGTCAATTATTTCATCATCAGCTCCCAAATCGATAAACAAATCAAAGACTTTATTTAGAACATCATTAATTCTTTTATCAACAATGTCAACCTTGTTTACTATTACGATGATTTTTAGCTTAAGTTCTAGTGCTTTTTTTAAAACAAATCTGGTTTGAGGCATCGGTCCGTCCTTTGCATCAACTAAAAGCAGACAGCCGTCGGCCATCCGCAGTACTCGTTCAACCTCACCGCCAAAATCAGCGTGCCCCGGAGTGTCAATTATATTTATTTTAATTCCCTGATACGCAACAGACGCATTTTTGGAAAAAATGGTGATCCCTCTTTCTTTTTCCAAATCATTGCTATCCATAATACAGGTGCTATCAACTACTTCTTTTGACAACTGTGTTTTTGACTGGCGCAGCAGGGCATCAATCAAGGTTGTTTTGCCGTGATCAACGTGGGCGATAAGAGCGACATTTCTAATATTATTCATAAGACCATAAAAAATAAAAATCTGCGTTTCTCGCAGAAATCAAGGCTAATTATACCATATCACACCCCAGATGTGATTTACCCCTTCGACTTTGCTCAGGACAGGAGCTCAGGGTAAACCCTTCGACATCCTTCGACCCTGCTCAGGACAGGAGCTCAGGGTAAATAAGAAGATTGGAACAGATGTTTTGGCTTGACAAAAAAAACCTTATTCAGTAAAATATAAACACTAATCTCCCCTGCGCGAGCGCAAGCTGTGTGCAGGGTTTTTTAATGGAGAATTTAGTGTTATACTCAAGATGTGGCAAAGAGAGTTTTTATTATTATCGACGGTAGCAATTTTTACCACAAACTTAAAGAATTAAGCTTCACTGATCTTCTTAAGTTTAACTTTTCTGGCTTCGCAAAATTTTTAGCAGGAAACAAAAAGATCGTTTCTTGTCGATATTATGTAGGAGCCGTTAGAGAAATCCCTCAAAATCCGCGAACTAAAAAACTTTTAGCTGACCAACAAAGATTGCTGATACAGTTAAAAAAGCAAAATTTCTCATACGCTTTAGGTTATCTTTTAAAGACTGATCGTTACCATGAAAAGGGAGTGGATGTAAATATTTCCGTTGATATATTGGTTGGAACCTACGAAAACTTATATGACCGTTTTGTAATCGTAAGTTCTGATACTGACTTATTACCAGCCATAATCAAAGCGAAAGAGAAAGGTAAAGAAATTGAATATGTAGGTTTTTCTCATCAACCAAGTTTTGCTCTTATTCGCTATGCGACGGAAACACGACTTTTACACAAAGAGGACTTAATGCCTTTTGTTTCTAAAAAGAAAAAGAGAACTTAAAATTGTAGTCCTTCGACTCTGCTCAGGACAGGCCCTTCGACTCTGCTCAGGGTAAACCCTTTCGATAAACTCCCGCCCTCGTAAGGCTGTAGTAAAATTAAGGGACGGTTCGCTTTTAGCCTCGGGCTGGATTCATTCTTAATAACTTTTCCAGCTTCTTCAGGCTTTTGTCCTCGAGTATGGAGATGGGGAATACTTTCCCGTATCTTTGCAGTATCTTTCGTTTCTTTTCCAACTCATCTTTGGCAAGAAGATCGGATTTCGTCAATAAGATAATTTCCGGTTTTTCGGTCAACAGGGGATTGAACTTCCTTAATTCTTCCCGCACGATTTGGTAATCGGACTGGACGTTTTTCGATTCTGCCGAAAGACAATGGAGGAGTAAGTTTACCTTCTCAATGTGCTTGAGAAACTTGATTCCCAGACCTTTTCCCCAAGACGCACCCTCTATAAGTCCGGGGATATCGGCAAGAACATACTTGCCCATGACTCCCAGATTGGGCTCCAAGGTAGTGAATGGATAGTTGGCTACTTTCACGTTGGCAGAGGTGAGTTCGTTTAAAAGGCTGCTTTTCCCGGCATTGGGAAGACCGATCAGGCCATAGTCGGCGATTAATTTCAAGACGATTGTAAGGTTCCTTTTTTGGCCGGGTTCCCCAGGTTCGCCGACAAGAGGAGTGGTATTGCTGGGTGAGGCTAGGGCATAGGTGCCTTTTCCGCCGTGACCGCCTTTGCAGATTAGGACTTTTTGCTGGAGATCGACAAGTTCAATTATTTCTCCCGTTTCCTGATCGGTCAGGATACTTCCCAGGGGTAAGGTGATGATGATATCCTTCCCGTTTCTGCCCGTTTTTCTCAGTTTTCTGCCTGGCTGTCCGTCTTGGGCTTTTCTAATCTTTACCCCCAGGAATTGATTAAGGGTCGTCAAGTCAGAAGTGACAGTAATATAAATATTCCCGCCGCTTCCTCCATTCCCCCCGTCAGGACCGGATTTGTATCCGGGATAAAATGAGGCTTTCCCCCCTGCCCCATCCCCAGCCTGAAAAGTCACATCCACTTCATCGACAAACATACCAACATTATATACCCGTCATAATATACCCGTCATAAGGTAAATTATTATGCGTCAAGCGCCACGTAAAACGTGGCAGTCGCGTTTCACGCGACGCATTACGACGGGTATTTGCTCGTCAAATTTTTACAAACTGAAGTATGACAAGGATAGAGGTTTTATACTAAAACACTAATGGGGATAGTTGGACTTCTAGGGGGTGGATTAGTCCAATAATTTTTTTTGATATAATAAAGTAAAGACAATTTACATGAAGAGCTACGCTTTTATCGACGCTTCGAATTTATTTTATGGCGGGGAGAAATCACTAGGGTTTAAGATAGATTATCGGAAATTGAAAAAATATTTAGAGGATAAATACAGGATAAAAACCAAGGGGAGGGAATTTGACGAGGCGAAGCTGTTGCTTTTAGGACGACATCTTCAAAGAGTAAAGTTTTATAATTGTCTTGCCGAAAACCCTCCGATTCGGAAGGATGAGGGCAAACAATTACACACTTCTCCGGCAGATACCGGGATAGATATGGAAGAACCGAGTTTTCCGCAAGACGCATGTAAACTTGGAAAGAAAACTCCGGCCTTGTGAGGACCGGAGAAGTTTATCAAAAGCTTGACCAGTTTGGTTACGAATTACATTTAAAGCCAGTTAAACTTTATTACCAAGAAGATGGGTCAACTAAAAGAAAAGCCAATTGCGGAAAGAGATAGAATATAAATAAAAACGGCAAGGACATGCGAAATATCCTTGCCACGTTTAGTAAGGCAATTCTACTAAAAAAAGAGACGTTTATCAACCTTCCAAAATTGAGCAAAATTTCCACCTTAGAGATGGAACAGATACGGCTCAAAAATTTATTAGTAAGATATGACTTATAATCCCAATGCCATTTTTATTTCTCCTTCTTCAATTTCAGATTTTGATCGGTGTCCCCAACTCTATTTTTATAGATACGTTTATAAAAGCCCAAAAACTGGTTTAAAGGTTCAATTAATTAATCCTAAGTTGGCGCTAGGGCAGGTAATCCACGACACGCTGCGGAAGTTTCTTTATTCAGCCGGCCTTCAAAAGACCCAAGAACAACTTAGAAGTATACTTATCTGGCAGTGGAAGCAGCTTGCTGGAGAAAAAGGCGGTTTTACCTCTACGGATGAAGAAAAAACCTATCAAGACAGGGCGGCAAAAATACTCGATAGATTTTGGGTTCATAAACATTTTAGAGAAACTCAACCAGTGAAAATGCCAGACTTTCCCAAACTTGATCTCGGAGAAGACATTATCTTAACAGGCAGATTAGATTGGCTTGAAAAAGAAAATGATGGTTATCGCATAATAGACTTTAAGACTGGAGAAAATGAGGAAAGGGATGATTCGATACAGCTTCCTATTTATGCGGTTTTAAGTAGCGGAATTTTGAAAACTGATAAAATAAGAGCCAGTTATTGGTATTTAAATAAAGATGAGGAAATTAAAGAGTTCAAACTTCCTGATTTAACGACAACTTTAGAAAATTTAAAGAAAAAAGGGGCCATTATTAAGAGCGTAAGGCTGACTCAATCATTTGCTTGCTCTTCAGGAAACGACTCTTGCTGGGCTTGCAGAGATTTTCTTGCCATAGCTTGGGGGAAAGCCAAACTTGTCAGTGTGGACCCCATCGACAGAAAACAAGAAATCTATATTATTCCGAGTGGGGGGACCATTCCATCTAGTAACGAAAGTGATTCTCGTAGCAATGATTTACCCTTTTGATGTTAAAATGATTTAAACCTGCCTGCCGGCAAGGCAGGCCATTTTACCAGTTCCGCAAAAAATCTCTTAAGCAAGAAATGCTTGCCAGTCAGGAAGAAGCTAAGGTTCTAGGTTGACGCAAGGCCCTAAATTGCCCATAAATTTTGTTTGACTTCTTGACCTCTTACTGGTATAATCTACCTTAGTCTTGAGTAGAATTTGAGGTGGGATGAACCCACCTTTTTAATTAAAATTTTATGCCAGCAATTGTTCGATCAGAGTTTACTTTGGCTCTAAATCAAGTTGCCACCGAAAGGGGGATTGACCCCCAAGTAGTCCTGGAGACCATCAAGGCCGCCATTTTGGCTGCCTATAGGAAGGACCACGGAACAGCCGAACTGGAAAAATTAAGAATCGAGGTAAACTCCGAGAATGGTGAGACTAAGATTTTTAAAGAAGACAAAGATATTACCCCCCCCGGGTTTGGTCGAATTGCCGCCCAGACTGCCAAACAAGTAATTCTACAGCGAATAAGAGAGGCAGAAAAACAGGCTGTTTTAGAAGATTACTCAAATCGGATTGGGACAATTGTTTCGGGGATGATTCTTCGGTTTGACGGTCCAAATATTATTGTTGACATTAGTCGGATGGAAGCGGTTATGCCTCCACAGGAGCAAGTTTTAGTAGAACGGTATAAGCTAAATCAACGATTAACCTTTTATATAAAAGGAATAAGAGAAACCGGCCGAGGGGGAGAAATTATTGTTTCGAGGGCAGATAAAGGACTGATCGTTGGCTTATTCAAAAGAGAGGTGCCCGAGGTCCAAAATGGAGCGGTGGAAATTAAGGACATAGCTAGGGAGACAGGATTAAGAAGCAAAGTCGCAGTTTCAAGTAGATCGGCCGGTGTCGATCCAGTTGGATCTTGTGTCGGCCAAAAAGGGGTTCGGGTTCAAGCCGTTATCTCGGAACTTGGAGGAATTGAGAAAATTGATATTATTCAATGGAGTCCCGAGATTAATCAATTCATAATAGCTGCTCTTTCTCCAGCCAAAGAGGTGGAAGTTAAAATCGATGAGAAGAAAAAAAGCGCCTTGGCCATTGTTCCCGATGACCAGCTTTCTTTGGCCATTGGTAAAGAGGGCCAAAATGTCAGGTTGGCCGCCAAATTAACCGGCTGGAAAATTGATCTTAAGGGCAAAAGCGAGGTTAAGGAAAAGCCAAAAAAGGCAAAAGAAATAGGAAAGGAAGAAAAAAAGAAAGAAGTAAAGAAGAAAGAGGAAGAGAAAGAAAAACCCAAGACTCCAAAAGAGAAACCAAAAAATCCCTAAAGTAAGAAACGATGTTAGGCTTTAAATTTTACCTATGGTCAAAAAGATTAAACTTAAGGATGACTTCTCGCCTAGGCCCGCCTTGTCCGAGACACATTGGCGAGGCAGGCCACCAATTGTGGCCGTGTTGGGCCACATCGACCATGGAAAGACAACCCTGCTTGATTATATAAGAAAAAGCCATGTAGCCGAAAAGGAGCATGGAGGAATAACCCAGCACATAGGTAGCTATCAGGTCGAAGTAAAAACTCCAGAAGGCCCCAAAAAAATTACCTTTATAGATACCCCAGGACATGAAGCCTTTGCCAAGATGAGAAGTCGAGGAGCCAAAGTGGCCGATATCGCCGTCTTGATTGTGGCCGGGAACGAGGGCGTGATGCCCCAGACTAAAGAATCGATAAAATTTATTAACGAAGCAAAAATCCCCATGGTTGTTGCTATTAATAAAGTAGACCTTCCTGGAGTAGTTGTGGAGAAAATTAAAAAACAGTTGTCAGATGCGGGGATAAGAGTTGAGGGTTATGGAGGAGATGTGGTAACCGTTCCTGTATCGGCCAAGACAGGGAAAGGAGTCAGTCAGCTTTTGGAGATGATAATTCTTGTTTCGGAGATGGAAGAGCTAACGGCTGACCCAAAAGGAAAATTTGAGGGGGTGGTAATAGAGTCAAAAATGAATCATCAACGTGGTCCGACGGCCACTATTTTGGTTAAAAATGGGACCTTAAAGATTGGTGACGAGGTGACCTGCGAAGAGGCCTTCGGTCGGATAAAGGCGATGTTTGATGAAAATGACAGGCAAGTTTTGGTCGCCCCCCCTGGCAAACCAGTTGAGGTTTTAGGCTTTAAAGAAGTCGTTGCGGTCGGGTCCAAAGTTTTGGGGAAGATGCTGTCGAAACCTTTGGCCAGGCCCGACGGCAAGCCGGCAGGCAAGCCTGCCTTGCCTACCGGTAGACAGGCCTTGCCGCCTGAAAGAGAGTTAATATCCCCCAAGGCTCCTCAAGATGTGACCTTTAAGATAATTCTAAAGACTGATGTCAAAGGTTCCCAAGAGGCCATTTCCGAGAATTTACCAAAGGAAATCGGAATAGTTAAAGCCCAAACAGGCGGTATAAACGAGTCAGATATTCTGTTAGCAAAAGCAACTGGAGCGGCCATTATTGGTTTTAATGTAAAAGTGAGCCCATCTCTTTATAAACTTGCGAATGAGGAAAAAGTCAAAATTAAAACTTACGAGATTATTTATAAACTTTTAGAAGAGATAGATGAAGCGGTTAAAGCGCTTACTAGTGTCCCTGCGGAAGAAGTTTTTGGCCGGGGAGAAATTATTGCCGAGTTCATTGTTAAGGAGGAAAGAGTGGCCGGCGTCAAAATTATTAGTGGGAAAATTTGCCGGGGCGATAAAATAAAAATCTTACGTGGAGAAAAAGAGGTAGGACGGGGAAGGATAAAATCTATTCATCATCTTAAGGAAGAGATTCCTATGGCAGAAATGGGGACAGAATGCGGTAGTTCATTCTCCCCTAAACTTGACTTTGAAGAAAAAGATGTTATAATATCCTATAAAATTTAAGCATATGGACCAAAATTATCAAAATACTTTAATTGAACTTCATCATCTAATAGATTCTTCAAAAAAGGTTTTGGTTTTAACTCACCAGAAGCCGACTCTCGATAGTTTGGCCTCAAGCCTAGTCTTTTATTTGAGTCTTCCTCCCCTCGGGAAGGAAGTGACGGTTGCTTGTCCTGATCTACCGACCGTTGAGCTTTCTAACCTAGTCGGAGTTAACAAGATAGGTAATTCTCTTGGAGGGAAAAATTTAATTATTTCCTTCCCTTATATTGATGGTTCAATTGAAAAAGTTAGTTACAATATTGATAAAGACAAGTTCAATTTGGTGATCGAGCCCCGAGGAGAGAGCCTGGCTTTTCAAGAAGAAGCAGTTCAATTTACTTATGGAGGAGGCAATACGGATTTAATCTTTGTTATCGATACACCAAACCTTTCTGACCTAGGGAGTCTTAACCAACAAGATGTTTTTTCGGGCAAGCCGGTTGTCAACATTGATTGTCATAATGGGAATACTAATTTTGGCAAGATAAATATTGTCGATCCCAATACCTCGGGAACGGCAGAAATTGTGACCCTTCTTTTCCATGACCTGAAGATTAATCTTGATCCTGATGGGGCAACTAACCTTTTTTCAGCAATAAGTCAGACGAGTAATAATTTTTCGTCCGAGCGGACTTTAGCTAATACTTTTGAAGCTGCCTCAATATGTCTTCAGTCAGGCGCCAAAAGGGAAATTCAAAAATTCCAACCGGTTGTCCCATCGCCGCAATCTCAATCAGTCATTCAAAGACAACCGCAGCCACAGCCAACAGTTCCTACGCCTCAACTTCGTTCTCCCCAGTCAACATCTCCAATAGGAGGAGGGCAAAGACAAACTCCGGCTGAGACTCCTCCTGAATGGCTAAAACCCAAGATCTACAAGAGCTCAACTCTTTTATGATGAGTCTTAGTTTTCTCTTGGCATAAGTTTTTTAATTTAGTATAATTTAGTTATGTCTATTCCACCTCCGGAAAAGAAAAAGATAATTGAGGAATTTGCCCAAAGAGAGGGTGACACCGGCAGTCCGGAAGTTCAGGTAGCCCTTCTTTCGGAGCGAGTCCAAAAATTAACTCAGCATTTAAAGGAAAATCCCAAAGACAATCATTCAAGAAGAGGACTTTTGGGTCTTGTTTCAAAGCGTCGGAGACTTTTAGTCTACCTTCAGAAAATTGACGAGAAGAGATATAAAGGTATAATTAAAAGGTTAGAGCCATCAAAATGAAGCTCCACGGGCTAACAGTTCGACTGTCCTGAGCTCACTGTCGAAGGACGCCCGTGGTATATTCTCCTCCTTCGGTGGAGCGAAATCCGCCGAAGCAGAAGACAGGCATTCATCCACGGCCCAACGACCGGGGTTTTCTGCGAAGGAGGATAAGACAATTAACCCTGAGTGCGGAGAAAGAGGCTGATTATGAAGTTAGATATTAGAAGTTTTCTAAAAAGACTTCTAGTCTCAAACCTCATAATCGACCTTGACCCTCTTTCATTCAGCGTCACATAGTATCATGTCAGTTATTTCTAAATCTACCGAAATAGGAGGACGAACCTTAACCTTAGAGATCGGCCGATTGGCCGAACAGGCAACAGGCGCCGTTTTGGGAAGATACGGTGACACCATGATTCTGGCAACCGTGGTTTCCTCTCGTCCTCGGGCAGACCTTGATTATTTCCCTCTTTCAGTTGAGTATGTCGAGAGGCTTTATGCCGGAGGCCGGATTAAAGGTTCAAGATGGGTCAAAAGAGAAGGTCGTCCCTCGGATGAGGCTATTCTTAAGGCCCGTTTGGTCGACCGTTCGATCAGACCCCTTTTCCCCAAAAATTATAAAAATGATGTTCAGGTAATAATCACGGTTTTATCAGTTGATGGAGAAAACGATCCAGATGTTCTTTCGATCGTGGCTACCTCGGCGGCCCTGGCGATTTCCTCAATTCCTTGGAACGGGCCGATTGGGTCTTTACGAGTAGGCTTCGTTCCTCCCAAAAATGGTCAAGAGGGTTATTTCTTGAAAAATCCTCGTACCGCCGAGCTTCTCTATTCAGACATGGAACTAGTTATCTCTGGGACAAAGGATAAAATTTTGATGTTAGAGGGGCAGGGAAAAGAGGTTACCGAAGAGACTTTCCTTAGGGCGACAGACTTTGCTAAAGAAGATATAAAAGAAATTATCGACCTTATTAACGAGTTAGTTTCCGAAGTTGGCCCAAGGAAAAAAGAAGTGACTGATAAAGAACAGAATAAAAAACTTCTCAAGGAGGTAGAAAAAGATTACGCCCCAAGAATTGATAAATTAATTATCCAACGGGTTGGGAAAGAAGAAGAGGGCGAGGAACTGACCCTTTTATCTTCCGAGATTTTGGAAAAATATAAAGATGAGTTTGAAAAAAAGGAAATAGAGGAGGTTTTGGAGTATTTATTCAAAAAGAAAGTAAGAGAAAAGATACTTAAAGATGGCAAACGACCCGATGGTCGGGGACCAAAAGACATAAGGCCAGTAAGCGGCGAAGTTGGGTTGCTGCCGCGGACTCATGGCTCGGCCATGTTTAAAAGAGGTCAAACCCAAGTTTTAACCGTTATCACTTTGGGGTCTCCATCTTTGGAACAGCTCATCGAAAGTCCAACCGGGGAGGAGACAAAACGCTATATCCACCATTACAGTATGCCACCCTATTCGGTGGGCGAGACAGGAAGATATGGTTTTCCTTCAAGAAGAGAAATCGGTCATGGTGCTCTGGCCGAATGGGCCCTCGAACCGTTGATTCCCTCTGGAGAAGAGTTTCCCTATACCATAAGGGTCGTTTCTGAAATTATGTCCTCAAACGGCTCAACTTCGATGGCCTCTACTTGTGGGTCGACCTTGGCCTTAATGGATGCTGGGGTGCCCCTTAAGGAACCGGTTGCCGGAATTGCCCTAGGTTTAATAATGGAAAAGGATGAACGCAAGAAAGATTACGTTATTTTGTCAGACATAATCGGCATTGAAGATTTCTGCGGGGATATGGATTTCAAAATTGCCGGGACAAAGAATGGCATCACGGCCGTTCAGCTGGATGTTAAAATCGATGGCCTTTCCAGAGAGATAATAAAGGAAACCCTGGCGCGGGGGCGAGAAGGCCGTCTTTACATTTTGAAAAAGATCCTTGATGTTTTGCCGGCTCCAAGAGGAGAAGTTTCAAAATATGCGCCCAAAGTAACCCTTGTTCATGTTCCGATTGAAAAAATCGGCGAGGTAATCGGTCCCGGAGGAAAAGTGATAAGGCAGATAATTGCCCAAACCGGCGCGACCGTTGATGTTGAAGATGACGGCACGGTCACGATTTCCGGAGTCGATCAAGCGATGGTTGCCAAGGCGGCTGATTGGGTTAAAGGTTTAACTCGTGAAGTAACCCCGGATGAAGTTTTTGAAGGAGAGGTTAAAAGAATTCTTCCCTTTGGCGCGTTTGTAGAGATTACGCCAGGAAAGGAAGGAATGGTTCATGTTTCCCAAATGGCGCCGCAGTTTGTTGCTGACCCGAATACAGTGGTTAAAGTCGGTCAGAAAGTCAAAGTCAGGGTAGTTGAGGTTGATTCTCAAGGAAGAATAAATCTCTCCATGCTTTTTGGCGCGGACGCAAAGCCTAGGCCTCCTCGTCCTCCTCGCCCCTCTACCTCTCGCTTCCTCCGGCCCAGCTTTCCAAGAAGAAGAGTCTATTAAATTTTTTGATGGTATAATAGTTTTAATATGAATGATTCTGCCCAAAGAGTAGCTAAATCTGTTCTTGAGGAAGCAAACAAATCTGTTTCTGGGGAGATAAAGGAACTGGAAGAACTAGAAGAAAAAGTTAAAAAAGCTCATTTACCTCCGGATCTTCTTGAAAGAACTTTGGCGATGATTTCTCGGGCGGCGGCGACCATAAAATACGGGGGGTATTTTGCTTCTTACGAACAAGTTTCCAAGTATATCGATTGGATTACCAGCCTTCCCTGGGAAAAAGAATCAGTTGATACTTTAGATCTAGGTCACGCCAAAGAAATCTTTGATAAAAATCACTATGGTCTTGAAGACATAAAGAACCGAATTTTAGAATATCTAGCCGTTATGCGTCTTTGTAAAGAAAAAAGCGGAGCAAAGAAGGAAGTTGGAAGGGAAGAATCCTCCCCAAATCTCTTTATGCGGGCCCCAATTCTGTGCTTCGTTGGATTGGTAGGAACAGGAAAAACAACCATTGCTTATTCAATTGCCGCGGCCATGGGAAGAAAGTTTGCCCGTATTCCTTTTGGCGGTATGGGTTCGGCTTTAGACCTTCGTGGTCAGTCAAGGGTTCATCCCGATGCCGAGGTCGGTTTGGTTATGAAAGCTTTAAGAAGAGCGGGAAGCAAAAATCCCGTCGTTCTTTTAGATGAAATTGATCGGGTAGCGGAAAATGCCCTCTCAGACGTCATGGGAGTTTTGGTTGAACTTTTGGACCCAGAGCAAAATATGGCCTTCACCGATCATTTTATCGATTATCCTTTTGACCTTTCTCAAGTTTTGTTTATTGCCACCGCCAATAATACAACAAGAATTGCAACTGCAGTTTTGGACCGGATTGAGCCGATTCAAATGCCTTCCTATAATGACGAGGAAAAAATTACCATCGGGAGGAATTATGTATTGCCAAAAATTATAGAAGAGTCAGGGTTAACGGCGGAAAATCTAAAAATAGATGAAGAGGTTTGGCCACAGATTGTTAGGCCCTTAGGTTTTGATGCGGGACTTAGGACCCTGGAGCGAACCCTAGGTGGTATTTGTCGCAAAATTGCCATGGAGATAGTAGAAGGGAAAGGTCAAAGTTTCCATCTTACAGTAGAGAATATAAAACAATTTTTACCGAGTTGGTAAATGGATAAAAGGGGAGAACTTAAAAGGTTGTCTTCCGAGATTAACAACTGTCGTCGTTGTCAACTTTTTGAAAATGCCACCCAAGCCGTTGCTGGAGAAGGAAATCAAAAGGCTAGAGTTTTCTTTTTAGGGGAGGCACCGGGGAAGAATGAAGATCTTTTGGGTCGGCCATTTGTTGGTCGGGCGGGCAAGTTCCTTGATGAGCTTTTAAGGTCAATAAACTTACCGCGAAAAAAAGTTTTCATAACCGGAGCAGTAAAACATCGACCTCCTAAGAATAGGATGCCCCGAAGGAGCGAGATTTTAGCATGCCGACCGTGGCTTGATAAACAGTTGGAGATAATTAACCCTAAAATAATTGTTTGTTTAGGAAAAGTGGGTTTGGCGAAATTTTTTCCCAAAGCGACTATTTCAAAGATTCATGGAAGGGGATTTCTAAATAGTGGTAAAATTGTTTTTGCTACCTATCATCCGGCCGCTGGTTTACGAAGCACTCGGGTGAGAAAAATTTTGTTTGAAGATTTTAAAAAATTAAAAAAATTATTAACAAAAAATTAACCTATGGAACCTAGAAGATTTCAAAAAAGTAGTCAGAAAATAAGAATTATTCCCTTAGGAGGACTAGGCGAGGTAACAAAAAACATGTTTCTCTATGAGTATTTGCCTGATGGAAGAGGGATAAGCGACATTTTGGTGGTTGACTGCGGGGTTGGATTTCCCGACGAGGTGATGTTTGGGGTGGATTTGGTTATCCCCGATAGTTCTTATCTTTTAGATAAAAGAGAGAAAGTAAGAGGAATAATTTTAACTCATGGCCATGAGGATCATATTGCCGCCCTTCCTTACATCTTGCCCAAAGTCAAAGCGCCCGTTTTTGGGACGAGATTAACCGCCGCTCTGGCCGAGGTTAAGTTAAGAGAATTCGCCATAAACACTAAGATAAACATTATTACCGAAAATCAAACCTTACATTTTGGGCCATTTGAAGTTTCGCCAGTTCATGTCACTCATTCGATTCCTGATGCCGTCAATTTCATAATAAAAACGCCAGTAGGAACCTTTTATCACGGCTCGGATTTTAAATTTGACCCAACCCCGATTGATAGAAAACAGACAGAGGTGGGGAAAATCGCTAGGGCCGGGGCTAATGGAGTTTTGTGTTTGTTGTCAGATTGTGTCAGAAGTGAAAAGCCCGGCTATACTCTTTCTGAAGAAGTGATTGAGGATACGTTGGAAAAAGAAATCCGTGAATGCCCAGGGAAATTAATTTTTACTACTCAGTCGTCAAACATCTCAAGAATCGAACAGGCAATAAAAGTAGCCGTCCGTCACAACCGGAAAATTGCTTTTTTTGGTCGAAGTATGGAACAAAACAGTGAAGTTTCTCACCGTCTTGGCTATCTTCACTGGCCGCAAAATATGCTTCTTAGGGAAAGAGAGATAAAAAAATTTCCCGCCAAAGAACTTTTCTTAATCGTTGCCGGTAGTCAAGGTCAGGCAAGCTCTGCCCTCTCTCGGACGGCTAACCAGGATCACAAATTTTTAACTATCAAAGAAGGCGATACGGTTGTCTTCTCGGCCGACCCAATTCCGGGAAATGAAAATGCCGTTCATAGCTTAATTGATCAATTAACAATCTTGGGAGCAAGGGTTTTTTATTCTGATGTTTTAGACGAACTTCACGTTTCCGGCCACGCCGCCCAAAACGAGTTGATGCTGATGCTTTCTTTGGTTAGGCCAAAATATGTCTTACCAATCGGGGGGACATTTCGCCAGATGAAACAGTATGCCATTTTGGCAGAAAAAATGGGCTATCAAAAACAGCAAATTATTCTTCCCCAAGATGGCCAGACTTTGGAATTTGACTCTTTGGGTAAAGTCAATTTCGGCCCTAAGTTAGAGCTTAAAAATATTATGGTTGATGGACTAGGCGTTGGCGATGTGGGCAATGTTGTCCTTCGAGACAGACAAACGATGGCTACTGACGGGATTGTTGTAATCGTTGTGCCGATCGAAGGAGCAACCGGTCGCGTTTCTTCTCCGGATATTATTTCCCGAGGATTTGTCTATATGAAGGAATCAGGGGAGCTTATTGATAAGGCAAAGTTAATCGTTCTTAATTCTCTTCGTCTTCAAAAGGGACGAATTGTAGATTGGCAGTTTGTCAAAAAACAAATAGGAGGTAATTTAGAAGAATTCCTTTACAAAGAAACAGGCCGAAGACCAATGATTTTACCGGTGGTAGTCGAGGTCTAGATGATTATCTATACTTTTCCCTTGGGTTTGCTTTTAGCCAATTGTTATTTTGCTGTTTGCGGGAAAACTAAAAAGGCAATTATCATCGATCCGGCAGACGAAGGAGATTTTTTGCTTCAAAAGATTAAAGAGCTTTCGATTAAACCCCTTTTTATGGTCGCCACCCACGGCCATTTTGACCATCTGATGGCGGCTTTGGAAATTAGATTGTCTCTTAAAATTCCTTTCCTGATGAGTGAGAAGGACTTGCCTCTTTTAGCAAGGCACCAAAAAACAGCCAATTATTTTTTGAAATATGAAGTTGACCCGGTCCCCAAGGTGGACAGGTTTCTTAAAGAGGGCGACATTTTAACGTTTGGCCAAGAAAAATTAAGAGTGATTGAGACACCGGGTCACACCCAAGGCTCGGTTTCCCTCTTTACTCTTCAAGGGGCGCAATCCTTGTTTACCGGCGACACAATTTTTAATGATGGAAGTATTGGCCGGACAGACCTTGAGGGTGGATCGGCAGAAAAACTTCGGGAATCAATTAAAAAATTATCAAAACTGCCTCCGCAAACATTAATTTACCCCGGACATGGGGAGACGGGAGGCAAACTTAGCAATGTGGTTTTTAGGAATTGATCTTGCCGGCTCGGAAAAACAGAAAACCGGAGTCTGTCTACTTAACGAAGGTTTGATAGTTAAAACATGGGTTTTCTACCCCAACGAGGAAATTCTCAAGTTAGTTAAATCACTTGATAAAAAAGTCAGAATTATTGCTATTGATGCCCCACTTTCATTGCCTTCAGGGAGAGAAACAATCGACGATAGAAATGGTCCTCATTTCCGTCAATGTGACCGGGACTTGCGAAAACTTGGCATTCCCTTTTTTCCGATAACCTTAGGACCGATGCGGCTTTTGACCAAAAGAGGAATGGAACTTAAAGAAAAACTGGAAAAAGATTTTGTGGTAATAGAGACTTATCCCGGAGGAAGCGCGGACCTTTTAGGCCTGCCAAGGTCAAAAAATATCCAGGGATTAACTTATGGATTAAGAAGGATGGGGGTTAGGGGAATAAGAAAGGAAATTAGCCGGGATGAGGCTGATGCTATCCTCTCTGCTCTAGCGTCCAAAGCCTTTGCCGAAAAGAGAGCCAAAATAATTGGTGATAGAAAAGAAGGTCAAATTGTTCTTTGTCAATAACTGGGGTGGGCCAAGGTATTTTCGTTTCGGTTATAAAAAATCTAAAGTAACATTGCGCGGCGCGCAATTTTTTACTATTCCGATTTTTTGCGCACTTGTTTACAAGGGCGCCAGTAAGCTCTCTTAAACGACAGTCGTTAAAGGCTTCCCGGAGTGCCAATGGGCGTTCATTCCCGAAGTGTTTTCAGGTGTTTTTAGACGCTGTTTTTAGACGCTGTTTTCAGACGACTGGATTTTTGGGAGAAGGCTGTTATATAATATTTTCTGTGAGAAGAAGATACTATCGGCGAAGTTTTTTTAAATTTAAACTTAAGAAACAGACAATTTATACCATTGCTGCCGTTTTTCTTTTTGGGACAGCTGGTTTTGTCCTCCTTTCTTTTACCGGCCAAGGGGCAGCCTTAACAAAAATAAATAATCTCGTTTTAGAGTATTTTGGTTGGGGAAGCCTCCTTTTGCCCGTAGTTTTTTCCTCCCTAGGATTCCTTCTTTTGGGACTGCGATTGCGTTTTGCTAAGCCTAACGTTTCCATAGGGTTTATCTTGCTATTTCTTTCTCTCCTTGGTTTAACCCGAGGAGGGAGAGTAGGTTTAGAGATTTGGGGGAACATCGAGGTCTTAATTTCCGGGGCGGGAGCGTTTATTATCCTTTTTGGTTCTCTTATTATCGGCCTGACGGTTTTATTTAATACCTCGTTAGATGAGTTGTTCATTACTATTTTTAAGTTTTTGGCGGGAGTAAAAGAAGTCTTTCAAAAATACTTTTTTAGTCGAAAACCAAAGCCGGTTTTTATCCAAGAGAAACTGCCTCTTAAAGCAAAAGGCGCTGAAGAGTCGCTGGTTAAGGCGCCAATAAAACCGCCGCCGATTGAGGAGGAATTGACCCCCATCTTAGTTAAGAATATCCCTAAAAATCTTGGTATTTGGGAGTACCCACCACCTTCTCTTTTATCTGATGGGCCATCTCAAAAGGCAGATAGGGGAGACATGAAAAAAAATGCCGGGACCATAGAGAAGACTCTGGAGAGTTTTGGTATCATGGCGCGGGTAGTTGAGGTGAACCAGGGACCGGCGGTTACTCAATATGCTCTAGAGATTGCCCTGGGCACAAAATTGTCAAAAATCACCAGCCTTTCAAACGACCTAGCCCTGGCTTTAGCCGCTCCCACCGGTCAGATAAGAATAGAAGCGCCCATCCCCGGCCGTTCCCTGGTAGGGGTGGAAATTCCCAACCGTTCTTTAGAGTTTGTTACTTTAAAACAGATGCTTCAGTCGGAGAAGATGAGAAGCGCTAAGTCTAAATTAACCGTTGCCTTAGGTCTTGATGTCTCGGGCAATCCGTTGGTTGCGGATATTGGAAGGATGCCCCATGTTTTAATTGCTGGAACAACAGGCGCCGGTAAGTCGGTCCTTATTAACTCTTGGATTGCCTCCTTGCTTTTTCGGACCACACCGGATGAGATTAAATTGATCTTGGTAGACCCTAAAAGGGTAGAACTCACAGGTTATAATGGGATCCCTCATCTTCTAACCCCAGTTATTGTTGATGTTGAGAAAATCCTTTCTGCTTTAAAGTGGGCTCTTTCAGAGATGGACCGACGGTATCACCTTTTTTCCGATAATAGTGTTCGGAACATCGACAGTTATAACGAACTCTCCGGCTTTCAAGCTCTTCCCTTCATCATTATTTTTATTGATGAATTAGCAGATTTGATGGCCTTTGCTCCGGTTGAGGTTGAAGATTCAATCTGTCGGATTGCTCAGATGGCCAGAGCAACTGGGATTCACCTTGTTGTTTCAACTCAGCGACCATCAGTTGATGTTATTACCGGTCTTATAAAGGCTAATATTCCTTGCCGGATTGCTTTTAATGTCTCTTCTATGGTTGATAGTAGGGTAATTATCGATACGCCGGGGGCAGAAAAGCTTTTGGGTCGGGGCGATATGCTTTACATTCCTCCTGACCAAGCCAAGCCTACAAGAATCCAGGGGACTTACGTTTCAGAGGGAGAGATTAATCGTTTGGTTAACTTTCTAAAGAATAAGGGTTTCCCCGTTCAATATACCGAAGAGGTTACTACCATGTCCTTAGCCTGGAAAAAGCCGGGGATTAAGGTAGCCGAAGAGGGGCGGGATGAGCTTTTTGACGAGGCAGTAAGAATTGTTTGTCAGTATGATAGGGCCTCTGCCTCCCTTCTTCAACGTAGGTTGTCAATCGGTTATGCCCGAGCCGCCCGAATTTTAGACCAACTTGAAGAGGAAGGAATTGTCGGACCAGGAGAAGGAGCCAAGCCTCGGGATGTCCTCATTCGAAACGCCGACGAATATTTATCTCAAAGAGCGACTAAAACGACATAATCCAAAAAGGAAAGTTTTTTGAGGTGCGGGAGTCCGTTTAAGGCAAAAACTTAAAAGTTGAGAGGATTTGGTCAAAAAGTTGCCTTGGCGCATCAAAGTCTTTTACTTCCGATATTAGTATTATAAAAGAATAATTAACGCCATCTAACGTTTTTGGATACTGGAATACAACTTGTACTTCCGCAGAATTATCCTTTTTAAAAACGCGTTTTTTGGCGGGTTGACCATCTAATGTTAAATTTGTTTCTTCTAAAATTATCTTTTTACCAACTGAGTCTTGATTAACTCTAATGAATAAGTCATCTAAGGATTTTGCCCATGCTACATTACCTGGGGCATAAGGGAAATAAATAAAAGCACCTTTCTCGACATTGCTGTAGTCTTTAAATTTTAAATCAGAAGTTTGTAAAATCATTCCAGAGTCGCTATCTTGCCCAGTTATTATCCAGCTGGAGGGATATTTTAAACTAAATTTTTCTTCCTGGTATGTAAATATTTTCCAACCCGCAGTTAAGTCGGAAATAGAAGTAGGCATCGCTACTTGAGTTGGGATAACTGCGGCTACTGGCGTAGGACTGGCAACCATTGGCGGAGCTGGCGTTGGATAAATAGACAATTGAGACTGTTTTCTCCCTATCTGAATTCCGGCGAAAACCAAACCGCTGGCTAAAAACACTCCTATAAATGAAAACAAAACGATTTTTGTCCAATTTCTGGCTGGTTTAACTGGGGCTTCAAGCGGTTGGGGCTCAACTAAATTTTCTTCCATTATTTAAATAATAGGCCCTGCTTTTGTTCTTTGTCAATATCCTACTTACCATCTTTAAACCGAAAAGCAAAATTGATAAGATATTGACGAGTATGAAAACCGTAGGTGAGATTTTAAAGAAGGCCAGAGTAGAGAAAAAATTAAGTATTGAGGATGTGGAGAAAGAGATAAGGGTTAGGAGAAAATTTCTGGAGGCCCTGGAGAAAGATGCTTGGGAGAAACTGCCGGGAGCAACTTATACTAGAGGTTTTTTAAAAAACTACATTAATTTTTTAGGCCTACCAGAAAATGAAACCTTGGCTATCTTTAGACGCCAGTTTAATGAGCGGGAAAAAGTAAAAATTACCCAATCAATCTCGACCCCTCTTACCGAACCTTTTTGGGCCATAAATCCTTCCAAAATCACCTATCTTGCTATTTTTCTTTTGTTCTTTTTATTTTTTCTTTATCTTTTTTCGGAATATCGGTCCTTAACGAACACTCCCCATCTTAAAGTCGACCAACCAAAAAATGGAAGTGTTGTTCAAGAAGAGATGGTAACCATCAAAGGTAAGGCTGATCGTGAGTCGACCTTGACCATTAATAACCAACCTATTTCTCTTGATAAAGAAGGAGACTTCTTGGAAGAGGTCGCTCTTTTTCCAGGCGTCAATAAATTTCATATTTTAGCTACCAATAAATTTGGGAAGAAGAATGAGGTTATAATCGAAGTAAATAGGGTAGTTACTAACGGTGCAAACGAAGAGAGCCCATAGGAAAAAAACTATATTGACAATAAACAGCCAGTAGTTGATACTTAAAATATGAGTGAAGCAACACAGATTCTTCTTATAACCGTTATCACCGTGCTAACAATAATTCTTTCGGTGATAGGAATTCAGATAGTTTACATCTTACGGGAATTTAGACGAACAGTGGAGAAGATAAATAAAATTTTAGATGAGGGAGGGGTGATGGCCAAAAATATGAGTCAAACGATGGAAGGTTTTGGCGGTCTGCTAACAGGAGTAAAAACAGCCTTTTCGGTTTTTAATTTTTTTAAAAAAAAGAAGGAATGAAAATGGGAGAAAATAGAGATCATAACTTCGGCTTTTGGTTTGGGCTTTTTCTAGGGGGTTTAATTGGTGGCTTAACCATCTTTTTCCTTGGGACAAAAGAGGGAAAAAAGGTCACCAAGAAACTTTTGGAGAAGGGAGAAGAGATGGTTGGGGAGATTGAGGAGGAAATTGGTGAACTTCAGGAAAAGGGAAAAGAGTTGGTTCAGAAGGCTGAAGAAGTGAAAGAAAAGGTTAAAGAAAGAGTTGAAGAGAAGAAGGAAAGAATAGAGGCGGCCGTGGTAGAAAAAGCAGATGAGGCTTTAAATAAAATGGAAGAGGCCCAAAGGCAAGCTCTTAAAACAACAGAGGAAGTTCATAATTACTTCAAGAAAGACGGAAAACCACTAACCTAAATTCTCAGTACCGCCCACACGAAAATAAGAGAGTCGATTTCCATGTCTTAGAGTTTGGGCTGGCAAAAAACCCTCCTTAATAGTAAAATAAACAGGTTGACTCTCTATGAAATTTATAATCTTTCATGGTGCCTTTGGCAATCCGGAGAGCAACTGGCTTCCGGAGCTTAAAGTAAAACTTGAGGCCCTAGGACAAAAAGTTATTGTCCCTAGGTTTCCCGTCGATAGTTGGAGTAAAGTTACAAAAGCAGGTGAAAATGTGCCCCCACACTATCAAAGCCTTGAAAACTGGCTAGCTGTGTTTGACGAGCTACGAAAAACCTTTAAGAAGGATGAAGAACTCTGCTTTGTCGGCCATTCTTTAGGACCTTTATTTATATTACACGTCGTTGACAGATATAACATCAAATTAGATAGTGCCATATTCGTTAGTCCATTTTTGGGCCAACTTAATACAGCTTGGCAGCTTGATCATGTTAATAAGACATTTTACAAAACCGATTTTGACTTTAAGAAATTGCGCCGTCTTATTCCCGTTTCTTATGTTTTATACTCCGATAACGATCCTTATGTAGAAAAATATCAACCCATTAGATTTGCTAAAAGACTAGGTAGTTCTCTGCTTTTTGTCAAAAGAGCAGGACACATGAATATCGAGGTTAATCTAAACGAATTTCCCCTTGTATTTGAATTATGCAAGACGAGGCTCGACCTTTCTCTTTATCAAAAATATATCGCTCACCGAAGAGAACTTTATGCAGTAGATTACATTTCTCCCAAAAGTGAAGAGGTCATTTATCTTGAACCTGAAGAAGTTTTTGACGAAGGAGTTTTTAAGTTTAGAAATCTGAAAAGAGAAGGTTTTTGTACTTTTTATACTGCCCTAAAGTTTTGGGATACCCAGGCAGAATATTATAGACAGGCAAGGTTGGCAGCCCGAAGGGTGAAGGATTTTATTCGAGTTTTTGTGGTTGATAAGACCTCTGATCTTAAAAGACCAAGACTTCTCGAGCAGATGAGATTAGATATCGCCTCGGGAATGAAAGTATATCTTTGTAATGTAAGGGATGTCAAAAAAATAACGACAGAATTAGATTTTGGTATCTGGGACAACGATTACTTATGTGTTGTTCGCTTTAGCAAAGACAGACAGGTTGAGGTTAAACTTAGCAGTCGGAGAAAAGACATAGAAGAGGCGTTAGAGTGGAAGAAGAAAATACTTAAAAATGCGACAAGAATTTACAACACAGAAGAAGATATTAGGGGCTTCGTTAAAAGCCGAAAGTAGATCTAATACCCCTTTTCAAGGAGGCACCACTTTTAAACATCTTAGTAAAAATAGACGATAAGATTTTTGGGGTCATTAAAAATAGTTATGATATAATTTTCCCAAATGACTTCGGACGAGATTCGTCAACGATATCTTGATTTTTTTGTTAAAAGGGGACATAAAATTATCCCTGCGGCTTCTTTGGTCCCAGAGAATGACCCGACAACGCTTTTTACCTCCTGCGGCATGCAGCCGCTTGTTCCTTATCTTAAGGGCGAAGTACATCCAATGGGTAAAAGATTAGTTGACTCCCAACCATCTTTAAGACTGCAGGATATCGAGGAAGTGGGCGATACGTGTCATACCACCTTTTTTGAGATGTTAGGTAATTGGTCTTTAGGAGACTATTTTAAAAAAGAACAATTATCGTGGTTTCTGGAATTCCTTACTAGTGAACTTCAATTACCCAAAGAAAAACTTTACGTCAGCGTTTTTGAAGGAACAAAAGAAGTCTCCAAAGATACTGAGTCGGTAGAGATTTGGGAAAAATTGGGGATTCCCGAGGAGAGAATTTTTTACTATCCGGCAGAGAAGAATTGGTGGGCAATCAGTGGGACCCCGGCAGAGATGGTACCAGGCGATATTGGTGGGCCCGACTCCGAGGTCTTTTATGATTTTAGACCAGGGTTTAAATTTCATGAAAATTCTCCTTACAAAAATGAGAAATGCCACCCAAATTGCCAATGCGGAAGGTTTTTGGAAATTGGTAACTCCGTTTTTATTGAGTATGAAAAAAAAGCTGACGGTTCATTGATAGAATTGCCCCAAAAAAATGTTGATTTTGGCGCCGGCCTTGAGAGACTGGTGACAGTTACTAATGAGGAGCCGGATATTTTCAAAATCGATTTATTTATACCAATTATTCGAACAATCGAACAGATGTCAAGGAAAAGTTATGAGTCAGAAGAAAATAAAAAACCAATGAGAATTATTGCCGATCACTTGCGGGCGGCGGTTTTCCTGGTGGCTGATGGAATAATTCCGTCTAATAAAGAGAGGGGATATATTTTACGTCGCCTAATCAGAAGGGCGACGGTAAAAATGGTGCAATTAAATATTCCCATGATGAAGTTTATTCCTTACGTTTGCCAACAAATAATTGATATTTACAAAGATTCATATTTCATTGAGAAAAGTTCTTTCAAAATTCATCCAATAATTGGTGCTGAAGTGAATGATTTTATTCCCCTGTTACATAGGGGGACTAAATTACTGCAGACTCAACCAATCACTGGTAAATTTTTGTTTGATTTACATCAAACTTACGGTTTCCCTTTTGAGCTCGCTCGGGATTTATTATCTCAATGGGGTAAGCCGGTTAACAAAAGGGTAAAAGAAGACTTTGAGAAAGAAAGCCAAGAGCATCAAGAAAAGTCTCGGTCTGCCTCCGCGGGAATGTTTAAGAGCGGGTTGGCGGATCATTCGGAAGAAGTTACCAAATATCATACAGCGACTCATTTACTTCATGCTTCTTTGAGAAAAATTTTAGGTGAGCATGTCCAACAAAAAGGCTCGAACATTACAGCCGAAAGGTTGCGGTTTGACTTTAGCCATTCTCAAAAAATGATTCCTTCGGAGATTCAAAAGGTTGAAGATTTGGTTAATCAAAAAATAAAAGAAAATTTGCCGGTTAAGATGAAGATAATGAGACTTAATGAGGCAAAGAAAGAGGGTGCCCTGGCTTTTTTTGGAGAAAAATATGAGAATGAGGTTAAAGTCTATAATATCGGAGATTTTTCGAAGGAAGTTTGCGGTGGGCCCCATGTTGACTTTACAGGGACCTTGGGAAAGTTTAAGATAATAAAAGAGGAGTCGGCGGGAGCTGGGATAAGGAGGATTTATGGCGTTCTTAAATAACTTAAGCAACCTATTCAGGCCGAAAAAAACAACAAAGGAGTACTTATTGGCCTTGGAGTTGGGGAGCGAGAAAATAAAAGTTGCCGTTTGGCAACCCAAAGGAGAAGAGACAGAAATTTCCTGGTTAGAACAAAAAGACTGGAGTGGTGACCCTGAGGAAGCGATAAAAATTGTCGATGAAGCAATTTCAAGAGCTGAAGAGAAACTTCCACCGGGAGTAAGCCTGACAAAAGTTATTTTTGGCTTGCCATCGACGCTTGTTGAAAAAGACAAGATTAAAGAACCTTACCTTTCAAATCTCAAGAAATTAGCAACCAAGCTTTTTCTTTCTCCCGTAGGTTTTGTCGAAATTCCCCAGGCAATCGCCTACTTTCTTGAGAAGCAGGAAGGATCTCCTCAGACAATGATATTAGTCTCCCTGGGTAAACTAGAGATTATTGCTTCCTTATTTAAAGTGGGGAAGCTGGTTAGTTTTCAAGTTTCTTCAAGAACTGATGATGTGGCTAAGGATTTAGAGGAGACGTTTAAAAAATTTTCCGACACTCAAGAGGTTTTACCCTCGAGGATACTTCTTTATAATGAAGGAGAAAATTTAGAAGAGGTTAAAGAAAAACTTCTTTCTCACCCGTGGCAACAGAAAGCCGCCTTTCTTCACTTTCCTAAAATTGAGATTTTGCCTCCCGATATATCGATTAAAACCGTGGCAGAAGCTGGTGGAGGAGAATCAGCAAAAGAATTAACACTAGAAAAAGAAGAGAGAGCTGAAGATGATCTAGGGTTCTTAAAAGAAAAAGACATTGTCAGAGAAGTCACTCCGGATATTATTAAAGAAGATGAAGAGCCTAAGGAGAAAGAATATGAAAGGGAAAAAAGAGGGCAAAGAAAGATACTTAGTTTGTCAAAGTTTTTCTTACCGGCCTTCCATTTTAAATTCAAATTCGCCCCAAAGATGGCTATCGGCGCGATCGTTCTTCTCTTAATAATATTTTTTGGGTTAGGGGCAAGTATATATTATTTTCTGCCAAAGGCGAAGGTAGTAATCTTAGTTGACCCAGAAATTTTGGAAGAAGAGATGGAGGTACTCCTTAACCCTAAGATTTCTTCAATAGATATTCAAGAAAAACAAATTCCAGGCCGTACTCTCTCGGCCGAGGTTAGTGCAAAAACCGAAGGAGAAACCACGGGTAAGAAAAACATTGGCGAAAAGTCTCGGGGGGAAGTAATGATTTATAACAAGACAACGAACAGTAAAACCTTCAAAAAGGGGGAAACTCTTGTTAGCTCAAATAATCTTAAATTTTCCCTTGATGATGACGTCACCGTTGCCTCAGCTTCAGAAAATATTGGTTCCTTAACTTACGGAAAGGAGAAGGTTAAAGTTACTGCTGCCTCAATCGGGCCCGAAGGAAACCTTAAAGAAGGCACAGATTTTAGTTTTGCCGACCTTCCTGCCTCTTCTTACTCCGCTAAAAGCGAAACTGCCTTTTCAGGGGGAACAAGTCGGGAGATTAAAGTTTTTTCGAAAGAGGACGCTGACCGTTTAGTCGCCAGTCTCTCGGCCCAGATTAAGGATAACGCCAAAGACAACTTAAGAAAAGAACTCTTTCCCGGCGAGAATCTTTTGGAGCAGGGAATTGTTACTAAGATAAGCAGAAAAACCTTTAGTAGCAAGATTGATGAGGAAACTACAGAGGTTACGGCCGAATTGGCGATGAACATTTCCGGGACAGCCTACAAGGAAGAAGACTTAAACACCCTTCTTAGAGAAGCAATTACTGCTTTAGTTCCGGCTGGTTTTCAATTTAACAAAGAGGCGTCAAAAATAAATCTAGGAGAGGCAACAATTAAGGAAGACGGCAGGGTAGTTTTTAAGGCTGATTTTAAAGCTTTTCTCCTGCCAACGATTGATATCGAAGAAATAAGGAAAAATTTGCCTGGAAAAAAACTTTCCTCAGCCGAGACTTACTTACGAGAAATCAAAAATGTCGCCGGAGTCACATTTGATATTTCCTCACCCGTTCCTTTTCTCGAAAAGAGGTTGCCGGTTTTAACTAAAAATATCACAATCGTTGTCGAGCCTAGATAGGGCGCTGGTTCTTCTTATGGCTTTATATGTTTATCTAAAAGCAAGACCTAAGACTTTTTTATCTGCTGTTTTGCCCGTCTTTTCGGGATTTTTATTAATGTCGGGCCTATCAATTATTATTTGGGCAGCCTATCCAATTATGGCATTTGAAATTTTTCTCACCCCTAAGTTTAGCGTCCTGATAAAACCTATTCCCGAAGGGGTTATCGCCGAAGCAATGGAGAATAGGAATATTGATAATCCCTCCGCTATTTTGGGAGTTACCGACACTTTTGCCGAAACTGATTACACTAAGGCCAGCAACTGGTTCCCTAAAAGTCCTCAAAGAAGGGAAGAGAAAGAAGGAGGAGGAGATTACACGCTTTCCATCCCCAAGCTAAACATAAAAGACGCCCTCGTTTCAGTAGGAGGAGAGGATTTAAACAAGAGCTTGATTCACTACGGAGGCACCGGATTTCCAGGCGAATACGGGAATGCCGTTATTTTTGGACATTCCGTCTTACCAGCCTTTTTTGACCCTAAAAATTATCGAACGATTTTCTCAACCCTTCCAACTTTGGCAAATGGGGATGAAATTTTTACAACATATGACGGGGTCACCTACCGATATGTAGTTTGGGAAATGAGAGTGGTTTCGGCTGATGACATTTCCGTTTTAGAGCAAAAATACGATACCTCTTATGTTTCTTTGGTAACCTGTGTCCCCCCTGGGACATATTGGAAAAAGTTAATTGTTAAAGGAAGATTAGAAAAAATCTAGATGGATGAATATTCTTCTCTAGGCGGGAATTATTACCGCAAAGAAGGAAAGCTTAACTTCCTCTCTCAAAGTCTAGCCAACATTTGGCCCTCGATTTACCGGGTGACTGATACGATCTTTTGGTCGTTAATTAATGCGATAAAGGGTTTTATCACTTTGGCGATAAAACAGATAATGGGAAAATATGATTAAAAGAGCCGTACCCCCTGGGAGTAAAATAAGGTAGGGTTTATACGCTCTTAAGTTCTAGTTAAAACCATTGTTTTAGTATCAAGCCTATCTGTTAGGCCGAGGACAAACTCCGAAAATGAGCTAGCAATAAGAGGTGGTTTATCTCCTTGAATATCTATTTGCTCTAGACGCTTTCCCCCCAAATAACGAGGTCTTAAAAGATTTACGGGCTGGTCTCTTTGAAGGAGATAGATATTGCCAAAATCATCAGGACTTAATGACATGGCTAGACGACCAGTACTGGCATAACCAATACCAAGAAAATGGCTAGGAAATTTTTTTATTCTCCAAGGTTCCTCAAAATTAATTTCTTGCAAAGCAATATCTCCTCTTTGATACATATTTGCCCGTGGTTTATAGCATCTTCTACATTTTATAAAATAACGATAATCGTCTGGAAGCTTAAGTTTTAACGCAGCAATATCTTTTTCGGGATCAAAATACTTAGGTTCTCTATGGTTTATACGGGCTATAGGCATTGGGTTTCGATGAGATATACACACCAACTCGACATCATGCCTACGAGTCATTTCCGGGCCAAAAAGACCTTCCTCTCCTATCATACGATATTGAATCTTATCCCCATTCATTAGCGATTGATTAGCAAGAAAAACAGTATCGTCTACAAGGCCTGTCCAAAGAACATTAGACTTGGCGTAAGACAGTAATGTTTCCCCCGATGCTTCGTCGTAGCGAATAACTCGAAAATAATAATAGGTGTCGTCCGGAAAAGACAAATAGATATCATCCCCTTCTTTTATTTGGTCCATGGGATAGGGTTTTTTAGGATCATTAAGGGGAACATTTACAAACTCAACATTATCAGCAACTCTGGATTCTCCTTCTAGAATAAGAGGTGATGGTGCGGGAAGTGCCGGTGGTTCTCGATAATCCATAATTTAATGCTATTATTTAATATTTTTAATAATTAAGAGTCATCTGTGCTTATTATATACCATTTTTGTCGCATTCTGGGGGGACTAATAAACGAAGGCCAAATTAATTTCTTGTTATTTTAATTCGTATAACCAAAACTCGTGATCTGTTCCTAAATTGTTTTTTTCTCCGGTTGGGAGAAACTGTTTTTTTGTGGGAAAATAACCTTGAGCTTTTAATTTCTCTAGGACCCTCATTTTTAAAGGAGAAGTTTGATCTCTTCTTAAATTCCAACTGTCGTATGTTAATACCCTAGTGCCATTTTGAATACTTCTATTTTCTTTCCCGTCCCTTGAGTTGGCAACCACTAGATGCTTTTCTTTCCAAGCCGCTATTTCTGCTTTTGACCAGCCCAGTTCGGCTAAATTTGCGTCAATATCAAACTCTGCAAATTTCCCTGAACCGAAGCTAAGTTCGATCTCGTGAGGTACAATCACCACATAAGGTTTCTCTAAAGAGTAAGAATATCCTGCCTCAATAGTTTTATTCATCACATGAATTCCATCAGCTTCACAGAATACCGAATCTCTTAGGGCTAAATCGGTGGGAACCACAAAAGCAAAACTCCCAAATCTTCCCGAATGATCATCCCAGGCAAAAGAAAGATCATAAAGTTCTCTAGTTTGGGATTTATATTCTTTGGTGTTAAATCGTGGCTTATTTTGTCGAGAACGACTTGTCAGCTCTCCTTGCTGTAGAATATCTTGAAAAGTCCCGGGAGTGGTGGCGTGGGCAAATACACTTTCTCCTTTGCCAATCGTTTCCTCTAATTCTGGCCACAAACCTCGGTTCGTTAAGTAGTTACCAATTGTCTCAAGGTCTATCGGCGAAATTGCTTCACCCGAAGCACCTGTTAATGTACTTTGTGCCGCTTCAAAAAGCTCGTTACAAGCCCACAAATGAGCATAATCAAATTCTGCATCTATCATATATCCTGTAAGTAATGCTTTCTTTATCTCTTTTTTAAGATCTTCTAAGCCGAGGCCCAATGTACGCACTTCTTTTAATCGAGCAATCCAGCCACCAAGGATTGATTGAGCCTTTTGGGGAAAGGAAGATAAATGAGGAAGCCGGTCGCCCGTAGCAGCCATAGCTTCTGGTGTTTCAACAGCGGTGTTAACATTTGTCATATTAAGACAATTTTAACACGGTTCTTGTCAAAGCATTAAATATTATATTAATTAGCACAAGTTTTTGAAAAAACTTACAAAAATAAAAGAAAGAAGAGAAGTGGTCGCCTAAATATCTTAATTAAAGCGAGATATTTGCGCAAGTAAATCCACCACCTCCAATTTTTTCGCCACAGTTTGAACTTTGACTTTGACTTGGATAAAATGGAAGAGATGGATGTTATTCAAAAGACAATTAGGCAGATAAAAGCATTAAAGATTCAGGGAGCGACAGCGGTGGCAAGAGCTTGTCTTTTAAGCCTTAAGAAAGATGTTGCAGCGGGAGGATCTGGCAACTTAGTGAGTTTACGGGGGAAAATAGAACTTCTTTCCTTAGCCCGGCCGACCGAACCGATGGCCCGAAACTGCCTGGCTTATCTTTTATGGAAGACAGAGAAATTAGGGAGTTTAGGGAATTTGGGGACTTTAGAAGAAATAATTGATAATTTTTTGCGAAAAATTAAGGAGAACGAGGAGAGAATTATAGAAAATGGAAAGAGTTTAGTTAAGATTGGCGACCATGTTTTAACCCACTGCCATTCTGAAACTGTCGTTTCTCTCTTAAAAGCGGCCCACAAGAAAGTTGATTTTGAGGTTTTTTTGACCGAAACAAGGCCGCTTTTCCAAGGGAGGAAAACCGCCAAAGAATTGATTTCCGTAGGGATAAAAACAACTATGGTTGTGGATAGCGCCGCTCCTTATTTAATAAGCAAGGAAGATGAAGTTCCCATAAACTTAGTTATCTTAGGAGTAGATGCCATTTTTCCCAATGGCTCATGCCTTAATAAAGTCGGGAGCTACGCCATCGGTTTGGCCGCCGATGAGGCCGGCGTTCCTCTTTATCTGGCGGCGACCATTTTAAAGATGACAAACCGGCCTTTGGAAGTTGAAAAAAGAGGGGCTAAAGAAATTTGGGAGGATAAACCCAAAAACTTGCGGATTTTAAATTTGGCCTTTGACTTTATCCCGGCAGAATTTATCAACGGTTTTATAACAGAATTTGGGATATTAGAGCCTAAAGATATTATTAGGGCGGCAAAAAAATATTATCCCTTCATTTTTTATGAGTCCGTATAAAAATTACCTTAAGATAGGTTATAAGCCCGATTTTGAAAAAGAAGTTATCGCTACCTATTCTCTTTTAACCGAAGATGATTTTTTGGAAGTTGCCGGAGGGATCGCGGCCGAATCATCAATTGGAACCTGGACAGATGTTGGAACTCAAGAAAAAGAGAGGTGGGAAAGACTTCATGCGCGGGTTTTTGAGGCGGATAAGACTTCTGGCCTTTTAAAAATTGCTTATCCATTGGCGCTATTTGAAAAGGGAAACATTCCCCAGCTTCTCTCCGCTATTGCCGGCAATATTTTTGGTTTAAAGGAAGTAGAGCGCCTGAGGCTTTTAGATTTAGAATTGCCCCAAAGTTATGTTAAATCATTTCCCGGGCCGGCTTTTGGCCCTGAGGGAATAAGAGAAAAAACAGGAGTTTTTGACCGGCCGCTTATAGGTTCAATTATAAAACCAAAATTAGGACTTGGGACAAAGGGGCATGTTAAGGTAGTAATGGAGGTTTTCGAAGGCGGAGCGGATTTTGTTAAGGACGATGAAAATTTAACCAGTCAAGAATTTAATAAATTTGAAGAAAGAGTAGATGGAATAATGGATAACCTTCGAGGAGAGCCCAAAATTTATGCTTTCAATGTGACTGCTCCGGTCGAAATTATGCTTAAGCGAGCCGAATATGTTAAAGAAAAGGGAGGAAACTGCGTGATGATTGATTTTTTAACCGCCGGATTCGCTGGTCTCCAAGAGTTGCGAAATAAGAATTATGGCTTAATTATTCATGGCCATCGAGCGATGCATGCCGTTTTTGATAAGATTCCGGATCACGGTATATCAATGCTGGTTTTGGCCAAACTGGCGCGGTTAGCTGGGATAGATTCTTTACACACTGGAACAGTGGTCGGAAAGATGGAGGGGGGAGAAAGTGAGGTAACCAAGATAAATGAATTTTTGCTTTCTTCCTGGAAAAATTTAAAAAAAGTTTTGCCGGTTGCCTCGGGAGGCCTGCACCCCGCCTTGGTTCCTGATCTAATTAAAATTTTAGGAACTGATGTCCTTTTAAATTTCGGTGGCGGAATTCACGGACATCCGAGGGGAAGTTTGGCTGGAGTCAAAGCCGTTTGTCAGGCAGTGGAAGCGACCACGAAAGGTCTGGTTTTATCCTCTTTTGCCCAAAATCACGAAGAGCTCCGGGTCGCCCTGGAAACCTGGAAAGAGAAACCCTG
>Ga0315289_10000512_pt1 | contig 59782 bp, 47 predicted proteins | sample YL17G11_40_MG_FD_203452 | JGI IMG/M metagenome (GOLD analysis project Ga0315289, IMG submission 203452) | Sediment microbial communities from Yellowstone Lake, YNP, Wyoming, USA - YL17G11_40 | ecosystem: Environmental > Aquatic > Freshwater > Lake > Sediment | place: USA: Wyoming | collected... | reverse complement strand
TGATTGAGGGTCCGTTGTTTTGAAATCTAGACCAGTAATAATTTCGATGTTACCCTTGTTCTGCAGGCATTTCCCCATGGCTGATTCGATTACTTTCAATCCGGAATATTTTAAGAAAGCGACGGCCATTCTTGCAATTTGAGCATTCTGCAGTTCTTGGTTTATGATATTGCCTATCGGATAATTTAGATTTGACAGTATTTGAATCGCCATCGTCACTTACCTAAATCTCTCCTTTTACCAGAGAATAGAACTTGGTATTTGACCTGATTTTCAGAGGTAAACTCCTGCCCTTCCAGCCTTTTCAAGACCTTGAGAAAATCCCTTAATCTTTCGGGATTCCTTACGGTAGTTGAAATAGACCACGGCTTCCTCATAAAGAGCATCCTTATCTCTACTAACACAGCTTAAAAAACTTGTGCAGAATCTTACCGCCCCATTTTACCCGTAAAATCAAAACCCGCAACCCTTAAAATTTCCCCGCGAAATCCGACTTAGCCCCTAAGGGGCTACGCCGGACAAGTCAGTGGAATCAGCGTCTAAATTAAGGTCTGCAAAATTATGCAATATTTCTATATGTTTCGCATACGTTTTTACTCTGTTTTTAGAGCGTTTTATTCAATTTCCAGAGCGTTTTTGTAAATTTTGCAATGTTTTGCAACATTTGGGCTTTTTAGCTCTTTATCCGCATTTTATACGCCGGAACCTGCCGGCCTATGCCCCGATTCTTTTGCGAAACACTAACCCTAAAAACCGACGACAATATCGGACCTGCAAAATCAAGCCGACTCTCTGCCTGCTTTGCCCTTTGCAGTTAAGCTAAACAGCAGATTTGTCGATTAAATAAGCGTTGAGCAATAATTTTGTCGCTGTATATTTGTAGTTTTTAAAACAATTGCTGAGGAAAAAATGCCGAAGGTTCGTAGCTTTAACATCTTACCTGTGCTGCCGGAACCTCTCAAAGATTTGCAGACTATTGCCCAGAACCTGTTCTGGACCTGGAACCCGGACTCCGTCGAGCTGTTTAAGCGAATAGATAGCGACTTATGGACCGGCTGTGGAAATAATCCCGTCAGGCTTCTTTCAAAGGTCTCGCAACATCGGCTGGAAGAGCTGGCCCAGAATAAAGGCTTCCTTCGCCAGCTCCAGCAAACCACCGAAAAGCTGAAATCCTATCTGCAGGTCAAACCAACCTGGTTTGAAAAGGTCTGCTCAACCGCTAATAACCCTATCATTGCATACTTCAGCGCCGAATATGGCCTTCATGAATGTCTGCCCATTTATGCAGGCGGCCTGGGACTCCTCGCCGGTGACCATCTCAAAAGCGCATCAGACCTCGGCATCCCTGTAGTCGGTGTCGGCCTTTTGTATCAGAAAGGTTATTTCCGGCAATATCTGAACATCGACGGCTGGCAGCAGGAACTCTACACCGAAAACGATTTCCATAATATGCCCATCGAGTTGGTCCGAAAGGAAAGCGGCAGGTCGCTTATCATCAGCGTCGATTATCCGGAAAGGTCCGTTCACGCCCAGCTCTGGTCCGCCGTCATAGGCAGGGTAAAATTATTCCTGCTGGACACCAACGTCCCTGCCAATTCCCCCGCCGACAGGATGATTACCGCCAGCTTATATGGCGGCGACCGCGAACTGCGGATTCGACAGGAAATTATGCTCGGCATCGGCGGATTAAAAGCCCTCTCGGCACTGGGCATTACCCCCACCGTCTGCCATATGAACGAAGGGCACGCCGCCTTTATGGCGCTTGAGCGAATCAGGGAATTGAAAAGCAGAATAAGTATGACTTTTGATGAGGCCGCCGAAGCCACAAGGGCCGGCAACGTCTTTACAATTCATACTATTGTAAAAGCCAGCCTCGATGAATTCTCGGCGGAACTGATGGACAAATACTTCGGCAGCTACTTCCCGAACCTCGGTATCAACAGAAAACAGTTTCTCGAACTGGGCAGAATTCTTCCGGACGACGACAGCGAACCCTTTAAAATGCCCGTCCTTGCGCTGCGAATGAGCGGCTTCGTCAACGGCGTCAGCAAACTCCATGCGCAGGTCTCTCGTGAGCTGTGGGCAAGTCTTTGGCCGGGACTGCCTGTGGACGAGGTCCCCATTACAGCTATCACAAACGGCATACATATCAAAAACTGGCTCTCGGAGGAAATGCTCGCTTTATACGATTCTTATCTCGGACCTGTCTGGGCTGATGCTGTCTTTGATAAGTCGGTATGGAACGCTGTTGACCAGATTCCGGACGAAGAGTTCTGGAGAGCGCATCAGCGCTGCAAAGCGCAGCTTATCGCCTTTACGCGCAATCGCCTCAAGCTGCAGATGAAACGCCGCGGGACATACCACACCGAGCTGAACTGGGCCGAGGAGGTTCTCGACCTTGACGCATTGACCATCGGCTTTGCCAGAAGATTTGTCAGTTATAAAAGAGGAAACCTGCTGCTCAATGACCCACAGAGGTTCCTCAAACTGCTCAGCGATTCCAACCGACCTGTTCAGATTATTTTCGCAGGCAAGGCGCATCCCAAAGATAACGAAGGCAAGGAAATTATCCGTCAGATTATTCACTTCGCCAACAGATACGAGGTCAGACGCCGAATAGTATTTATCGAGGACTACGACATTAACGTCGCTCGGCTGCTCATCCGAGGCGTTGACGTCTGGCTGAATAACCCCAGAAGGCCGATGGAAGCCAGCGGCACAAGCGGTATGAAAGCCGCCGTCAACGGCGCTCTCAATTTAAGCACACTCGACGGCTGGTGGTGCGAAGGCTACACGCCGCAAGGCGGCTGGGCCATAGGCGGCGGCGAAAACTATAAAGACACCGCCTACCAGGATGAGGTCGAGTCCCACGCTCTTTACAACATCCTCGAAAACGAAGTTGTCCCCCTGTTTTACACCCGCTCGGTTGACAACATACCACGGGCCTGGATACAAAGGGTAAAAAATTCCATCAAGTGGGTGGTGCCGCGCTTCAATACGCACAGAATGGTCGCACAATATACCAGAAGGTGTTACAATCCCGCCGCCGCCAAATGGCAGTATCTCTCCGGCGAATCTATGGCACGCGCAAAAGCGCTCGCCGGCTGGAAGCTCGACATTAGAAAAGCCTGGCCAGAACTTGCCATCAGGGACGTCCAGGTTTATGTTAATGACGGCCAGGACAGCGGCCCGCTTAACCCGAAACAGCCTCATCTGAAGGTCGGCTCGGAGCTTAACGTCACCGCACTGATTCAGCTCGGCCAACTGCCGCCGAAGGGTGTTTCAGTCGAGCTTTATTATGGACCGGTCGATGCCTGGGGCGACATCAAAGACGGCTCCATCGTCAGAATGTCTTACAAACAGCCCTCCGACCAGCAGGGTGAACACTGGTTCTGCGGCTCATTCGTCTGCAAAAATACGGGCTATCAGGGTCTTGCCGTCAGACTCTTGCCGCACCACGCCGACCTCATCAACCACTGCGAGCTTGGCCTTATACTATGGGAAACAACATCAGAAAAAGCGGAAGGCACCCCCTGAACTAAAACCGCTTAACGCTTATCCCGCACCCGGCCCTACTCGTTCTCTTTCCTGCTTACGCTTTCGTATGCCTGCTTAGATGTCCTCGCCTCCGAAAGCTCCGTCTTGAACTGTTCATCGAGCATCAGTCTGCTTATCCTTGCAAGCGCCTGAATATGCGGCCCTGTCTGGTCCGCAGGCGATACCAGCAGAATAACGATTGTCACCGGCTTGTCATCTACACTTTCAAAATCAATCCCTTTGCTGTTTATCCCTATCGCCATAACCAGCTCTTTAACGGCCTTGCATTTGCCGTGCGGCACGGCAATCCCGCTGCCTATGCCGGTGCTTCGTGTTTGCTCACGCATCATCACCGCCTCCAGAACGGCGCCCCTGTCTAATAGCGCCCCCTTGGCATCGAGCAAATCCACCAGTTCCGTTATTACGGATTTCTTGTCTTTACCCTCCAGCGGGACCTTAATGCAGGCTGGCTGCAGTATTTGCGTTAACGTCATCTTGGTCAAAACCGGATATTATGCACACCTTTTTATATACACATACAAACCCATAATTATATCTAATCGTGAACCTCTCTGCAAGAACTTTAACGAAAAATTCCAGCCGCCGACCTTGTCCAAATCTCCCTCGCCGGCCTGCCTGCCCTCCGTAGCCCGAAGGGCGAAGGAGGGTCCTCCGTCCTCTGTCGTCCGTATTCCGTCCTAATCATTTGGTAATTGGTTATTGGATATTGATTATTGGTTATTTTCTCTTATGCTCGTCCATCATCCCTCGTTGTCTGCCCGTCGTTATCCATCATCCTGATAATCTGATGTCCTGATTTCCTGTTACCCTGACGCCTTTTGTTTCGTCCATCGTCCATCATCCATCTTCCGTCCTCTATTTTCTGGCTTCCGTATTCCTACTTTTCCCCTTTACTTGCAGCCCCCGCACAGCTAAAATAACCCATTGATTATAGTTGCGTTAAAACTGCGATTAACGAGATGCGAAAAATGGAAAGGATAACGCTTTACGATACGACCCTCCGCGATGGTATGCAGGCCGAGGGCATCAGCTTCTCCCTTGATGACAAATTAGCCACCGCAAAATGCCTCGACGAGCTTGGCGTGGATTATATCGAAGGCGGCTATGCCGCCTCCAATCCCAAGGAGATGCAGTTTTTCGCCGGGGCAGCCGACCTTGACCTGAAAAATTCCAAAATCGTTGCCTTTGCCTGCACCCGAAGGGTGGATTCCAAAATCGATGACGATGTCTCCTTAAACGCCATTCTCGCCTGCAAAACACCGGCAGCTACCATTGTGGGAAAGACCTGGGATATGCAGGTCGCCACTGTCCTTGGCTGTTCGCTCGATGACAACCTCAATATGTGCGCCGACTCCGTCGGCTTCCTGAAAAAGCACGGCATCGAGACCTTCTTCGACGCCGAACATTTCTTCGACGGCTATAAGGCAAACCCCGACTATGCAGTTAAGGTCCTCGCCGCCGCAGTCGAGGCCGGCGCCGATACCCTCGTCCTCTGCGACACCAATGGCGGAACCCTCCCGAACCACGTTTACGAAATCACCGCTGAAGTCCGCAAAAAATTCCCCGCTGTCACAATCGGCATTCACGCTCATAACGACAGCGATTGTGCCACGGCCAACACCCTCGCTGCCGTCCGTGCCGGCGCTCGTCACGTCCAGGGCACTATCAACGGTATCGGTGAACGATGTGGAAACGCAAACCTCTGCACCGTCATACCGAACCTTGCGCTTAAAATGGGTTTTGAGCTCCTTACGCCGGAAAAAATCAAAACCCTCACCGAGGTCTCTCGCTTCATCTTTGAAATCGCTAACCTGGCGCCGGTAATGAATATGCCTTATGTCGGCGAAAGCTCATTCGCCCACAAAGCAGGTCTGCACGTCGATGCCCTCCGAAAAGACAAGCGAACTTATGAGCACATCGACCCCGCTCTCGTCGGCAACGAGCGACGTTTCCTCATCTCCGAGCTGAGCGGAAAATCCAACGTCCTCGCCGAGCTGGAAAAGGGAAAAATCGACCATGACTGGAAACTTGCAAAAAAAATCCTCATCCGCGTCCAGGAGCTTGAGAACGAGGGCTACCAGTTCGAGGCCGCCAACGCATCCTTCGACCTGCTGGTCAAAAAAATTACGGGCACGTATAAGCCTGCTTTCGAGCTTCTCAAATATTACGTCACCGTCGAAAAAAATCACGCCGGCAAAATGGCCAACGAAGCCACCGTCAAGCTGAAGGTTGGTGATACTGTCCAGCACGTCGTAGGCGAAGGCGATGGCCCGGTCAACGCTCTTGATGCCGCCCTGCGAAAATCGCTCGAAAGTATCTACCCTTCTATCAGGGACGTCCATCTGATTGATTACAAGGTCCGTGTTGTAAATGCGAAGGCCGGCACCGCCGCCCGTGTCCGGGTTATTATCGAATCTCGTGACAAAACCTCTGTCTGGGGAACGGTCGGCGTCTCCGAAAACATCATCGAGGCCTCCTGGCTTGCCCTGGTTGACTCCGTCGAATACAAGCTGCAAAAAGACCTCAAATAATAAATTGCCGGACCAAGTAGAACAGGTCGTCCCCCGCCATTTTGATTACATCAAAGAGAAAAATGGCTGTTGAAGGTATCCCTTAGGGTCGCAAACTTTTCTTTTAACAATCGTTTTTGTGACGCCCTGACCGGCAGATGAAGTTTCTTGAAGAGTGAACCTTTTGTTTCAGTCTTCAGGAATGAGCCGCTTAAGCTGGGGTAGTATTTGCCCGCCTCGACTTTGGCCAAATGCACAGGCGACACTTGTTTTTTCCTGCTAAGCTGCAGCATCCTGCAAATCATTTGGCAGTGCTCTCTTAGGAATAAATCCCGAACTTGAGAATCCTCTGCCCTCAATGCCGCAAGACCCGAACCTGTAATTCCGCCGATGTTGACGGCAAAGTACGGCAGTAGTATCACACCTTTACTGAACAGGATGTCTTCCGCATCCTCTGTGCAGGGCTCATTGGCAGCAGGAACCACCGCCTTGCAGATAAGCTGCCTGGCCTTCTCTGCCGTAAGCGAATGTGCGCGTGCACACGGGATGTGTATGTCCATCTCTAATGAATAGAGCTGGTTAGTGGAGATTTGCGTCCAGGGGCCTCTCTCGCGGACCCACGCATCACCATATTTCTCTTTGGCCTCGATAGCACTTTCGACATTTATGCCGTCAGGGTTCCAGACAGCGCCGTGCAGGCTCGAAAGGCCGACGACCTTGCTGCCGGATTTGGCAATCTCCACAGCCAGGTATTGTCCGACCTTGCCGAATCCCTCGATGGTCACTTTGCACTGTGCGGCAGGTATGGCCAGTTGGTCGCGCGCCGCCAGCAGCGAAGAGAACGTTGTCAGCGCAGTAAAATAAGCCGAGTCGCCCGGAGGGACTTTCATAATTTTCTGCGCACCTTTGTAAATGCATTTCAAATCTTCAACGGAGCAGTTCATATCTGTCCACGCACAGTATATTCCGGACCTGATTAGCGGAGCAATGTGCTGCCCGAATCTCTCAAGAAGGGTAGCTCGCTTTTGCTTATCAATATCTAACGGCATTCTTATACCCCCTTTGGCGCCGCCAAGGGTGTATTTGCACATACAGTATTTATAAGTCATTCCTTTTGCCAACAGTTCAATTTCTTCCCTTGTTACGTCCGGATATATTCGTATCCCGCCGCAGCAACCACGCGCTCCTACTGTATGGATTACGAGCCAGCCGAGAAGCTCATATCGAGGGTCATTTATTTCACAGACAAGCAAAGGTGCGTCCGGTATTTTGTGAGGGCTCATTATCTGTTCATTCATTTTTCTTCCCGAAAAGATTAGCGTGACATTTCCTTCAATATCCTATCCATCCTCGTATGTTGATTGGGAGGGTCCCACCAGATGTTGGCTTCGATAATACACGGCCCGCTGGGGGTTAGGGCAACATCCCATCCGATGGTCCTTATAGGTAAAACCTTGTATGCTGCTTCTTTTACCATTTCGCAGGCCTCGTGCCAAGCAGGCAGCTTGAACCCCTCGAAGGTGTTTTCCGTCAGTGGATGTTTAGATATCGTTATGATTCCTTGTCCGGTTGAGGTGATTTGATTGCCTGCGCCGAGCGTTCCTTTCTCAATATCAATAGGAACCTCCACATTACCGGTGAGTCCGTCGAGATATGTATCGATGAATACTCCGGGTTTGGTTATAGGTTTGAAATGCCCGTGAATAACTCGGCAGCTTCCCTCGCTGTCAATCAAGCTTATAATCCTTACCGTTTGAAGGGCCTCGCTGCCGGTCAGCGCCGCAATGGCAGGATGGTTCTTTACTCTCTGTTGGATGATAAAGCCGTCCCGATAGTGGGCCTGGATGTAATCGTGAAGCTCCGACGCACTGTACGAGTTGCCGTCCGTATCTTCAAAGCCTTTGTTAGTTCTGTTGATGATTATGACTCGATTGCCGTATGCCCCGCGCGATGGCTTTATCACAAAGTCACAGGGAAGCCCTTGCCTGATAAACTCTGTTTTGTCCTTTACACTGCTCATCATCTTATTGTTGTAACTGTTCCAGAACTGTCTCTCACCCGCAGATACCACATACCATTGCGGAACTCTTATTTTCGCCTCAAGACAGTACTTGTAGAAGAGGACCTTGTTTTTAACCAGCTCGGCACAGGATGGAGGATTCAATCCCTCCTGGATTTTGGTCAATGCTTTTCTGCTCGTAAACTTATCAATCAGCGAAATGTCAAAATCTGGCGAAAAAAACCCAAGCCGAAAAGCCTCAATGGGGGTGTACCTTCGCTGATTACATATTCTGATATTTCTAAGTAGCACTCGCAGATAATTAAAGCTTGGAAAGCGCGTGGTCTTAAGGGCCAGTCTTCCTATAAGGATAGTCTGTAATATTTGTTTTAACAGTCGCTTTGGCATAGCTGCTTACTCTGCCGGTGCAGTTCGGGCTTTGCTTTGGCCTTTCAAAAACTTTCTCATCTGCTTGACTTTATTAGACATAAAGCTTATAATTATGTCCAGTAGATTCAGGATGGCCGCTTTGTGCATACGGCAATCTCGCAAATCAGGAAACTATCGGCTTGGAGGCCTTATAAATTGGGACAATCTGTTCGGCATAAGAAAATTCTGTATTTGGCCCACGGCGACTCTATCGGCGGCGGTCAGAGGCAGCTCCTCTATCTTATAGAGAACCTGGACCGCCGGCTCTATGAACCGCTGGTTGTCTGTCCCACGGATGGTCGGTTTGCTGACGCCCTTACCCGCCTCGGCGCCAAAGTTTTTGTGTGCCCATTGCACCCCTGGAGAAAATTCCCAGCACTGCTCTATCGCTATTTTGATGCGCAGCGGCTTGTGCGGTATGCATCAGAGCACAACGTCTCTCTTATACACTGCTCGAATCTCTGGCTCAGCGGTTATATGCATTACCTTGCCGCAAGACTGAAGGTGCCGTCGATACTCCATGTGCGTACGCCTCTTTGCCCCAGAGATGTGCGGAAGCACCGCTGCGACAAAACTGATATTGTAATTGCCATCTCGAGTCGGGTTAAACGCGACTTGCTTCAGGGCGGCGTTTGCGAAGAAAAAATCGCCCAAATTGATGACGGCGTGGATGTCCGGTTATTTCAGCCGAACGGAAATGGTAACGTATTGGCTCAGGATTATCCCGCCAGCGGGGACTTACGGATTGGCATTGCAGGGCGAGTGTGTGAAGCTAAGCGGCAACTGGATTTCTTAAAGGCAGCCGAAGCAATCAGAGAATCCGTCAACAAGAAAATATCCTTCTTCGTAATCGGCAATTACAATTTGGGCAAATATTACAGGAGATTAAGAAATTTTGTCGAGTCTAACGGCCTCAATGGTAATGTGTTCTTTACCGGCGAACGGCAGGATATGCCAGAAGTCTTGACATCTCTCGACGTCTTGGTCAGTCTCTCGGGGGGTTCAGTGATGTTTGAAGCGATGTCTTGCGGCACACCAGTTGTCTCCGCGGGCTTTACATCATACGAAAATTCCGTCCATCTTCAGGATGGCAGAACGGGCTTATTGGTTCCGTCACGGCACACGGCAGATTTGGTAAAGGCAATTAGAACTTTGCTTGAGTCCGGCAGTTTGCGAAATACGATTAGCCGGCAGGCGCGCGAATGGGCGGTGCTCAATCTAAACCATCAAAAGCTGGTTCGATGCACGCAGCAATTATATGACGGCCTATAATGGCCCTGCAATTGGCTTTGTTGGTTCGACTCCGCTCACCATAAATTGGGTTTGATTGGGTTTGTTTTGAATAGTTCATAGTTCATAGTTCATTGTTCGTTGTTATAATTCCTTGTATTTACTAAGCTTATAACCATTTGGAAATTTCGGAAATTGGGTTTGTTTCGCATAATCACTCCATTTTGATTGAACCCTTTTTTCATCGTTCGGGGGTCAGGGATTCGTGCTCGATATTAACTTGTCAAAGGCGCGGGAACGGAGTATGGGCGTTCCATAATAAGGCGGAACTTGCGCGTTTGTGTCGAAAAATGCGGGTGTTTGCGGGAGGGGAAAAGGCGTAAGTTGTTTGGGCGCAAGGAGTAAAAAAAATTTTGAAATCAGCCGGTTTTGGGGCGGAGGGGGGTGCGCATTTGATTGAAGTTGTTTACCGCAGAGATCGCGGAGGACGCAGAGAACGGGCGAAAAAAGTATATCAGATTATCAGGTAATCAGGAGGCAGGGTATCAAAAGAACAGGATATCAGGAAAAAATACGAGGGACAAATATCCAATATCGAACATTCAACATCGAACAGTGAACAGTTGAACAAGGAATGTGAGGGCAGGCGGTGGGGAGAGGGGAAGAAAAATCACCGAAGAAAATGCTTGCAATTTCGGGGGAAATTTATTATAGATAAAGCTCGATAGAGTATTTACGGATGGAACGGAAGAAGGTTTATGTATAATCGTCCCAAAAGGGTATATCTTCGTCTTTTTATCATTTTCCTTATCGCCATTCTGACGGCAAAAACGGGGCTGGTCTTCTCGCCTCGCTTCGCGGTCGGAGCGGGTGGCGAGTGTGATTTCGATTGGAAACCCGGCCAAGGTCTGCCCGGTCTAAATGGTAATGTTAATGCCCTGACTATATGGGACCCTGACGGGAACGGGCCGCAACAGGAATTGCTGATTGCCGGGGGGACCTTCACGGTAGCCGGTGATGTATTATCGAATAATATTGCGGCCTGGGATGGTGACTCGTGGCAAGCGTTAGGCAGCGGGATAGGCGGAGTATCCTCTTCAGAGGTTTCCGCCCTTACGGTTTACAACGGCGAACTGATTGCAGGGGGCTATTTCACTGCTGCCGGTGGTGTCGATGCCAATTATGTTGCCCGCTGGAATGGCAGCTCATGGCAGACATTAGGCAGTGGGATGAATGGTATCGTTCGTGCCCTTGCAGTTTATAATGGAGAGCTTATCACCGGAGGTTATTTCATTGCTGCAGGAGGCGTGTCCGCTAACAGAATTGCCCGCTGGAATGGCAGTAACTGGAGCGCCTTAGGCAGCGGGATGAATTACAGTGTTTCCGCCCTTACGGTTTATAATGGTGAGCTTATTGCTGGAGGAGAATTCACTACCGCAGGAACTATCGATGCCAATCATATTGCCTGCTGGAACGGAAGTTCCTGGCAACGGTTGGGCGGTGGAATGGTGGGGGGTAGCTATCCTTACGTTTCCGCCCTTGCGGTTTATAATGACGAACTTGTAGCAGGGGGTGGTTTCACTACCGCTGGGGGTGTCACCGCCAGCAGAATTGCCCGCTGGGACGGCACTTCCTGGCAAGCATTGGGCAGCGGGATGAATAGTTGGGTTTATGCCCTGACGGTTTACGATGGCAGCCTGATTGCGGGGGGTGGGTTCACTACTGCCGGTGGTGTAGCCGCCAGCAGTATTGCTCGCTGGAACGGAAGCACTTGGCAGCCATTGGGCAGCGGGATGAATAGTGGTTCTGTTAAAGACCTGACGGTTTATAGCGGCGAACTTATCGCGGGAGGGTGGTTCAATGCTTCCGGTGGCGTTGTTGTTAATCATATTGCTCGGTGGGAGGGAAATTTCTGGCAACCCTTGGGTAGCGGGATGAATGGCTCGGTTTACGCCTTAACGGTTTATAATAGCGAGCTTATCGCGGGAGGTTATTTCACTACTGTCGGAGGTGTCGATGCCAACTATATTGCTGGCTGGAACGGTTCAAACTGGTACTCGGTGGAAGGCAGGATGAATGGTGGTGTTCGCGCCCTTACTGTTTATAATGGTGAGCTTATTGCCGGAGGTGGTTTTACAACCGCCGGAGGCATTGCTGTCAACTATATTGCCCGATGGAATGGGAGCAACTGGCAATCGTTAGGTGGCGGGATGAATGGTGGGGTTTACGCCCTTACGGTTTATAACGGGGAGCTTATCGCAGGAGGTGACTTCATCACTGCAGGTGGTGTGTCCGCTAAAAGAATTGCCCGTTGGAACGGCAGCAACTGGCAGGCATTAGGCATCGGGATGAATGACGATGTTTACGCCCTTACGGTTTATAATGGAGAACTTATCGCTGGAGGTTGGTTTAACATAGCCGGATATGTTACTGTCGGCAGAATTGCCCGCTGGGATGGAAGTTCCTGGCAACAGTTGGGCGGCGGAATGGTTGGGGGTAGCTATCCTTACGTTTCCGCCCTTACGGTTTATAATGGAAAGCTTATTGCGGGAGGGAGTTTCGCAATTGCCGGAGGAGTTGGTGCAAGCAAGATTGCCCGCTGGGATGGAAGTTCTTGGGGGAGTGTCGGCAGCGGGATGAGTAGTGGTGTTTATGCCCTTACGGTTTACGATGGCAGCCTGATTGCGGGGGGTGGGTTCACTACTGCCGGTGGTGTAGCCGCCAACCGTATTGCTCGCTGGAACGGCTACAACTGGAACAGCTACAACTGGAACGCATTGGGCAGCGGGATGAATGATGAGGTCTCCACCCTGACGGTTTACAAGGGGGAGCTTATTGTGGGGGGTGAGTTCACTACAGCCGGTGACGGTGTTTCGGCATACTGGGCGCGATGGGGCATTACGCATCCCGAAGGAGATTTTTCAGATAACGGCAGGGTAGATTTGCAGGATTTTGCAATCCTCGCTTTGTACTGGGATGAGCCCTTCTGCGAACCGCCGGATTGGTGCGGCGGCGCCGATATGGATGAAAGCGGAATTGTCGATGAACAGGACCTTGCAGGGTTTGCTCTCGATTGGTTAGGCGTCCGCATCACTTCAGACCTGAACCACGATTGTGCTATGGACGCATTAGACCTTGGCTGGCTTGCGGAGCGATGGCTCAACGGGGACTGTCTGTATAACGGCTGGTGTTATGAAGCCGACCTTAATTATGACCTTACCGTTGACTTTGCGGATTTTGCCGTGTTAGCCGAAAGCTGGCTACAAGGCAGGTAGAAAATTGATTATTGATTATTGATTATTGCAGGGTAGGGAAATAAACGATATAATATAACACAGTTGGAAGGTTTTTATGGCCATGCCATAGGCATCAAGCATAAGGCATTCTTGAAAAGTTCATAAGGGGGCGAAAGGCTTCGACCGGATAGCGGAGAAGCAGGTCGCATGTCCAGGACGCCGGTTGGCCTGGCTAATCATCCGGCAATAAACCTTAATTGGCAACTACCAGTTGCAAATGGCTGCTTAATTAGCGGCCCGTCCTGCCGGATTTTGCCTGTGGGTTCGGCAAGGGCGTCAATTAGCAGGCTGGCCGTCTCGGTCTTTTCGGGCCGACGTCGGCGAGATTAATTCCGAAATAGCTGACCCGGGAGCCTGTCGTTTGGCGCCTGGTGAGGCGAAAAAAACAATAAATCGACTAAACATGTAGAAGCCTGTTTTGAAGCATCTCGGGACGGGGGTTCGAATCCCCCCGCCTCCAGTCTTCGTTCGCCGCTTGTCGGCGAACGAAGCGTGTCACGGCGTAGTCCCTAAGGGACGAAGCCGGACTTCCTCGATAGTGCATAATCGCGGCGAACTACGCCTTGGCAGGCCAGTCTTTGCTTCTAAGTGGAATGAAGAAGTGAAAGTGTCTCGCCGCAGCTTTTAGCGAAGGCGGATATTTTCTTTGTCATAATCAGAAGCTACGCCTTGGCAGGCCATCAATATGAGATTTCATTACGTTTACATACTTCACAGTCTTGCAGACCACAACCGCCATTATGTAGGCATCGCCGAGGATATTGAGGAACGCTTGAAGAAGCATAATACCGGACAATGTAAGCACACGTCAAAGTTTATACCGTGGCAGATTGAAACAGCTATAGCATTCAGGTCGAAAGAAAAGGCCATTGCCTTCGAGAAATATCTGAAGAACCATTCGGGTCGTGCTTTTGCCAGAAAACATTTCTAAGAAACCCGAAATCAAACTCCGGACACGTCTTCGCGCACCGCCATTTTTGGTAGTTTATTTCCGTTTCAGAATGATATCCTTCAAATCCTGAATCAATTTTTGTTGATTTAAGGTATTGACACGCTTTGAAAAATCGCCATAATTACTGCCTTATAGTTTGAGCAGGAAAAAAAGATAAAAGCGGGTAAACAAGTATCCGTATCCGCGGGTAATATTGAGCATCGTTGCAGGAGAAAAATATGATAAGTGTAAGGGAGCTTCGGCGAAATTTCGGGCCGATAGTCGCAGTTGACGGCGTATCATTCGATGTCGAAAAAGGGCAGGTCCTCGGCTTCCTCGGGCCCAACGGCGCAGGTAAAAGCACCGTAATGAGAATACTGGCCTGTTTTCTTGCCCCGGATGCCGGAACAGCTTCGATATGCGGATATGACATCCTGAAAAACCCCATACAGGTGAGGCGGTCGGTTGGCTACCTGGCAGAGAATGTGCCGGCGTATGATGAAATGACCGTGGGCGGCTTTCTGAACTTTGTTTGTGATGTCAGACAGATTTTCGGCAGGAAACGAAGGCAGGCCCTTGACCGGATTGTTCCAATGTGCTCGATTGAATCGGTATATCATCAAAGCATTGAGACGTTATCAAAAGGATACAAACGGCGAGTCGGCCTGGCACAGGCCTTAATCCACGACCCGCAGGTGCTGATTCTCGACGAACCCACTGACGGCCTTGACCCTAATCAAAAATATGAGGTCAGAATCCTTATAAATAAAATGGCCAAAGACAAATGTATTGTTGTATCCACACATATTCTCGAAGAAGTCGAGGACGTCTGCTCAAGAATAATAATCATCTCAAAGGGACGTATAATGGTGGATTCGACCCCGCAGAAACTCAAAGAAGAGCACAAATGCAGTCTCGATGAGGTCTTCCGTAAGATTACAAAAAGTAAAGTCGCCTGACTCGTTCCTTAATTTGCAGATGCGGCGTGAATTTTACATAGGAGTACAAAATGCGTAGCTTCTGGGCAGTATTCAAAAGAGAAGTAAAATCTTATTTTACAACCCCCGTTGCGTATGTCTTTCTCGTTGTCTTTTTGTTCTTCTCGGCTTATTTGACATTCAAGCAGGGCTTCTTCGAAGTACGGCAGGCAGATATGTATGCGTTTTTTATGAATATGCCGCTGCTGTTTGTTTTTATGGTGCCTGCTACGGCGATGCGTCTCTGGGCCGAGGAGCGGAGGATGGGTTCAATCGAGCTGCTGTTTACCCTGCCGATTACGGCAGCCCAGGCAGTTTTAGGCAAGTTCTTTGCGGCGTGGTTTTTTCTTGCGATTGCACTTGCGTTGACTTTCCCTATGGTAATTACGGTTTCTTACTTGGGCGACCCTGATGTCGGCCTGATAATTACCGGTTATCTGGGGAGTCTATTGATGGCGGGCGGATTCCTCGCCATCGGCTGCTTCTTCTCGGCGGTCAGCAAGAACCAGGTGATAAGCTTTGTTCTTTCCGTAGTTGCCTGTGGCGTTCTCGTTTTTGCGGGTATGCCGACGACTCTGAATTATCTTTCGACCTTTGCGCCTGCCGGCCTGGTATCGGCTGTCGAGAGTATGAGTTTCGAGGGGCATTTTGAATCGGTCCAGAAGGGCGTCCTCAAATTCGAAGACCTCTCTTACTTTGTCCTGCTGATTATCGGCTGGGTCGCCGCCGGTATGATTATTTTAGATGAAAGGAAGGCAAGCTGATGAGGCACGTTGGAGACGAAACGGAAAAGCCCGTTAGAGACCGGATGATAAAAGTCTCTCTCGGGGTCAACAGAACAATACGAGCGATTGTCGCCGTCATCTTTGTCTTGATAATTGTTTTCTGCGCTATAAGTATCTGCCAGAACATCGGCAAACCGCTTAAGCTCGATGTCACCGACCAGAAGCTTTATACGCTTTCTGCCGGGACAAAGGCAATCTTATCCAAACTCCAGCAGCCTATTACGGTAAAACTCTACTATGCAAGAACCGCCGCATTAAAGGGCCCCGACCAGATTCGGTATTTCAATAATTACTACTATTTTGTCAAAACATTACTGGAAGAATATGCAGTTACTGCCAAAGGCACGCTCGACCTTGAGGTAATCGACCCCAGACCTTTCTCAGACGACGAAATGCAGGCAATGCGCTATGGCCTGAGAAAATTTCCCATAACCGAAGAGGAAAATTTCTTTTTCGGACTTGTGGTGCAGACACAGTTCGGTGTTGAAAAGGTTATACCGTTCTTTTCGCCGGAGCGGCAGAACTTTGTTGAGTACGACATAAGCTATTTGATAGATACCGCAATAACACGTCAAAAAACAAAAGTGGGCATTCTAAGCTCGCTGCCGGTAATGGGCGAAGATACGAGCGGCTATATGGCCCAGATGATGCGTATGCAGGGCCAGCAGCCAATAACACCCTGGGGACTCGTTGAGCAATTAAGGCAGCAATATGAAGTCGTGAGCATCCCCATAGATGCCAACGAGATTAAGGACATCGACATTCTGCTGGTTATTCACCCTGAAGACCTGCTGGAGGAGACGTTGTTTGCGATAGACCAGTTTGTGCTAAAAGGCGGAAGAACGGTTGTCTGCGTTGACCCTCATTGTTTTGCCGACCAGCCGGACCAAATGGCTATGCGGACGCAGGGAACAACTATGCAGAGCTCAAACCTGAACGTTCTTATGCGAAATTGGGGACTTGAGATGCCCAAAGATACGTTTGCGGGCGACAGAAACCTAGCCTTAACCGCTTCGATATCCGGCGGCGAAAGACCGGAGAAGGTTATAGGTTTCCTTAATCTTGTGCCGCCCTGTTTCAACAGCAATAATGTTATAACGGCAAATCTTAATCAGGTCAGGGTTTTATTCGCAGGCGTGTTGAAAGAGGTAGAGCCGCCATCTGAAGATAAACAGGCAGGCGAAGCCCAAATTGAGCGAACGCCTCTAATCACAACAACCGGTAAAGGTAATAGCTGGACGATAACCAGCTCCCTCGAATTGAGGTTCCTGGAACCGTCAAAGCTTATGGACCGCTTCGTCGATGGTAATGAGCCCGTGACAATGGCTTATCTGGTCACCGGCAAATTCAAAAGCGCTTTTCCCGATGGAATCGACGTTGCGGTGGAGCCGAACGAACAGAAATCTCCCGACCAGGCAAAAGACCCCAACAATGACAAGAAAATCACAAGGCACGTGACAGGCCTGAGCAGGGCAGAGCAAAACTGCGCAGTGGCGGTGTTTGCAGATGTGGATTTCATATCCGATATAATTGCTTACAGGGACTACTTTTTCGGCAAAATCGTCGCAGGAGACAATAGTGCATTGCTGCTGAATGCAATCGATGACTTGAGCGGGTCGAGTGATTTAATTTCAATCAGGTCGAGAGGCAACTTTAGACGGCCGTTCACCGTCGTCGATGAAATTGAACAGAAAGCGGAAGCCGAAACAGCCGAAGAAGAAGCAAAGATTAACACCGAAATAGCGGGCTTCCAGGACGAGCTAAAATCCATACTCGGCTCTGCACAGGAAGGCGAGCAGGATGTGATAGGAAGCTCAATACTGCAAAAGAGAAAAGAGCTTGAGCTTAAGATTCATCAGGCCAAGCAAAGATTACGTCAGGTTAAGATGAAACGGCGTGAGCAGATTGAGCATCTGGGTAATACACTACGGAACTTTAATATGTTAATGGCCCCGGCGGTTATACTGATAATTGCCATAGTATTAGGTATTCGTCGCAGTGTTAGGAAGAGACATTACATTAGCCACGCAAGTGACGCTTAGAAAATTATCTGTTTAGGGGTATTTTGCAATGAGTGGTAGAAAACTTACGTTATTAGGTATTGCTGTTGCTTTGATGGTTATATGGGCTGTCTTTCAGTCACGCGTTTCGAGCAGGCCGCCTTCTGAGGGGGAATTACCGGAGTATCTCATCCAGGGATTTGACCCGACTGATATAGGCAGTATCGTTATAGGCAAGGGCGAAGATACGGTAACGTTAAATCGCCGGGAGGAACGCTTCGTGGTCGCCGACAAGGATAATTACCCCGCCGTCACGGGCGAGATAAACAAGCTGATTACTTCCTGTCTGGATATTCGGCCTATCGAGCTTTATACGGACGACCCGGCTAATCATAAGGACCTTGGAGTAACGGAAGCAAATGCCAGCGGTGTGGTTAAATTTCTCAGACCTGATTCATCTTTGCTTACGGGCATCATTACAGGAAATACCAAAGAGCAGGGAGAAGATACTTATGTAAGACTGGTTAACAGTGACAAAGTTTACCTGACATCGGAAGCGCCCTTGATTAGAGACCAGCCGATGGATTACATTGACAGGAACCTTATTTCGGTAGAAAGCACCAACGTCGAGTCGGTAACCGTTACATCCGGCGATGAAACTTATATCCTGAAATCGCAAGACCACAGCGTCCTTATGGAAAACGTCCCGGAAGGCAAAAAACAAAAAGACAACGATTGCCAGCGGGTTCTGACCGCTCTGACGGATCTTAGGTTTGATGATGTAATGAGCGACGCAAAGGCGGCAGTCCAGGGGCTGAATTTCGAAATACAATACCTCTGCAAACTGAAGGATTCCACTGTTTATACCCTCAAAATTGCCAGGAAAATGGCCAAAGATGGTTATAAAACTTATGCCATTTGTGATGCAGCGTTTACAGATAAAACACCCATTACAAAGGACGATGCGGTTGAATCGGAAGAACAGTTGAAAATCAAAGAAGCCAAACTGCTCGCACGCGACACTGCAAGCGGGTTCTCGGAAATACATAAAGGATGGGTTTATGAAATCGCCGATTACCAGGCCGAGAATCTGACCAGGCGGCTTGCGGAACTGATCGAGGACAAGGAAAAACCAAAAGAAACAGCGCAATCAGGCGACCCCAACGAGATAAAAACGCAGCAATAACCTCCGCCGGCGTTAAAACTGTTTGCTGCTTCCGGTTAGTGCTAATCAACCTTCTTGTAAAATTCGGCCTCTCGTTCGGAGAGCCGTTTCTGCTCAATCAACATTCGAATGTGCTGTGCGTCAACGTCTCTCGGCTGACCGCCGGCGGATGCCGAAACGGCGGTCTGGGCAAAACCGGATGGCACAACCTCCATAAACCGCTTCACCGAAACCGCCGATACGAACAACGCTGCTGCAAGCACACTCGCAACAAAATACTGCGACAGTGCCTTAACAGGCGCCGCCTCTATGTCTTTGTGCTGTTCACCCCGCACCAGACGCTTCGGCTCGGTGCGGGGCTCGTAGCGGCACTTGTCGCAATACAGGCAGTCCATTTTGTCGCTTGGCGTAAGACCGAACTCGCACCTGCCGAATCTCTTTGCAGGCAAAAACCGCTTGAAAACCACAACATTATTAAGCAGCGACAGAAAAGCCCCGACCGGACACAGATACCGGCACCAGAAACGGGTATAAAAAATTGAGCCGAGCAACGCCGCTACTATTATTAAAAGCAGCGGCGATTTCCAGTCGGCGATTGAAAACCGGAAATTAAAAGCAGAAATAAGCGGGTCAGCAGCCAATGTCGTCCTGTCCCTCGAAACAAAGAACGCTATTATCAAGATAAAAAGCACCGCATATTTGACGAACCTTGCCCCTGCCATTTTTTCCGCAGGTATCGTCTGCCTGAATCTGCGGGGGACGATATAGCCGAGCAGTTCCTGTGCGGCGCCGAATGGACAGACGTAGCCGCAGTAAATGTTGCCGAACGCTATTACCAGAAGAGGCATTATTAAAATCAGTAAAAAAGTCCCTGACAGACCAAAGGCAGGTGCGTGGAGTGACAATATCGTCGCCATTTGCTCGCTGGAATACTGGGCGTTCAGGACAAATCCGCCGACGACAAAATTAAAGCAAAGGGCCGCCAATCTGCTCCAGAACCCCCCGCGGTAGATAACAATAAATGTAAGCACAAAAGCAGCTATCAGATATATCCCCTGGCTGTCGGGCAGATATTTAGCCGCATAGCTGTCCTGCCCCCCGGCTTTTTGCTCCTTTGTGTCTTTGGAATCTGCGTCCGCCCGGCCGAGCACTTCGCCGGCGAACCTCCGGCCTGAAACCTCCAGAGCCGAAAGAACTGCTTTCGAGCTTACTGTGGCGCCGGTCACCGCCTCAACATCGGCTAACGACCGGGGCTGGAAGAGTTCTCGTCCGGTCAGCCGTTTGCACCAATTGCCGAGAAGCTCAAGATAGGCCGGCGTCTCATTCGACCGGATTATATGAAAGTCGGTCAATTTACCTTCGGTGTCAACGCATATTGCAAGATTCATTGCCCCACCGAAACCCCTAACCTCCGGCGACAACTCCTCGGAGCTGAATATGTATCCAGCCGGTTCTTCTTTAGCAGATTTTCCCTGCGCCGCTTCAGCCGGCTTGTAAACGGTAAAGTAGCTGATTTCACGAGCGCCTCCGCTTATGGTTTTGGAGCAGCGTTCGATTCGCAACTCGCCGGCCAGCGCCTGTGCTGCATACCGCGGCAGTGCAGGCATCAGCTTTGCGCCGGCTCTCGCAAGCAGGTTCGAGCAAAGAACAACCGACACCCCGATGCCGAACAGAATATACCCGGCCGTGCGCAGTGCAAGATTGCTTGCGATTGGATAGATGCCCTTTTGCTCCTTGTATCTTCCAAGTAAGGCAAGCGGCAGATTAGCCAGCAGCAGCAAGGCGAATACAAAAAGCGCCAACCTGCTGCCGAGCGCCGGAACAAGTGCAAGGCCCGTCACGAAGCTTCCTGTCGAAGCGCCGATGTGGTCGGCCATCTCAAGTTTACTGCCGCTGCGGCCCGTCTCAAATCCGCGGTCTTCGAGCTGCCGGGCGGCCACCGGCCAGTAGCACCCTGTGCACAAACCGCAAAGCGCAAAACCAATGCCGAAAGTTATATGGGTGGTCTTTTCACCGGGCCAGAAAGCTATCGCACAAAGTATCGCCGTATGCACGGCCATTACTGCAAACAATACTGCCTCGCCCCGCACCAGACGCTTCGGCTCGGTGCAGGGCTCGGCACGGACAGCTCTTTTGCTTACCAGCAAATGTCTTGTCAGGGTCGCACCGGCTGTTAAGCCCGCCATAAACAAAGAAGAAATAATCCCGACATACAGGTAGAGCAGCCCAAAACGGGTTTGATATAAGAACATCAGGACAATCATAACGCCGATGCCTGCTAATCCCGCCGAGAAAACCAAAAACGCACTCTCAAAGCCGGAGCCGCTGCCGACAAAAGTTTCTGTTGGGATTTGCCGGGCGGTTTTGATGTTGTAAACAACACGCAAAGCCGCCAGAACTATAACAGGGACGATAAAAACGAGCGGCCCTGCCGCAGCCGACAGTTTAACAAGTCTCGTAATCGGAGCGCCAGACTGTTTCGCCGCAAGCAGTAAGCTGTATAAGTGCGTCAGCGGCCTGCTGTCGCGATTAACCAGCAACCCTTCAGGCAAATCCGCACCGGCGTAATTCTCCAAAGCAGCCGCAGCGCGGGCCGGCAGATATATCGTGAACAATCCCTCCGCAGGATAAATTTTGTCGATGCCTTTTATTGCCGCAAAACGGTCTCGAAGTCTCCCCGGCTCGCCCGTAAGATTCCGGGAATCAGACGCAATAAACCACGTGTCCTCGCCGGGCGTCAGCACAAGCTGCGAAAAGACTTTTTCGAGGGTCGCTTTCGTCGAGGCGCCGAGGTTAATCAACTCGGTGCCCATAATGTTTTCGCCGCCTGCCGCACGGACCGCCAAAACACCGTTGGGCCGAAGCGATTCTTTAACCTGCCGGTAAAACTCAAGCGTGTAATACCGGTTCAGCGCCGAGCTGGTTGCATCAGGCAGGTTGATAAACACTATGTCGTAAGAACCTTTTTCTTCAGCCAATAGCGAGCGGATGTCGCCATCTAACCGGTAAAATCGCTCATCGCTGATTTTAAGCTCCGGCGGTATGAATCCCTCGACCTTCTGCACGTATTCATTGTCACTGTGTGCCCACGTCACCCGCTCAATCTGAGGCAGTTTCAGCAATTGATAACACAGACCCAGCCCCGAACCGACAACAAGAATCCGCTCGGCGCCGGGGTTCTGGCAAAGACCGACAGCGGCTGTTCGACCGGCGGTAGTTTCATCAGGCAGTGCCTCGCACACGCTGCCTTCACGAACAGCGAGCCACTGTCCCTGGTAAACGCCGTAAAGATACTCGGCCTGGGCCGTCTGGAATGAGCCGGCCAGCGCATCGGCCGGCAGCAGTTTGCTCCACTTCATAACCCGCAAATAGCCCATTAACGCTTTGTCCGCCCCCAGCACAAGGCAAAGCACGATACAAAGCGGAATTAAAGACATAAGCTTCGCACGAATCTTTAATCCCGGATACTGCTTTGCTTTGGCAAGCTGCACAACAAACGTTGCCGATGAAACGATAAGAGCAAGTATAAAGAAGACCCTCATCAGGCCTGCACCGAATCCGAGAAGGACTGTCACCCCGACCCCGCCTATGAAACTGCCTGCCGCTTCGATAATATACACTCGCGAAACGGGAAGCTGCCGCTCGAACCACCTGCAGGCAATCGGAAAGAACATCCCCGTGATAATGCTGACGGGGGCATTTACCACTATTGATAAAAGGACAATGGCCCGCACGGAAAGCAGCTCATAACTTTCGATGCCCGCCAGCTCGCGCACCTGGACAATTAACAGCAGCTCCAGAATAAAGGCCGGCAGATAACCGAGTAAAAGAAATTCTATATTTTCAAGTAAAACTTTAGCCACTGCTTTTGCCCGGTAAATCAGCAGCGCCCCCGCCCCAACCCACAAAAACCACGAACCAAAGAACACACCGACGCTTATATCGCTGCCTTCGAGACTGCTGATAAACTCGCGGAACAAAAGGGTTTGGGCTGCTATGGTAAACAGGCCGTAACTGAATACCAGCAGACTGCGAGCCCCGCTGGAAATTGGTATGAAAGCGGCTGCGTCATTCTCCCGCAAATTACTTCCAACGGAATGAGCAGGATTCATTTTTCTCCTTCACCGAAGACGTCCGCCTGGAAGACCAGGAAGCCAGCGCCGCTTTTCCACGCATCGGCGTCCAATCCCGCTTTCAGGGACAACTGCGTCAGCATAGTATTTCGGTCCCAGCCCTGCTCCGGTGCAACCTGCGGCAGAAACACGGCTGAGTGCCCGTCCTTGCTCATCACGACTCCGTCTATACCGACTCGTATCTGCTCCGGCGATGCGATGGGTTGTGGCACCGTCAGAGCGGATATCTCAATTTTGATATTGTTGCATTCTTCGTATGTCACCGGCATAAAACGCCTGTCGTTGACAGCGGCATTGATGGCATTGCTGATAACGGACTTATACAACGGCTGACGCGGAAAAATATCGCCGATGCAGCCCCTCAGCAGTGAGTTTTTCTTTAGCGTCACAAATGCCGCACGGGGCCTGCTTATCGCATCGCTGGGCGTAATACCCAAATCAGACGGCAGCGGCGCCCGTTGATTCTGCAGGAAATACTCTATCGACTTGCGGGCCAAAGCCAAAAGCTGTCTTTTATCCTCTTCTGTCAAACCAGAGCTGCTTGCCGGCGGTTCGATTACAGGATCTATTCCGCCCCACATACCGGAAAAAACAACCGAAAGATAACTGACCGAGTTGGTAAAATCACCCGTCAACTGGCCGGAAGTGGCATAGTTCGCAAGCTCTGCCTTGACCGGCTTATCCAGCATCGAAAGCAAGATTGCCACGGGGACATAACCGCATATCGTTGCGCCGGTCTGCCGGCGATATTCCAAAAAACCCTTCCAGTCCAGCGCCTCGATAAACTGGTATGCGCCCATATCAAGCTTTTTTATTTGTTCCGGTATGTTCTCCGCAAAAGGCACGTAATCATAATTCGGGCCGTAGTGCACGAAATCCGAGCTGGCTATTACCAATGTCCCCTCATCTGCCATACTTTTCAGAATGGCGCCGACTTTACTTATTGTCTGGGCAGAACACTGACCGGCTACAATCGGCACAAGCTTGAAATCGCCCTGGCAGTATTGCAGCAGCGGCACTTCTATCTGATCGCTGTGTTCTTTTTCCTGAACGCCCGGCACGCTCTGAAACATCGGGTATTTCAGCAGCTTGTCGATAAATTCCACGTCCAGCGGTATCTCCCCAAGAGGCGTCTGGTAATGCGTTACCCTCGGTACACTCAGCATCTCTTCCATATAGGCATAATGAGTCGGCCCGATAATAACGATGCGCTTGTATTTCTTTCCGCTGCTTTTAATCCCGAATACCGCCGTCTGTCCCGAGAATTGATAGCCGGCGTGCGGAAGGACAAGGGCGATTACATCTTCTGTCGGCTTGACCTCAGCCTTTTGGAAAAAGCCGGCAATTTGTCCACGCAGCTCCCCGGCATCGGCAGGGTACCACCTGCCGGCAAGCGACGACTGCATAACTATCTTGGCCGCCGGCGCAGGTCTTTCTTTTTCAGGCGCCGCCTTTTTAGCTTTGGGAATATAAATCCACAAAACCACCCCGCAAATAAATAATAAAACAATTACACCAGTCAATATCAAGTAAGATGTTTTTAATCGCCTGCCCATAATATCAGCCGCTCCATTTAGCCTGTTTTTCAATATCCTGCAATGCTCTTACAGGACCAGGATACCCCTTGGTTCGAACCGCCAGTATGAATTTACGCGGCGCAGCCTTCTTTATCAGCCACCATATACCAATGAAAGTCGCTGAACCTGCACCTGCTAATTTCTGAATGAATTTCCTTCGCGTCATTTCCAGACCCCATATATCTTCTTACCGCAATCCGGGCAGTTGCCTCGCTTGAGCCGGTTCAGCAGAATGCTGTACCCCTTCCGCTCAATCAGCAGATTCTTGCAGCCGGAACAGTATGTGTTCTCGCCGGATTCGCTCATAATATTTCCTATATAAACATAATCCATCCCCTCTTCCATCGCAATCTCACGTGCCGTATCTAATGTCTTCAGTGACGTCGGCGGCAGATGCTGCATCTTATACCGGGGGAAAAACCGCGAAAAATGCAGCGGCGTCTCGCCGCCGAGGTTCGCCTTCACCCATCGCGAAAGCTCGCGTATCTGCTCCGGCTTATCGTTCAGTGTCGGGACAATCAGGTTCGTCACCTCCAGGTGAACGCCAGCGGCTTTGGTCATAACCAGAGCATCCTGCACCGGCTTTAGCGTAGCCGAGCATACCTGCCGGTAAAAATCTTCGGTAATGCCCTTCAAATCTATATTCGCCGCATCCACGTATTCCAGCAATCGTTTCCACGGCTGCTCATTTATATAACCGGCCGTCACAAGCACGTTGCGTATGTTTGCTTCTCTGGCCAGCTTTGCCGTATCATAAGTGTATTCATAATATACAATCGGGTCGGTATAGGTATATGCCAGTGACGGACAGCCATAATATCCGGCTGATTCCACGAGCTTCTGCGGCGAGGTGAACATCGCCGACACATCCTCCGGATTTGCCTGTGAGATTTCCCAGTTCTGGCAGAACCTGCAGTGCAGATTACACCCGACCGTCGCAAGCGAAAGGATTTTACTGCCCGGCATAAAATGAAACAGCGGCTTCTTCTCGACAGGGTCGATATTAATCGAGCACGGATACCCATATACTACCGTTCGCAGCACCCCGTCAATATTGATTCTGACGCGGCACTCGCCGCTCTGGCCGGGCTTGAGCAGACAACTTTTCGGACACAGCTCACACTGAACAATCAAGTTACAGCTCGCTTTCTGCGCCGCCGTGAGGAAAATCACCGAACGCCTTTTACTGCAATCGGCGCTTCCTCTATTATAACAAATTCCTTGTAAAACCGGCATACCGGCTGTAGATTATCCGCATAAAAAAGGCAAAAAACCGGCTTCAGCAGCATTGCCTTCCTTGCCCGTAACATTGGAATCCAGAATTACTCAAATTGACCGAAATGACTTGTCATACCCGCTAAATTTATCCCCAAGGGAGCAGGTATGACAATCCTGAGTTACTCAGAAGAAATAAAGCGGCAGATTATTCTGTCCCCGGCTGCTATATCACCTCTAACCGCCGAAGCGTGGCCTTTGCCCATCGGCTGCTCCGCAACTGCGAAAGGACCAGAAACAGCACCACTACGACCCAGTAGCCCGTGAACCGCAAATAGTGCAGGCCGGTGACAAATATATTTTTCGCCCCGCCGGCGCCGCACGAGCTTAATAATTCCTCCGGCGTATATATGACCCCCACAAATATATTCCCGAAGAACCTCTGCCACGGCAAAAGCAGAACAACCATAACCAGCGACAGGAAAAACGCCCGGCTGATATGGTTTATTCCGCCCAGCCGACCCAGCAGCGAGACCTTCAGGCAAAACATCATCGTAAGACAGTAAAGTATCGCCGCCCCTGTCACCGCAAAATTCAAAATCCGGATAAGCCCTGCCAGCCACTCGAACCGTATCACGGAAAGCCATGGGCAGATGCGTTTCTCCTCCTGCTGCTGCGGCGCTTCGGCTGAAACCTCTGTCCCAGCGACCGCTTCTTTTGCGGCCTTGTCAATCTTGGCCTTCTCTTCAGCCGTTTGACCTGCCGCCTGCTCAACTTTCGCCGTCTGCGAAGCCGCAACGGCCGAAGATTCTATCTTGCATCCTTCGGGCTTGACACAGCCGAGATTTACAAGCCAGAATGATGCCTGCAATAATAACAGGCAGAATATCACAATCATAAATAATGCATTTTTCCAGCCCCTGAATACTCCAACCGCCTCCAGGCAGTCCGTAGTATCCACCAAATCATTTCGCCTGCTCTTATCTTCTTCCATTTCTAAATCTCCCTTATTTATTTGCTATTTAACGTTCTTAATTATCAATCATTGCTTGTCAATTATCAACCGAAAACTATTTTTCGCCGCTTCGATAGTCCTTTCAATATCCTGCTTCGTATGAGCAAGGGAAATAAACATCGCCTCATAAGCGCTGGGGGCAAGGTAAATGCCCTGCTCCAACATAGAACCGAAAAATTTCTTGAATTGTCTTATATTCGTTGACTGGACGTCGGCAAAATTCCTTATCGGCCTGTCGGTAAAGAAGCAGCTTAAAAGCGACCCAACGCGATTGATTTTAACGGGAACGCCTTCGTCTTCAGCGGCTTCAGCCAGACCCTTTTCCAACAGTTCCGCCGCCGATTCGAGTTTTTGATAGCACCCCTTTTTTGCCAGTATATCCAGCGTTGCATTTCCTGCTGCCGTTGCTACCGGGTTGCCGCTTAGTGTCCCTGCCTGATAGACCGGCCCTGTCGGCGCAAGTGAATCCATAATATCGGCGTGCCCGCACACGGCGGCTGCCGGCAGTCCCCCGCCGATGATTTTGCCAAGACAGGTAATGTCGGCCTTCACCCCGAAAAGCTCCTGTGCACCGCCGAATGCCACGCGAAAACCGCTTATCACCTCATCGAATATCAGCAGCGTCTCATTCTTATCGCATAAATTGCGAAGCGCCTGCAGGTATCCTTCGACCGGCGGCACAACACCCATATTCGCAGCAACCGGCTCGACCAGAACCGCTGCGATTTTACCCGTGTGTTTTGCAAAGGCCGTTTCAACCGCACCGGCATCGTTATACGGCACCACGATAGTGAGTTTTGCAATCGCATCAGGCACGCCGGCGCTCGATGCTGCAGCGGCCTCGGCAACGCCCGAACCTGCAGAGACCAGCAGTGAATCGCTGTGGCCGTGATAGCAGCCGGCCATCTTGATTATTAAATCCCTGCCCGTGCCGCCCCTTGCTAATCGCACGGCTGTCATTACCGCCTCGGTGCCGCTGCTTACTAACCGAACCTTCTGTGCCGAATCGAAAGCCCCGGTTATCTTTTCCGCCAGCGCCGTTTCAGCTAATGTCGGCGCCCCGAAGGATGTTCCCTTTTTCACCGCCGATTCAATTGCTTTCAATACCTGCGGATGGGCATGGCCGAGTATCATTGCTCCCCACGAGCAGACATAGTCGATATATTCATTGCCGTCGATATCATAAATTTTCGACCCTTTGGCTTTTGCAATAAAGACCGGCCCGATATCTACGCCCCCATAAGCCCTTACAGGCGAGCTGACACCGCCCGGAATGACCTTCCCGGCCCTGATGAAGGCACTGGCCGATTTGGTATGTCTTTTCTGCTTGCCCATCGTCTTTATTCCATACTTAACAGACAATAAACCGCCTCTATCTTAATCTTCTCGCCGGTCAACTTCAAATCAACTTTTGAATTTATCCTGCGAAAAATTCGCTTTACTTTGTTGTTCCGCCTACCTCTCTCTGTCCTCTGTCTCCCTGGGGGGCGCCCTACGGTGGGTGAGCGGTGGTTAGTTTTTCTTCTCTCCTGATAATCTGACATCCTGATACCCTGCTGCCTGTTTCCCTGATGACCTGATACCCTTTGTTCGTCCCTCGTCCGTCCTCTGCTTGCCGCGGCGTAGCCCCCTTGTTTCCTTCGGAAGAAGGAAAGGGGGCGAAGCCGGGTCCGTCCGCCATCCTCTATCTGCAATCCATATTAGAGCTCATTTCCTGCTCACCGCTCGCCAATTCACCAATTCTCTAAAGATGGTGAGCTTGTCGAACCATTTGCTAATTCCCTGATACCCTGCTATCCTGATTCCCTGCCCACTGTTATCCTGTTGTCCTGATATACTTCGTTCGTCCCTCGTCCATCCTGCTTGCCGCGGCGTAGCCGAAGGCGAAGCCGGATCCTCCGTCATCTGTCATCTGTCCTCTGTCTTTCCCTGTGCTATTTTCCTTGCAAAGCTCGTATGCTTTGAATATACTTTGGCTTTTGAATCCCTTGTGTAATGCCGCACCTATTTTGAGAACTGAGCGTTGAACAACATCGAAAGTGTCGCTTATAAAGCAACGCACGACTGCCAAACGACTGTCGATTTTCAAAATAGGTGCGGCATAAACGGCAAATGTAAGGAAAATTGGGAGTATAAGTATGAATTTAGTCAAATGGCTTCGAAAGAATAATATGAAACTGATGGCCGTTGTGGTCGTCATTATAATGCTCGGCTTTACCGCCGGTCCAGCCCTGCGGTTCCTCGGGCAGGGAAAATCGCAGCGGCACGAAACTATAGCCAGCTTCGCAAATGAAAAAAAGATTACAAACTACGACCTCGCACTGGCGCATCGGGAACTGGAAATCCTCCAGCTCCTGCGGGCCGACTTCCTCCTCAAAAGTCTCAGCGTGCCTCTGATTCGCACGCCCGATTTAAGGGGCCTTCTACTGGGAGAGCTGCTGTTCGCAGAGCAGAGAACCTCACCCGTGATAAGCAGTCGCATAAAACAATTGATATCGGCTGACCGCTACAACATCAGCGAAAAACAAATCAACGACATTTACAGGCGCACAATGCCGGCCAACGTTTACTGGCTGCTGCTGAGAGACGAAGCGCAGCTCGCCGGCATAAGAATATCCGACGAAAATGCCGGCGAAGTCCTTTCAAACGTAATACCGCAACTGTTTAACGGCGAACCGTACCCGCGGATAATCAGCTCGATTGTGGAAATGAAGGGCATTCCGGAGAAGGAAATACTTGCAACATTCGCCAAACTGATGGCCGTCCTGGAATACGCAAAAATAATCTGCGCAGCGGAAGATTTTACAAACGCCCAGGTAATGCACGCAATCAGCAGGGAAGAAGACACTATCAATCTTGAATTTGTAAAATTCGATTCCGCCGTCTTTGCTGAAAGCCAGGATGAGCCGACCGAAGAAAAATTAACCGAGCATTTCGAAAAATACAAAAACTTCCTCCCGGGCGATGTCAACGACCAGAACCCTTATGGTTTCGGCTATAAGCTGCCCGACAGGGTCCAATTCGAATATATCGCCGTCAAGCTCGATGATGTCTCGGCCATAGTGCCGAAAGTCACCCAGCAGGAAGCGGAAGAGTATTACGAAAAAAACAGGGAGCAGTTCACCGTATCGGTCCCCTCCGACCCTAACGACCCAAATTCATCGCCGGTTGAGCAGACTAAGGGCTACGCCGAAATGGCTGATATTATCTCTGACCAGCTTCGGCAAAATAAAATAAATTCCAAAGCCAGGGAAATTCTTGATGGGGCCGCAGCAATTACAGAGGCCGCCCTGCAAAGTTCAGACGCCGACCGCACAAGTCTCAGCCAGGACCAGCTTAAGCAAATGGTCGGCGATTACAACACCGCCGCCACGCAGCTCGCCGGCAAATACAATATCAGGGTATATACCGGGCAGACAGACCTGCTCAGCGCAGCAGATATGCGGCAGGACGAATATCTTAGAAAGCTCTACCTGATGAATGACAGGTACAGCCCCGTTGGATTAACACGCGTCCTCTTCGCCGTTGACCAGCTGCAGGCCAGTGAGCTCAGCCCCTTCGATGTGCCAAACCCGAAATTATACGAGAACATCGGGCCGTTCATAGATATGGATGGTCAGCTAATGCTGATTGTAAGACCGACCGCCGCCGCCAATGCCGCCGTGCCGGAAAACATAAATCAAACCCTCGGCAAAAACGCCCTTATTCTCGATGGACAGCCGCAGCAATCTGAAAATGCTTATTCGATGAAAGAAAAAGTCGCACAAGACCTCAAAAAACTTCTGGCAATGGACGTCACAAAGAAAAAAGCAACGGAGTTCGTTGACCTGGCATCACGCGACGGCTGGGAAAAAACAGTCGAAAAATTCAACAAGCTTTATGGTCAACAGGACAAAGATATAAGCGAGCCGGACGTATCCGGCACAATAACAGCCCCCCAAAAATCCTTCGCTCTGCAAAATCTCAGTAATCTCCGCAGAACATCGGCTTTAACGCTGGAAGGGCTGGTCACCCAAAGTACCCGCAATCCGTCGGTTCAGCCGTTTGTCAATGAAGCTAAAAAAGAAAGCCGCTTAATCGACCGCCTCTATTCGCTCATACCGCCGGACAGCAACACCGCCTCCGTCCCTGTAGTTCTCGAATCAAAGCCCGATACGAGCTACTACTGCATAAAGAATATCTCCGTTAAACGTCTTGACCTTGAACAATACGAAAAAATCAAGGCAATCAGAACTTACAGAGAGAACTTCCTTCAGTCCCAGAATATGGCGCCGGTGCACTTCGCCCCGGAAAACATACTTAAGCGTATGAATTTCAAACTCCTCAGGCAGAATGAAGACACCGCAGGGCCTAACACGCCGCCGCAGGCCCGTGGCTTCGCCCCGAGGCGAGCTGAAGGATAATCATAATGCCGAACCTCTCGAAAGAAAATCATATCCCGCTGCTGTTTCTTGTAGGCTTGTTGGGCTGGCTCATCCCGGGCGCAGGACATTTCATCCTCAAAGAGAAAAAAAAAGCGGTAATTATATGTGTGACTATCGTATTGACCTTCTGCGCGGGCTTATACATCGGCTCCATCGGCGTCATAGATTCCGTCGGGGCGACTCCCTGGTACGTCTATGCAACCCAGATTATGAGTTCGCCGGCAGTGGTTCTGCTGGGCAGCGCTACCGCCGCAGGCGGCTTCCCCGTATTCGGCTGGCCCAACGAAATCGGACAAATATACACCAGCACCGCAGGTCTGCTTAACCTCCTCTGTATTGTCAACGCCGTTTATCTGGCCTATCTTCGACAAACATAAATCGCTGGAGATTAAAATGCCGCAAATAACTGTTCTGGTATTGGCAACCTTCGCAACGCCGCAGCAAATCGGCCCGCACCCCCAGTCGATGTTGTGGCTGCTGCCGCTGCTTGCCGCCATCGCTGTCACTTACAAAGCCACTAAAATCTCCAAAATCACCGCAAAACTCTTCATAAAAGAGGCAGCCGTTCTGTTTCTCTCCATCACTGCTTTTATAACAATAACGATATTGGTTTTGTATGCCCTGGTATGGCTGATTGCGCTCTGACCGCCCCTTCCGAACCTCGCTGATTTCAGTCCTCGTTTTCCTGCGAAGTACCTTTGAGAATTCCCAGTTCTGCCAGCGCATTGAAGGCCGCTTTTTGCTCCGCTTCTTTTTTATTCGTCCCCCATGCGCTTGCAAAACGCCTGTCGCCGATAATCACTTCCGACTCGAAACACTTGTCGTGGTCGGGCCCTTTCTCATCGAGCAGTTTATAAACAGGCGTGATATTAAGCTCTCTTTGGGCATATTGCTGCAGCAGCGATTTGAAATTGCCCTGGGATTCTTTGGCGTCGGCACGCTCAAGTAACGATGCATAAATCCGCAGGATAAAGCTGCTGGCGGCCTCGAACCCGCCGTCTATGTAAACCGCAGCGATGACCGCCTCCAATAGACTGGCTGCAACAGAGCTTGACAACGCCTGGCTGGATGCCATCCCTTTGCCCACCTGCACAAACTTCTGCAGCCCCAGCCCGCGGGCTATTCGAGCGCACGTCCGCCGGGCGACAAGTGTGCTTTTTACCTTTGTCATATCGCCCTCTAAGTAGCTCGCAAACCGCTCGAAAAGTGTCTGGCAGATGACCACCGACAAAATAGCGTCGCCTAAAAACTCCAGCCGCTCATTGCTTAAAAGCCGATTATCTACCGACGAAGAATGTGTGAACGCCTTGGACAGGAAACTGCGGTTGGAAAATTTATATCCTATTATCTGCTCTACCTGCTGCAGAGATTCGTCATCCATTTAACTGCATCCTGATTGTAAATGACCTTGCGAGCAGATTACGAATACCGCCCGAACAAGCGGTCTTCGTAGCCGGCTCAACAAGGATAATTCCAGCATCTGCTGGTATTATAAAACAGGCGGCCTCCGCTGTCAATCCCTCTTCCGCCTGTTAATTGACCATTTGCAGACTTGCCAGCGCAACGAACTTGTCGTCCGCAAGCTCGAATATCCCGTCAAGACCGGTCACCGTGAATATGCCTCTGGTCGCAGCCGCAACACCGCAGAAAACGAGACGATGCCCGCAGTCCGCCAATAACTTGCGCAATCTTAACAGCTTGGAGAGACTCGAAGACGTCACAATATCAACGCTCGAAAAATCGACCACCACGTCGCAGTCACCCCTGTCTCGCACCATCTCCGTCACCGTCTTGAGCTCCTCTCCCATATTTGGTTCCTGGGGCAAGTCCACAAGAATAATGTCCTCTGACCAGTTCTGTATCCCCATTGCAACGCTCCTTTTTTCAGCTAAACGTAAACGGTAATTTTATCAGCTTTTTATTTTACTATCGGCACAAATCCCGCCCAGGTTAAGCGGAAAAAGCAAACCCTTTCCTGATTTATCTCACAGCTTCAGCCCCGCTCATCGGGGCGAACCTGCTCGCCGTAGCCCGACTTGTCTGGGCGAAGCGCCACGCGAAGCCCGATAAAACGCCGCTTCTTTACAACGGAACACTTATCTATCCTTACGGAGTGCTGTTAGTTGCCCGGCGTGGAGGTTTTCCGCTGCTTGTCTGAGCCGCCTAATCCGAAGGGCCTGCCTTTTGAATCCCTATTGTCCTCCGGTGCTGTTTTCAAGCTTGTGGCTTCCAGAACCCTTACCGCCACAGCACTGTTCGGGTTGACTATGAAGAAGCCGCCGTCTGACGTTTGCACAAGCGCTGAGCCATCTTTTTCGATAGAGATACCGAAGCGGGCCGCGTCTGCGCCTCCGATGTCAGCTCCTATCGCTGCCACTATCGCCGCCCCGAGCAGGATTCCTACGATGAGTGTTTTGACATCGAGTTTCATCTGCATTTATTTTCCTTTCAAAAAATTAAAAGCTTATAACAAAACTGCTCGTCGTCTTCTGTCATTCCCGCGAAAGCGGGAATCCAGTTGTTTTTATGAGAGTTGTTTTAGGTTTTGTTACAGTTTCTAAATCTATACCGCCATCTTTACCAATCTTGAAAAATTTCGCAAGTGTTTTTGCTCGCCCCGCACCTGTCCTGCGTCCTGTCTGTCGAATCCGCCGGGGGAGGCGGATAAAATTGGGTTTGATTGGGTTTGTTTTTCCGGCGTTCGAAGGCGTGGTTTGTTTTCATAATCCCTTGTTGAATATAAGTTTAAGTTCATTTTTGACTCTTCGGAAATTGGGTTCGTTTCGCATAATTTACTCTTTTTTGATTGAAATTTCCCCTCAAGGCAGACCATCATTGCTTCCGTCTTCGCTGCGCTACGACGGACAAGTTTTCAAATGCTCCAAACGAGTTTTAATAGATTATTCGACTTGGGCCTGCTGGACCTGAAACCTTGCCCTGCTGGGCGGTTTGTCGTCCCTAAGGGACTGGGGGGAATTATACCAAATTTCGGGCAAAAGTCAAGGAAAATGATAGAAGAATCACCCACTTCTTTTATGCTTATATAGAGCTTTCATAGTCAGTTATTTCTCGCCATTTATTTGCTCCACCTTTTTCTTAATTGGTCGATATAAACAAGTTCGCCGTTTTTATCTTTATACTTCCAGAATCTCCACCCATTCATCGTTTTCTTCTTTGTAACCGAAATCCCAGCCATTGATGGGCTGTCGAACAATTGCCTCGACGGAATCATTTTTACTCTACAATTTCGGAATTGTCGAAAGAGAATCAAGAATTTTACTTGTTGTATCCCATTTAGATATCCTCATCATTTTTTCCTGTTTTATTCCATATTTCAGAAGGTCTTCTCGTTTGAGAACATTTAAAATATAATCTAAGCTTCCCAATCCTTTTGAAGATATTAAGAAAGATTCAAGCGGATTGATCAGTTCCGTATATCCCCATAGCTGCCCTAAATCTGTCAATGTAAGGGGTCTGTCCTTTACTTCGACAAATCCCAGATGAACTGTTTTGCCTTTTTGTAAGACACCAACAATATCAATTTTTATACCGAGCCCTATTGCTTCTTTGGCTTCTATGCCTAAGGTTTTTAAAAATGTATCTAAGGCGATTTTTGCAGTTTGACATGTCGTTATCACCTTATAACTGGGGTAGCGATCACACAAATATTGGTTAAACCAACTTTTAATTTCAGGGTATAAATCCTTCTCTCTTCTATTCATTATTACTCCGCGGATAGCCTAACGCTCTACATATATCTTTCCATGAGTCGAAATGCCTGCCTCTTATTTTCTCGGGAATCCGTGGGCTATTTTCCATCGGATGTGAAGGCTTCGCAATATCACGAGATTTCGTTTCCCAATAGTATCTATGATGATTTATTTCAATATGTCCTATTTGTCTTTGATACTTTTGTTTCGTTGCTTCGGAAAGGGTGTGTTGAATTTTTTGGTATAAATTGTTATCCCATGCACTTCTGTTGTTTCTGGATAGTTCTTCAAGGGCATTTTTTTTGTGTACTATTCTGAAGCCAACTTTTTCATACTCATCGGCAAACACTTTAATTTGATGCTCTCTTGCCCAAGCATTATGCTTTCCGCTATTGTAGTCCTTGAGATTAGGATCGCGCATATTGGGATGCGCCCAATCTATGGTGTGTATCGGCACATCCAAATCGTGCAACAGATTTGCTATGTCAATTACCAAATACCAATTAGCAGGCATTTCAATATAGGTTCGATGATGATAAGATTGACCAAAGGCAGCATTACTTCTTCTAATGTATGCCGTAACATCTGCTAACCCTATGATAAAAATCCTCTTAATATCTACCGATGCTCTAAAAATATCTTGCGGTATTCTGAAATCCTTAAATGACCGCAACCTGCCAAAATATCTGTTAATTTCACGAATTAATAGGTCCCCGTTATCTTTTGTAAACGCCAATGTAGTTTTATTGCCGTCCTGATTAGATTGCAATCGAGTACCAATCAACGGCTCGATACTGTTGCGGATGTCATCTAAGCTGGCCTTTACAGATAATTGCGTAGGCATACCTTCACAAACCAAAGCTTTATGGGGTATCGTTATAATAATTTTGGTTTGAGAATTATCTCTTATAAATTCGCCTTTGCCCGCTATCATACCAAGTAAATATGCTAATTCCGCATTATCCATAAAAATATTTTACTTTGGTTTTTTAAAAATCAATATGTATTCGTGAACTTTATTAACTCGGAAAACATACGGATAGCCAAGTGGTCTCATATTATTATATTCATTTTGGCGATCCCAAATAATGATGTCTTCAAAAGAAAAACCTATCTCTTTCATAAAATAGGCAACATCAGAATGAAACGGGTAAAACTTATCTTTCTTTCTGATGTCCATTACTACAACAACGCAGTGACCATTGTATTTCAGTACGTTATATACCTTAGCAAAGATATTTTTCAGTTCGTCAAGAAAAATTTTATAATTCGCAATATTTCCAATATCTTTATCGCTGTTGCTATAATTTACTGTGTTTTTGCCATCAGCCGTTCTTCTCATGTTGAGAATGTCCCAATATGGAGGAGAGGTTACACATAAATCTACTGTTTCTGTAGCTATCTCTTGGTCAATCAATCGGGCATCTTCATTGAAAATTTTTGGTTCTAATGTCTTATCAGTATGAAATATCCCCTTCGTTTCATTAATTCTGTTTCTTGCAATCCTTACGAAATCTTTAGATAGTTCAAAACCAATGCTAAGTCTTTGATTCTGATAAGCGGCTAATATAGTACTGCCAATCCCCATGAATGGATCTAAAACAACATCGTATCTTTTTGTAAAAATATCAATTATCCGGGATGGTAATAAAATAGGAAACATCGCCGGGTGTTTGATCTGTCTCTCGCCATTTTCCTTTTTAATATCTCGCCAGATGCTAAAAGAGTATTGCAACCACTCTTTACCGCTAAGATTATTTGCTCTCTTTTTTGGCAAATTAGTTTCTTTTGACCTTAACAAAATACAGCTTTTCATATACTGTCTGTCTATCAGATGAATCCTGATTTATACTTCGATAGCGACGATGAATTTTTCGGAAAATTTTCACACTACCTCGTTTGTTTAAAACATTTACAATTTCATCTTCAGAAAGCAACCCCTCATCATTGTAGCTTAGGAGTATATACTTTGTATTTGCAGAATGTATGATATCGGTAAAAACTTCAAAGGCTTCTGATTTTTGGCAAAACTTTGACTTTTGGTCATTATATGAACGCATACCTGTTTTGCCATAAATCTGTGGCTTATTATCAAACCACCCTTCGGCGATTAATTCCAACAAGAAATAGTTAGCGGCATACTGCCGCCCATTGTAAGGCGGATCAAGATATAAAATATCAGAACGTATCGTTCTTATCAGAATATTAGCATCCTCTCGGAAAGCTTTGTTGCAATTTTTATTAAAGGGGATTTCGGGAACTTTGAGGTGAAGGATTTTTCGAGTTCTCGGATCCCAATGTTTCAAATAGGCGGCATAGTTGCCTGATATGTTGGCCACATATGGGATAGCCTCAATTAGCGATGCCAGCAAAATATAAAACTCATTATCTGTTATCTTTCCACAACGCCGCCATTCTTCAATTACGGTTCGGATCGCATCTATTTTTTTGCCGTTGATATCAGTAAAATACATACGCTGGAAATCAAGGTTTTCTGTGCCACTTGGGCAATAATTTTTGTAGATAAACCCCTTAATAGGTTTGACACGATTCAAATATTCTACTACACAGTCCACGGCATTTGAACTGTTCAGGTCGGGAATTATTTCACGTAATCCGCTAAAAGATGGGTATTTATTACTTTCGATATATGCTTTTGCCAAGCAATATGAAAAGGTCAAAAAATCATTGGCATAAACCGTATATCCTTTTTTCTTAAAATATTTAGCAACAACGGTAGTACCTGTAAAGAGATCGCAAAAAATGCTTCCGTTATTTATTCCGGTCTCATCGACGCCTTTGGCGATAAAATCAAGCAACTTTTCTTTGCAGCCATAATAACGCATCTTGCGAAGTCCTTGACGTCCTACCTTACTTTATCATGCCTAAACTTATGTATTGAGAATACACAGTAGGAATGCCATGTTCAACAAAAATTATCTTGAGCTTAAAAAATCCATCTACCATTCCTTATTTCCTCTGCTTTTTTCAGCTAATTAAATTCTCACAATCTGTGTTTATTCGTGGCTAATTTCCCCCCATTCTCTACTATTCTCATCTTTTTGTCAAAACCAACTTTGCCCCTTCCCGACAAACCATGAATCTCACCGCCCCATTTTACCCGCAAATTCAAATCCCGCAAACCTTAAAATTTCCCGCGAAAGCAGCGCAATGCCGAAGCTTAGCTTCATAGAGGTTACTTCCTTCGGCATCAGCGTCTAAAAAATTCGTGCTAATTCGGGTTTATTCGGGTTAATGTTTTGCGTTTTTTTGTCCATAAATCCCCGATTTTTAGCTTAAAATAAGGAACTTTTGTGCATTTTTTGTGTCTATTTACTATAGATGATGTGCAATAAAGTCAAATTTGACAGTTTGAGCAGATATTTATGTAAGTGCTTTGAAAAGAAGGATTTAAGACAGCAAGCTCCATTAAGAATGTCCGATAATTAACAAGCTGTGTTGTGGACACGCAGATTTTTATATTTGGAAAATTACGGGGTAACTTATGGTGGTGAAAGGGTTTAGCTCTCTTATTCGGAAGGCGGGAACTTTAGTTTTTATCTTTGGGACGCTTGCTGTTCTCGGCGGCCATTTTGTTTTTGCCGCCGAGCAGGATTCCGCTTATAAGTTGAAGCGGTACAGGGTTTTCCCGTTAAGGCACATAACAGCCGAGCAGGGCAAGGATTACCTCGCACAGGCCGGCATTGGCACGGCTTCCCAGCTTCCCAGCGGCAATACGCTGCTGGTGACAGCCGAGCCGGCAGATTTAATCAAGGTAAGCGCAATCTTAAACCTTGTCGATGCCGAAGAAAAATTTTACATAAAGGCGATTCTCCCCGCATCAGAAGCCGCTAATCTGCCTTCCAATAAGCAGATAGCCGCCGAGGTCGGCGATATATCAATCGGGACATTTTCCAATCCGCCGAGCACAGATGCATCGGCTAAATCAATCATAGACATTCACGGCGACACAGTGCTGGCTATTGCACCGGTTGAGCAGTTCGAGCAAATAACTTCCGCCATCGAGCGGCTGCGTGCCGGCAAAAAGGATATCGAGAGCAACGAACCGCTTACTGAGCCGACGGAAGCAAACAAGCCGCAGGCAGCCGAGTCACAGGAATCTTTCGATAAGCTTCTTAATTCTCTCTCCGAAGCCGAGAAGGCAGCAGCCGAACTGGAAGCCGCCGGGCCAGCTGAGCCGAATGTCGCTGCGCTTCTGCAACAGCAGTCCGTAAGGACTCCAGAGGAGAAGGAACCGAACCTGCCCGCCGCTGTTGAAAGCATTGAACCGGAAGATGCCAATGTGGGTGCAGAACCGCAGCCGCCGTCCGAACTTGAACCGGAAGAACCGGCTGTCGAAACGGAAGAACCACAAGAAGAGGCACCGGAGGAAACGGTGAGAGTCCAGCCATACGCGCCGAATCCACTCTCTATCAGTGAGGAAGTGCTCGAACTGGACCTGCCGGAGAAACTCAATATCATAGATTTGCTGGATCTGGTCGGCAAATATCTGCATCTGGACTATATGTATGATGAGAGCGCTCTCGTAGGCAAGGAAGTGTCGTTGAGACTGCAGGGCCCCATCAAGGTAAGGGATTTGTATCCGCTTGTTGAATCCATATTGAGGTTCAGAGGCTTTGTGATGACCCGCAAGGGCAATCTTGTGACAATCGTCACGACAGAAGAAGCACTCGATATTGACCCTGCATTGCAGTTGGAGAGGGGCGAGATTCAGTTTGGCGATGTAGTAATAACGCGTATTTTTGCGTTAAAACATATAGATACAACCAGTGCGACAAATCTTTTGACCGGCCTTAAAGTCGCCGTTAATATTACGCCTATCGCCGAGACAGGGACGATTATCGTCACGGGGTATGCCTACCGTATGGCCCGTATAGAAGAAATTATCAATATGGTTGACAGGCCCGGCGTGCCGAGGCAGTTCCGGTTCAAGCAGTTAAAATACACGATGGCCCAGACGCTTGCTACGAAAATCAAGACGCTAATTGAGCAGCTCGGGACGGTATCGGTCACGATTGCCGGTCCCCAGATAATAGAGCCACCGCAGCCGCGCCCGGGTCGCCGGGGGCCGCCGGCAAGACCCGCACCTCCTGTCGCTGAGCCGAGCGCCAGGCCGACCGTGTATCTCGATGCCGACGAAAGAACAAACAGGGTCCTGATGATAGGGTTTGAAAATGAGCTGGATATTGTCGAAGGATTGATTAACGCTCTTGACGTGGAGCAGCAGGACCTTCGGTTTTTGCGATTATATGAAATCCAGAACGTCGGCGCCGACGAGGTCGTCAAGAAGCTGCAGGAGCTTGGCATAGCCGGGGCAGCCCAGCGGACGACACCGAGAATTACCGCTGGCGAGCCGCCTCAGCCTCCAAGGCCCGAAGGCGCCGCACCGCCGGGCGGTAAAACACAGGAGGCCCTTGCGGAGGAACCGCAGGTGGTAATAATCGAGGCCACGAATTCACTTCTGGTCAATGCAACGCCGCAGCAGCACGCCCAGATAGCTATGATTATTGGCTACGTGGACAGCGAGACTTTACAGCGGGCAATACCTTATGAGATTTATGGACTCGAAAACCAGGACCCGGAAGACCTGGCGGAAGTCCTGCAGAAGTTTATTCAGGAGACCATTAAAGACAAGGAAGGCAAGATTGAGCAAACAATAAAGAAAACAGAAGAAAACATTATCATTGTTCCCGATAAAAACACCTTTTCGATACTCGTTTATGCCAGCAAGAAAAATCAGGAATGGATAGGTAATTTAATAAAACAATTGGATAAGAGAAGACCGCAGGTGTTAATAGATGTTTCTCTTGTTGAGATAACCAAAAACGATAATTTTGAGTATGACCTAAACATTATTTCCAATGCCAAAGATCTCGTTACGGACAACATCGCAATTAAAGAGGGTATAAACGCTGCTGCTGCCGGCAAGGGTTCGATGTTAGAAGGCGGATTCAACAGCGGCAGTACCGCAAAGGCGATACAAGGCTTTTACAGCGATGACAAGATTCAGGCGATCCTGACAGCGATAGACTCCAAAAGTTACGGCCGAATCCTTGCTAAACCGAAGGTGCTGGTGAACGATAATGAAAAAGGCAAAATAAATACTACCCAAACAATCTATATCAGCGAAACAACCACAACCTACCCATCACAGGGAACCACAGGAGGAACAGCGTTGAACCCCGTTTATACCACGGTATTCAAACCTTATCCGGCCAAGATTGAACTGACCATCACCCCGCATATTAGTGAAGGTAATTTGCTGCGGCTTGAGGTAAGTATGGTTCGTGAGGATTTTGAAACAACTGCAGGTGCTGAAGCAAAGCCTCCAAACACTACGGCAAGTAATGTTGAAACCGTTGTTACAGTTCCCGATGGTTTTACCATTATTCTCGGCGGTCTTACAAAACTCAACCAGGCAAAAGGCACTAATAAAGTGCCTCTGCTGGGCGATCTCCCTCTTGTTGGATCGCTGTTCCGCGGCGTCAGCAATACTGCGGTGGACAGACAACTATATGTTTTTGTAAAGGCCAATATTCTCAGGCCTGGTACCACCGAAGCCGGTCTTGAGCAGCTTCAGACTATTTCTGCGAAAAACAGAACTGCATTCGAAGAATCCGAACGCCTTTTTCAGGAGCTTCGGGCCATTCCGGGCATAAAGCCCGAACCGGTAGAGCCGGTACATGTTCTTGATAGAGATTAACTGTTTTCTAATTTGAAGAAGAAAATCGGTGAATGAAAGATTTGTTGCTACAAACCGCTAAACGCACAGGGCTGGTTGACGCCGAGCAATTAGCTAAAGTTCTTGAGAATAATAAGGCAGGCCAGCGGTTAGATGACTACCTGCTCGGCTGCCCGTATTTTACGGAAGAGGCCGTCCTGAAGCTGTTTGCCGCTGCGCTGGGCTGGGAGTTTCTAACCGAGGTGTCCGCGAAGACCGTCCCTGTCGAATTCATAGATGCCATACCCGCTGCTTATGCCCAGCAGCATTACCTTGTAGGCATAAAAACCGAAGACGACAGCACACTTACGGTGGTTCTGTCGAAGCCGCTTGATACAAACGCACTGGACAATGTCTCAAAAATGACCGGTATGCCGGTCAGGCCCGCCGTATCGACCCGCGCCGCCATTACAGCCGTGATAGATGTCGCCTACGAGCAGAGGACGACCGTCATCGATGAAGTGGCCGAAGAGCTTGATTCGCAGAACATCGACCAGCTTATCGACGAAGTAGGGACATCCGATGACCTGCTTGACGTTGTCAATCGCCCGCCCGTTATCCGGCTGGTCAACGATATTCTTTTTCGAGCGCTTCAACTGCGGGCCAGCGACATCCACGTTCACCCTTACGAAGCTAAAATTCAAATTCGTTACCGAATCGACGGCATCTTATACGATGTTCTGAGCCTTAACAGGAACGTTCTGCCGCTGATTATCTCCCGTATCAAGGTTATGGCCGGTATGGATATTGCCGAGCGCCGGCTGCCGCAGGATGGCAGGTGCAGCGTCCGGCTGGGCCAGCGGGAAATCGACCTGCGAATCAGCACCGTCCCGACCAGTTTCGGCGAACGCAGCGTTCTGCGACTGTTAGATAAAAGCACGGGACTGTTTGCACTCGATGAGCTGGGACTCTGGGAGGACGACCTGAAAAAATTCGACAGCTTCCTTAACCGTTCACACGGCGTCATCTTCGTGACAGGCCCCACCGGAAGCGGAAAAAGCACCACGCTTTACGCCTGTCTCAACAGGATTAACTCGGCGGAAAAGAACGTTATGACCATAGAGGACCCCATCGAGTATCAGCTCGAAGGCATAAGCCAGATGCAGGTCGCCTCAAAGAAAGGCGTGACATTTGCCAACGCCCTGCGGCACGTCCTTCGCCAGGACCCCGATGTTATAATGGTCGGCGAAGTAAGAGATGTGGAAACCGCCCGTATGGTGATACAATCTTCACTGACCGGCCACCTGGTCTTCAGCACCGTCCACACAAACGACTCGGCAGGAACGGTAAGCCGGCTGCTGGATTTGGGCGTCGAGCCGTATTTGGTAAGCTCGTCCCTGATTGCCATACTGGCCCAACGATTAGTGCGAAAGGTCTGTCCGGAGTGCAAACAGCCGTATGAGCCGCAGCCTCACGAATTAAGAGAGCTGGGGCTGGGCGAGGTCAGCCCGCCGGGTTTAGAGGGAAACGGCGCAAGGTTTTTCACAGGTGCAGGCTGCGATAAATGCTTCCAGACGGGCTACCGCGGCAGAACAGGCATATATGAGCTTATGATGATTAACGCGGAAATACAGGAGCTGATATACAAAAAAGAAAGCGCCGGCACAATAAAAAAGGCGGCCCTTAACGCAGGCCTGCAAACCCTTAGAATGGATGGCGCAAGGAAGGTCATTGCAGGGATAACAACCATCGCCGAAGTATTAAGGATGACACAGGCCGATATAATGTGACAGGTAATTGCTTATGCCGAGATACCACTATACAGCAATGGCGGCGGACGGCAAAAAAATCAAAGGCTCCGTCACCGCCGAGAGTCCTTATACCGCCAGAAAACAGCTAAGGGTCCGAAACATTCACCCTACCTCGATAGCTGAAGTCGGCGCCGCCGCCGAGGGCAGGGCGGCGCTATTCTCAATCTTTGCCAAAGCCCGCAAATCTCAGTTAATTGATTTTACCAAGCAGATGGCCACGCTGCTTAATTCGGGAATCAAGCTGACCGAAGCTCTTTCAGTCCTTACTTTGCAAATATCCGATACGCGCTTCAAAAACGCCCTTACCGACATTCGCGACCGTGTCGTCACCGGCGAATCCCTGACCGACGCACTGAACGATTACAGCGATTATTTTGACGTTATATATATCAGTATGGTGCGGGTCGGCGAAGTGACCGGCTCTTTGAGTCAGAGCTTCTCGACCATTGCGGCCTTTATGGAAAAACGTCAGCGGGTCGAGTCCAAGGTAATAACGGCAATGATATATCCGATTGTTCTGCTTATATTCTGCCTCGTGGCGATTATGGTCCTGACAACGATGGTCATCCCGAAGATAGCCGAGCAGATTGCAAGGAGCGGGCAGGAGCTGCCGTGGGTCACCAGGCAGTTGATGAACGTCAGTTACGTTCTGAGCAGTTGGTGGTTATTAGTGGTGCTGGCGGCATTGTTCACAATCGTCTGGGGACTTAAGCGATTTCTCAAAACCCGCAGGGGCGCATACCTGCGGGACAAACTTCTGCTGTCGCTGCCGCTGTTCGGCCCGCTCATAAAACAGCGGGTGGTTGCGCGGTTCGCATCCACTCTTTCGACGCTCCTCGGTTCGGGTCTTGCAATGGCCGAGTCCCTTCGCGTCGTGGCGGAAGTCACCGGCAACAGCTTAATGAAGCAGGCCGTCCAGCAGGCGCGCGAGAGAATCCTCGCCGGCGCCGATATAGCCACGCCGCTGCGGGACAGCGGCGTTATCAGCCCCGCGATTGCCCACATGGTTTCCGTCGGCGAAAAAAGCGGCGAGCTGGAAAAAATGCTCAAAGACATCAGCGAAAATCTCGAGGCCTCGACCGACATAGTTATCGAAAGATTAAGCGCAGCGATTGAGCCGCTGATTATAATCGTTATGGCTGCTATAATAGGCGTTATTGCTTATGCGACGATACTGCCGATTCTCAAGATTTCAGCGGGAAAACTATGAACCGCTGAAAACGGCCGGCACAGATAAGGCATTTTGTTATATTTCAGGAGTTCGAAAAAATATGGAAAAAAGAAAAAAGGCAAAACCCGGCTTTACGATGATTGAGCTTATGGCCGTGCTGATTATCCTTGGCCTGCTCGCAACCGTTCTTGTGCGCAATTTTATGGGCCAGACCGACAAGGCCCGCGTCACGACCACCAAGGTCAACCTGCGGCTTCTTCATTCGGCGGTTAATCAGTTTAAGATGGACACCGGCCGGTTCCCCACCGAAGACGAGGGACTGACGGCGCTCGTTGAAGCGCCGAGCGACATCGAAAGCTATGAGCCGGGCGGCTATCTGGATACTACCGAGATACCGAAGGATGGCTGGGGCAAAGACTTCATCTATGAGCTTTATCCTGAAAGCGGAAAGCCCTTCGTAATCAAAAGCTTAGGCGCCGACGGCGAAGAAGGCGGCGAAGGCTACGACGCCGACCTCTACAGCACCGATGCCTACTGACAAAAATATCGCCGCACGCTGAAAACTAAAACGCCCGGAGCCGCTGATATATGGCCAAAATAAAACTATACGCCAGACGCCGACCGCTGAACGCTGACTCGGCTCTTACGCTGACCGAGCTGATTGTTGTGCTTGTGATAATCTCGCTTTTCATACTTTTAGTGCCGATGAATCTTTTTGGAATACTTACGAAAAGCACCTTTAATGTCCAGGCGCAGGAGCTTGTCTCGACATTGCAGATGGCTGCCAGCGCAGCCGCGGAAAGCGACAGGAGATACGAAGTTATTCTCGATATAACGGAGCAGAGCTATACTCTTCGCCAGATAACCACGCCTGATTTGTCGGAGGTGCTGGAGGAGGAGATTATTGTTAAAAATGATTTTTCGGACAAATGCCGTCTTTTTTATATCCTGTTCGACGACGGCAACTACACCAACGAAGGAAGGGCCAAGTTCCGCGCCGGCCATTCCGGCTGGCAATGCGGCGGCAAAATCGTCCTGCTGGACTCGCAGGGAAACGAACATTCGGTCGTTATCAGCCGCCTCAGCGGAATTATCACCCTCGAACGAGGCGACTTCGAGCTTCTGACTCCTCAAAGAGGCGATGAATTGTTTTTCTGACGGGTATAAATAGTGAATAGCAAGCATAAAAAAATTGACGGCAGGCGGCCCGGAATTATAAGCCGCCAGGCAGAAACTGCCGGGCCCGCTTTCAGTCTGCCGGAGGTAATGGTCGCCCTGGTTATACTTGCGCTTGTCAGCTCGAGCGTGCTGGTTGTTATAAACCGCTGTATGGCCTCAACAACTGATTTGGCATTACGGATGCAGGCCTTCGAGGTCGCACGTGAAAATATGGAAAAACTTCTTACCTCCGATTCGGCAGCGGAGAAAACCGAGTATGGCACAAGCGACAAATATTCCCAGATTCAGTGGCAAACGCTCGTCGAGGCCTTTTATGAGCCGGTGACGAAGCGGATATGGCTGCAGGCGGTCTGTTCCGCCGAATACGCCGACTCGGCCGGTCAGCAGCAAACAGTCGAGCTGACGCACTGGCTGACCGATTTAACAAAAGAAGAAGTGCTTGAAATCCTTCGGCAGCAGACAAAAAATATCGCGGAAGAGCAGCTCATCGAAACCATCGAAGATGCCGCCAAATACGCCGGCGTCGATGTCGATACCATCGAGCAGTGGGTCGAAAATGGTATGCTTACGACCGAAGAGGGCTTTTTTATTAAGGGTCAGCTTGACCTCTATAAAAAAACCGGCGGCAACCCGAGCATCGAAGACATAAACCGGCAGGCGAAAACCGATTCGGATACGAAAGAGCCGACAGAAAAGCAATCCGAACCGGATAAGCAAAATGCGGATGGGCCGAAGACGGATGAACCCAAAACGGATAAAACAGGAAAACCGGATGCAGAGCTTATCTGCGGCCATACGATGGATGAGCTTAAGAAGCTCGACTTCCAGCAAATCTGGGAAATAATATCGAACTGTGACCAGGTGCAGCAGAAACCAGCCAAAACAAAATGAAAAAAATATATAATACATCCAAAAAACCGTCGGCTTTTACGCTCGCTGAAGTGCTTGCGGCGCTTACCATAGGCGCAATGGTGCTGGTCGCCGTTATGAGCGTTTACAGCAGGGCCGAGAAAGCGGCTTCTGCAATAATGCGCAGTCTCGAAAGCCCGCAGCTGCCGTTTGAGATTACGCAGGCCATCGCAGAGGACATCGACAGGGCGCTCTCGTCAGGGGCCGATGCCAAAGTCACCGTCGAGAATAAATTCATCAACAGCATCCAGACCGCCCGGCTGACGATTCAAACAACATTCAATGACCGCAATAATGAAGCGCAAATATTCGAAAAAATCGTCTGGCAGACCAACTACGACCGCAACACCAACAGTCTGACTTTATACCGAAGTCACAGCGGGATAGCCCTCGAAGACAAGCTGCTCGATGAGCAGAAAGAAAGCTGGGAGAGAGAGCTTTTTGTGCCGGTCTGCACGGGCATTACCTTTTTCAGAATCCAAGTGCCGGTCGGCGAAGATTTTCAGGACGCCTGGAGCGATGCAGCACTACCTAACGGCATCATCGTGACAATCTCCTTTGCGGAACCATTTCAGGCACGGAACGGCACCCTCGATGTGCCGGAAGAAGCTAAAACCGTTCGGTCCATAACCATAAATAGAACAAGAAAAATCAAATTCGACATCGTAAAGAGCCAGGACGAAGAAGATAAAACCGATAAAGACCAGCAGCCCGAAGACAAACAGCAGGAAGATAAGGAAGGCCAGGCTGTAAAAGACAGCAACGAACAGCCCGGAGTGGAAAAGCAATGACATTAAACATCGCTATTATGAATAACCGCCGCACCACCCATCGCAGGGGCATTGTCCTGCTGGTGACGCTGGTGCTGTTGATTGTTCTGTCGATGCTCGGCTATACCTTATGCTCTCGTCTTGCCGCTCGGCGGCATCGCGACCAGTACATCATAGACTATCAGGCCGCCCGTTATGCCTGTGACTCGGCAACGAAGTATGCACTCGCCGGCCTGGTAGAAATCGAAAGCCCGGCTTTGGTTGTCCGCGCCGACGAGCCGGATTTCTCCGACCTGTTTTACTATACTGACGCCGAATACGCCGAATACCTCGCTGAATGGGCGGCCAAAAAAGCCGCCGAAAAAAACGCGGGCGACATAAATGATATCAATGATGTTAACGACGTGAATGACGTCAACGATATTAGTGAATTCAACAACGTTACTGCCGCTGATACATTGGAAGATTTTAATCTCGGAATTACTGACCTCAACGACTTCAATGAGCAAAATGACGTCAACGAGCCAAATGACTTCAACGAACCGAATTCATTGACGGTTCGCGGTCCGTATGGCCCGCCCTGGCCGTTCATAATCGAGCCGATTGAGCTTGAGATTGGCTCGGCAAAGGTTAAAATTGAAATCGAAGACGAAAATGCGAAATATCCACTCGGCCTGGCATTGCTCGAAGGAGAGGATGTGCAGCGTGAAGCCGAGACGTCACTGGAAACCTTCTGTGAATGGATGGGTATGGCCGTCGGAGAAATTGACTCGCTGAAAGGGCAGTTGAAGGAAATGGGCGAAATAAAACCGTTCAAAGTCACCTTTGAGCCGATAGTAGAAAGAACCTCCATCGAGCAGCCGAAAGCAAGACGCTCCGGCAGGAGAGGCAGAGAAAATACCAGAAGAACCGCCCGACAGAAAACAACCACTATATCCGCCGAACAGCAAATGGCCCAGCAAAGCAGGGACTACGCAAAGCTCTTTCACAGCTCGCTGATTGACACCGAGACCCTCGCCGTGCCGACCATGGGCGGCGAAAGCAGGAAGGAATCAACCCTCAAATATACGGGAATATGGGCCTCGAGACAGGTCAATATCAATACCGCCCCACGGCACGTCCTGGAAGCTGTTTTTGCCTTCGGCGGAGACGCCGACAAAATCGCCGAAGAAATTATACTGCGAAGACGGACCTCGCCTTTTAAGGACATCAATGATTTGAGAAGCTCGCTGCTCAGGTATGCCGCCTCGATAGAAAAGTGCGAGAAATATATTACAACTACCAGCAGCATCTTCACAATCAGGATAACCGCCGTAAGCGGCGTGGCAAAGGCGTCAACCGTTATTGGAGTAATCAAAGACGGAAAAACTGTCGAACGAATCGGTGTAATCTCCGGCTGAAATTATAAATCTTTAAGGACTCGTATAAAGTGGAAGGTCAGAATTACCTCGGAATTTACTTAGGCAAAAACACTGCGACGGCGGTCTGCCTCGATTCCAGAGGCCGTAACGTGCTTGGCTGCTTTACCGTCAGCACTGAGGAAGCGCAGGAGCAAACTCACAGGGAGCTGGCACGGCTTATCGCCGATGGCTGCACCGAGAAAAAATTAAAATTCTCCGAGGTCGGCGTGGCGCTGGATTGCGCAATGTTTATGCAGCACAGCGTGCACAGCGAATTTAATGACCCCAAACGGATTGCTCAAACCGTCAGGTTCGACTCCGAAGAAGCCCTTGCTATGGACATAGCAGAGCTTGCCGTTGCCTTCAAAATAGCTTCGAGCGGCGATAAAGGCGCAGAGCTGCTTGTCTATACCGCCAAACGAAAAGAATTGTCCGATATCCTCTTGTCTTTACAGGGTCACAATATCGACCCGGTGACAATAGAGCCGGACGTTTGCTGCCTGTCAAGATTCATTTCGCATAACGTGTCCCTGCCGGCGGATTCACAGTCTTTGTTCTGTATATTTTCCGGTTCGAGCGGCTATTTTGTCGCCTTCGGAGAATCACAAAAAATCGCAGCCGTCAGGACGTTCCTGGTCGGCCCAAATCAGGACAAAAACGAGCTGCTGGCAAGAGAGGTGCCGATAACCGCCGCCCTGCTCGGCCTTGATAAACCGTTAAATAGTATTAAAATTTTCGACCCCGCCGGCTCCGTGGATTGTCGCCGGCTTGGCGAAAAACTCGGCATCGAAACCAGCCCCGTGGATTTGGCTGCCGCCGCCCCGGCTGCGCCGCCCGACTCCGCAGAACCGGTTGGTTTTGTCCTTGCCTGCGGGGCTGCCCTGTCCCATCTGGAAAAGGCGCGGACAATTAATTTCCGCAACGACTTTATGCCGTATCAGGGTAGAAAAGTCCGCCTGCAAAAAGCAATAAAATTCTCGAGCGTAGCGATGGCCGCTCTTATGCTCGCTTTATGTATGTATTTTCAACTGCAATTGTTCCAGAAAAATAGATACCGCAGCCAGTTGAACAAAAAGTTCGAGAAAGATTATTCCGCCGTTATGTTGGGAGAAAAGCCGCCCGCCGGCCTGAACCCCCTTAATAAACTCAAAGGTGAAATAAGACGTATCGAGAGCATCAAGAAAGGTTTGCTCAGCGCTACCGGCGAGGAATCTATATCGGCAAAGCTGACTATGGTGCTCGATGCGTTCAATAAATGCGCCGCAAAGACAAAATTGAATGTGGAATCGGTTTCCATATCCGCCCAGACCATAAGCATTACCGGTGACACCTCCAGCCGAAATAACACGCTGGAATTCTTCGAGGCGGTCAGGCAAAGCGGCCTTGAAATTCTGCAGCAGCGGCTCGATTCAAAAGGAGACCGTGACAATTTCCATATAACCGCCGAGCCGAAAAAACAAGGCGTCTGAAATCTCATGAAGGACATATATAAAAATCCGATTTTCTACTACATACTTGCACCGGTTGCAGCCGCCCTGTGGGCTTTAGCTGTCGGCGGCATCTATCTGCCGGCGGCGGAACGGAAATGGCAGAGCGAAAAATCGCAATACGAGCAGTCGCAGAAGATAATGGCGGAGATTTTATCGCTCGACCCGGACCGCATTGATTTTGCAAATTCGAAAACCGCCGCCGCCAAGTTCGATTACGCAACCGTAGTCGAAAACATCGCCGGCCTGTGTAGAATACCATCGGATAATTACAAGTTAAGTTCCAGGCCTATCATCGATTCAGGGGGACAGAAAAGTCAGACCGCTCAAGTCGCCCTGCGGAGTGTTGACATAACGCAATTTGCCAGGTTCCTCTCCTTAATCCAGCTTCGGTGGTCTGGATTGCAGTGCGTGAAGGTCAAGCTGACCAAAAAGAAAGGCCTGCCCGACGCCTGGGACGCAGACCTCGAATTCAAATATTACTACTAATGCCGGTCGATTCATTATCGCCCATATTATCGGCCGCCCCGAATTGGCATTTCGATTTTTGTTTTCTTAAAAAATTTTTCATATCACTATATGTTGTGTATTGCCCATCTTTCCCAAATAGACCTCTTGAGTCCCTTTTGATGTGAAGATAGGTTCGCTCAAACCATAGTTTTCAATATTGATAAGCCATTTTTTGTCGCTGTTTTGACTTAACTTTATGCTGCCAAAACGATTAGGACAAATCTAAAGTTTTCTAAAGTTTTCGCTCGCCTTGTGTCGATACGAACAGTGGAAAAACGGTTTTGGTCCTCGAAGGGATTTTGGGGCATACAACATATAGTGGTTATAAGTTATGAGACGAAGATATGGAGGTTTTCGCCCGCAGCTTATCGAACAAGGTTGATAGAAAATGGCAAATTCGCATTTTGACGGCTGTGCCGGCGGCAAAAACCACGCAGAGAAAATAGCTGATGAAAATCTAATTCCGGATGAGGATTTGGTTATGGAGCAGATCCTTGAGAACATTAATACTACCCCTATCGGCAGAGTCCTGAAAAGAATCGCATCCCTGCCGGAAGTGCGAAAGGAAAAAGTCCTCGATATCCGCCGGCAGCTTACCGAGGGCAGATATAATCTCAACGAACGCCTCGACGTCGCTCTTGACAGGGTCCTTGACGAGCTTACAACCTGAATATGATTAAGGAAACTCCGCCGGCCGCAGTCCCAAACCGGCGATGAACCCCCTCATACAGCACCTGATATACCGCACCTATTTAATTTTTACGCTGCCAGTATCATTTAAGCCTTTGGCAATCAAATGCTTATTTTTTATTGTGAGCGCGCTTTTTAATAGGTGCGGTATGACTTATATAAAATCAAAACCCATTATCGACCTCTCCCGGCCGACAATGGGTATGCACTTATTCTTCTTGGTTCCCTCTTGCGGTTTACTGAAGGAAACCTTTGGCTCTGCTAAAGGATATTGAAAATCTGGCCTTAAACTATGTCACTATTTCCGGCACATCATCGTCCGGCTCATCCATCTCAACTGGTTTATAGCCCGGCTGCTTGGATCTTTCGACTTCTTCCGTAAAAGCGGCTATAACCCTTTCCTGGATCTTTTGCCTGCATTCCGCATTAATCGGGTGCGCGATGTCGGCGTGCAGCTTCATCCTGCCCTTCATATCCTTCTTGGCCCGGTTCTCCAGCAGCGCCGCACCGCAGTTATTGCAGAACCTGGCCCTTAGATGATTCTTGCCCCCGCACTTGGGGCAGTGGTCGCTCATTTTCCGTGACGGCATTGCGACAAAAAGGCCTCCACCGCCTTCGATAATCTTGATGTCGCGAATGACGAACTCGTTGTCCATCGTCACAGAGCAAAAAGCTTTTAACCTGTCATCTTTGTTGTCCACTAATTTGACTCTGACCTCGCTGATTTTCATTTTTCTTGCCTCGCCTAAAAGTTGGGTCCCCGTTTACCATCTGTTGTTGCTCACGATAACGCTATTGCAACCGAACTTCACCTCGAGATTTTGTTGTACCTGTCTGACTTTTTTGCGATTCTTATCATCAATAATACAAAACATAGCGGAACCGCTGCCGCTTAAACACAAAGGCTTTATCTCTGACGATTCAATTTCAGCTTTCAGTTCCGCAATCTCTTTATACAGACTAAAACAGCTTTTCTCTAACATATTTGCGCACAATCCTGCTGCCAAATCAATCCTGTTTTTTTGAATATAGCCGTTTATTTCGGCCCTGAGCTTCTCGAAATAACCCCTGTTATCCCCATAATTAGCATAAACCCTTTTTGTTGAAACACTTACATTCGGCAGTATCAAAAGAGCCGAAAAATTAAAATTTTTGTCTAATTCTTTAATTTTTTCGCCTTTTCCGGTGCAGAAGGCCAACGGCCCACCAAGAAAGAACGGCACGTCGCTGCCCAGCACCGCCGCCATTTCCTGCATCTTTTCGGCCTCAATCGGCAGTTGAAGAAACTCTTTTACGCCTGTTAGTGTCGCCGCCGCATCGCTGCTGCCCGAACCCAGACCCGTTCCTGCCGGTATATTTTTCGTCAGGGTAATCTTGATGTCGGCTTTCGGGCCGCAGCTTCCAAGGAGCATTTCACAGGCCTTATAGACCAGGTTTTCTTCACCCTCCGGCGACCATTGCGGCCCCTTGCATATAAGCTCGATGCCCCGCTTTTTGCCCTGCTGAATAAGGATTTCGTCGTAGAGGTTCACCTTGGCCATTATGGTTTCTATTTCGTGGTAGCCGTCGGGACGTTCGCCTCCCACAAGCAATGACAGGTTTATCTTGGCCGGCGCCAACACTGATATGCCATTGTCAATAAGGCTGATTTGTTCTCTGCCAACCATAACTGTCGAGCTGCTTTGATATTGTTTGTTGACATTATAGCAGATTATCCTTATTTTGACTGCAAAATTATGAACAGTTCAGACATTAAAGCGAACAATAAGAATGTCGTCTGGTGGCACTGGCACAGACGGCTGTATGACTGGGTGATTCACTGGGCGGATACCACTCACGCCCAGGCGGCGCTGTTCCTGCTTGCTTTTGCGGAATCGAGTTTCTTTCCTGTTCCACCCGATGTGCTATTGGCGGCAATATCGCTGGGGACGCCGAGAAAATGGTTAAGATTTGCCCTTTTGTGTTCTATTGCTTCGGTTGTGGGCGGGTGCTTCGGATACATAATAGGAATGTTCCTGTGGGCCGGGATAGGGAATGTATTTCACGACTACGTGCCCGGATTCTCGCGGGATATTGTCGTTCTCAAATCCGGACAGGAAGTACAGGGTCTTATTGACCGCAAATGCGTTGACGCCCAAATGCTTATGGAGCCGACTCCTAAATTTCAGGTGACACCTGTTTACCCAGTTGTCCTGACCTCCCGCGACGGCAAAACCGAGTCGATAGACGAACAAGCGATAAAGGAGGTCAAGGTAAAGCCGTTCACGACCGTAGGCGCCCTGTATGTGAGATATGATTGGGAGATAGTCGCAATTGCCGGCTTTACTCCTATTCCGTATAAGGTCATTACCGTAACCGCAGGCGTGTTTAAGATTGATTTCATCATCTTTTGCATCGCATCGGTTCTTAGCCGGTCGGCACGGTTCTTTATGGTAGCGGGGCTGTTGGGCTGGAAGGGTGAAAAAATCAAGCCGGTCCTCGAAAAATACTTCAACTGGTTTTCGCTGGCCTTCGTATTATTGTTAATAGGCGGTTTCCTTGTGATAAAATGGGTGTATTGAGGGAGTTGAGAATTCAGAATGGATAAGATGCAGAGGCAAATGCTATTAAAGGTTGCCCGCGACACCGTCAATGCCTGTTTGACCGGCAAGCCGCTGCCGAAACCGGAATCCGACGACCCGCAGTTGAACGCCCATTGCGGATGCTTTGTCACCTTGAAAAATCAGGACAGACTCCGGGGCTGCATTGGCCAGTTCACCTCCGACAGCCCATTGCTCGAGCTGGTCGTCAATATGGCAAAGGCCTCTGCTACAGGCGACCCACGTTTCTTCGACGACCCTGTATCCGCCGACGAGCTTGAGCAGTTGGATATAGAAATCTCCGTCCTTTCGCCCCTGAAACAGACCGACGACCCCTTGAGTCTGCGACTCGGAGTTGACGGCATCTATATAAAAAAAGGATTCGCCGCCGGCTGCTTCCTCCCGCAGGTCGCCACTGAAACCGGTTGGAGCAAAGAGGAATTTCTTTCATACTGCTGCGCTCACAAGGCAGGCCTGCCCGCCAACGCCTGGAAAGACCCAAAGACAAAGGTCTATTTATTCACCGCAGAAGTCTTCGGCTCACTCTTCAAAAATATCTAATCAGGAAAAAACTAATTGCTGATACATTCGCAAAATAGCAGGGGGGTTCAGCAGCACAACTGCATAAGGATGCCTGGCCGCTGTGCGTCTGCGGTCTTTGTTCTTCTTATGGCTTCTTTTCTGACCGGCTGTGCCGAAAGCAATTCCCCAATAAAAACCGAAACTCTACGAATCGACACGCCCGCCGGTATGATTGAGTACTTGCATCGGGCGAACCTGCCGGCCTTAAGGTCCGTTGAAGTTTGGGAAAACCAATACTCGCCGGGCCTGAAGCTTACCACCGCTCACTACGAGATTTTCACAACGCTGCTGGAGCCTTTGATGCTCTCACAGCTCCCCGCATTTGTGGAATCGGCCTATCAGGGCTATAATAGTCAGTTGCCGCAGCCCGTTGAAACGACAAGCAAATTCAGGACATATCTTTTTGGCGAGCGGCAACAGTGGGAGGATTTCACTAAAACCTTTGCAGGACCACAGGCACCGATTTTCTGCAAAATAAAAGCAGGCGCATATTATCTTAACGACACCTGCGTCGCTTATAATATCGGCAGGGTCCGAACGTTTGCCGCACTCGGCCACGAGGGCTGGCACCAGTTCAATAAAAGACTTTTTCAATTCCGCCTGCCGAGCTGGTTAGACGAAGGTATTGCGATGCTCTTCGAGGTCGGCAGATACGACCAGGGCCTGTTCTATTTCGAACCGCAGCAAAATGGCTACCGCCTTGGCGAGCTGAAAACAATACTCCTTAAAAATAAAATGTTCCCCCTGAAAGAATTGCTCGCCACAAATCCCGGCGAAGTCCTTGCTTCTGAAAAAGAATCCGCCGTAACGGCATTTTACGGACAGTCTTATGCGCTCGTGCGATTCCTGCGGGAAGAAGGCTACGGCAAACGCCTCCGCAGCTTCCATAACCTGCTTCTCGGCGGACTGCAGGGAGACTGGCCCCTGAGCAAAGCGAATAAAAAAATCGCAATGGACAGGAATATCCCTTTAACCATCCACTGGAATCGGGCCGTTGGGACGGAGTTATTCAAATTATATATAGGCGATGATTTCGACCAAATCGAAAAGGAATATTTGTTGTTCTGCAGAAAGATAGTTTATCACGTCAGTCTCGGGAACTGACGCGTAAATTATGTCCGAAGAACATTCGTTATCCATCATATTGGCTTCAGCCTCGCTACGTCGCAGACTGTTATTAGCAAAGGCCGGCTATAAATTTAAGGTCGTTGTCCCCTGTATCGACGAGTCGGCCTTTTCGCAGGAGTCCCTCGACTGCAGTGAATTCGCCCAAAAACTGGCCCTGGCAAAGGCAAAAAGCGTCGCAGCAAAATTCCCGGACTGTCTGGTCATCGGCGCCGATACCGTTGTGGACTTTAATGGCCGGATAATCGGCAAGCCCGCCGATGCAGAAGATGCCGAGCGGATTATCAGGAAGCTCTTCAGTGCGCCTCACAAGGTCATAACGGCTGTTGCGATTGTCGAATTGGCAGGCGGCATCGAGCTGGTCGAGAGTGACACCACGACCGTTTATCCTAAAAAATTGACCGACCGCCAAATCGCCGACCATATCAAAAGCCGGTCCTGGAAAGATAAGGCAGGCGCCTACGCCATCAAAGAAAACGGCGACGACTTCATCGAAAAAATAGCCGGCAGCTTAACAAACGTAATGGGCCTGCCGATGGAGCTTCTGCAGCAAATGCTCGAAAAAGTCGCCGACAGAAAATTATAATCTGCCTGCGGCGCCCGGCAAAAGAATCGGGGCCTGCGCCGAATTACTCGTCGCAGGCCCCGAATTGCTTTATCCTGTTGCTCTCGCGGGCTGCAAACTCACAGACCCTGATTCCTACGGCAGTGGCCAGAGCGTTTCCACAAGCCATTCATCCGCAAACTTGGAATAGTCGCAGAAGTCAATCTGGTCATCCACAGCCGGGTAAGTTGGGTTCTTATTACCCACGCACAAATCAGCATCAGAGTTCAGTTGTAGATATATCTTCGTTTTCATCTCGCCCAGGCCTAAAATCTCGGCCGTGGTCAGGGAATAGTCATAGACGCGGGTACCATCCAACTGGCCTCTCAAGGCCCTGGTTTGCCAACCGCCCATGCCGTTAACGTAACCTCCATCGGCAGCGATACAAGCAAAGTGGCCGTCCCACTCCTCTTGCTCATTTGCTACCGGGTTGGTTGCTTTAAGCAGCACATCGTCGTTATGGTCGGTAGGTGTGCCCTTTGTGTTGACAAGATACAATGTCGCCTGCTCCGGCTCTATAACAACTGCAACCATAGACCATTGATCGTCGGGAATAGTGCCGCCGTTCACAAAGCCCCAGGTTGCGGAGTCGTCGTCGTTCCAGGTGTAACCCAATATGCCGTTGTAAGCAGCGCCATCACCCAGGTAATGCAGACCAGCTATGCTGTTACCATCAGAACCGGATGCTCCGCTTCGGGTGTGGATTAGACCTGTCCAGCCGGTTGTCTGCGGAGGATCAGGCTTTACCCACGTAGTTAATGTCACGGCATTGGAGTTGAGATTGAGCCCTGGCATTGCCAGATAATCACCACCAGGAGCCTTTGGCCAGGCCTTTGTCTCGTGAGTTAATAAGTGACCGACATTTCCATCGAACCACAGGTTATAGTGGCGGCACGGGTCGGAATCGGTCATCCAAACGGGGTTGTTATTCGGGTCACGGGTGAGGACGTGACTGGCGTTAACACCGTAGCCATACTTCAGGTCATGGCTGCTGCCGTAAGTGCCTGTGTTGTCAAGCATGGTGCCGGCGCCGCCGGTGCCTTCCTCGTATAGGTACTCAACCACCGGACGCGTAGCCGGTGGTCCTGGCAAGAACCAGCCGCCGGTTTTACACCAGTCCTCCACCACCACGGCAAGGTCATTTACATCAACCTTGCAATCATCGGTAAGATCGGCTGTAGGTTTGTACTCCAGGAAGCATCGAGGCGGCCACAGTATTATGTCGTCAAAGTAAAAAGTGCCGTCTTCACTCTTTCCGCCTATTCCAGCACCGTTGCCCACGCCGATAAGGATGCTCGATACCTTCGACATAGTCACGCCCGTGAAGTTCTTTAAAGGTATGTTCCAGACGTGCTGCCACGGCTCGGCCCACGGCACATTGGCATCGATAGTGGTCCCCACCAAAAGCGGGTTGTAGACCTTTTTGGTGTTGGTGCCGTCGGACAACTCCACGTACACATTCCCGTCTGGGAAGTTGTGCACATCGCCGTAGTAGCTTAACTCCATTAGCGTCACGCTGTTGCCTGTAGAACTCCAGTCCTGGGCCGGCGAATACGTCCTCTTGACCTCAGAACGATACGGCGTGGCGTCGTTGTTGTACTCAAACTTCATCGAGTTGCCGTCCTCGTTGGCAAAGTTTGCATCTTTGTTAAGCGAGAAAGTAACGGTGGTGGTGTTAACAGGTTTCCATTTAGTCTTCAGGTCCGTATCGCTGATATAGGAGTCAAAGTCATCGACGAGAATCCAGTTTGCGACCCTGAAGTCCCAGACATAGCCTTTGACTGTCATCGTGTTGACCTCGTCAATACGCCAGAAGTACTGCTTGCCTACCGCAGCGACGGGATCATACTGCTCGGTGCCTTTATTCAGCTGGGTCTTATAAATACCGCTCGTGGCCGTAGTCGCGGCCTCCACCGCAGATTCGCTTGTGCCGAAATAGACATTGTGGTACTTCGCATCAGTACCCCTTGTCCACTTGAGAATCACGTCATCGGGCACGTCAACGGCACCATCAGCAGGATAGGGATTTGTGGCGTATCCTTCGATGTCGAAGGTCCAGACATCGCCTCTCCACTTCGTGCTGCCATTGACCTCATCGATGCGCCAGAAGTAGGTCTTGCCAAGCGTCATTGCTCCAGGCGGGTCATAGTTGTTGGGGTCCTGGTTGCCCTTGAATATAGTGGCCGTTGCTGTAGTGGCGCTATTGACATCGGTAAAGCTTGTGCCGAAATAAACATCGTGAGCGCCTTTCTTTTGAGCCAATACTCCCGGGGCCCACTTAAGAATCGCATTCTTGGATACATTAGTGGCTCCATCAGCCGGGTTGGGGAAGTGGGCTGTAGTCAGCATTTTGAAGTATATTTGAATATTGTCAATCCAGAACCAACCGGCTCCAGTTTGAAAAAACCTGATACCGAGGGGTTTTCCGATGTAGGGCTGACCGGGTAGAGCAGCAAACTCGATGGAAAAGGTCTGGTACTGATAAGTACAAGGAGGCTGATTCCAGACAATGACATTGACATCGGGATTCTGCGAGGTGTTCGGTCCCGGAATGTTACCGTAGAAAAGATACGCTTTCAAAGTCTTATTGTTCCACTCGAATGCATCATAGGAGACCCTGTACAGGTAGTTTTCCCGGATAATCACATTAGCATCATATGCCGGATTCAGACTTTGCCAGACAATGACCTTTGGACCGGCGATATTTTGGCCCATGGTAAGCTTGATTATACCATCGGTGCACGGGTCGTCTTTGCAAATACACTCTGGTACGTCACAAGCATCGGCGCAGGCTATCTCCACATTAGCAAAGTCCACGCCGTTGTCGTTCCAGGCTAATACCTTACCAGGCAGATGCTCTATCTTACACCATATCTGGTTGCCGTTAACATCGTCCTCGAAGCTCAAGTTGTAATGCGGGTCATCGATATACCCTTCTTCTACCGTAGCCGTTGCTAAGCCGCTCAGAGCAAACACCAAAACAAAAGCAGTTAAAAAACATAATTTTCTAAGCATACTTATTCCTCCTTAATAACAAAATATTAAATCGTTCTTTGGCCTTCCGCCAAACTAATTTTTAACAGGCACGCTTAACACAACACAAACAAATAGCCTTCACTAATTAATTTGCTTAGTTATTATATTTCGTGCCTGTCTCACACAACCTTTAACCAAAAACAACAAATACCTTAGCTGAACCTTATATCAGCTTTAAATGTTTTTTGAAGTTCGGTGACCCTGTTCTCCTTTTCAAATAAACCTCATCCGATTTACCCGCTCAACATTAAAACACCATGCACTCCTTGGTAGTTCTGGGGATAACGCACCTA
>Ga0315289_10000511_pt1 | contig 59806 bp, 48 predicted proteins | sample YL17G11_40_MG_FD_203452 | JGI IMG/M metagenome (GOLD analysis project Ga0315289, IMG submission 203452) | Sediment microbial communities from Yellowstone Lake, YNP, Wyoming, USA - YL17G11_40 | ecosystem: Environmental > Aquatic > Freshwater > Lake > Sediment | place: USA: Wyoming | collected... | reverse complement strand
GCTTCAATCTCCTGATCCGGCTTGAGCACGTCCGACGCCTTGGTGATGCGCTTGGTCCACGAAAGCTCGGTGACGTGGACGAGGCCCTCCACTCCCGGCTCCAATTCCACGAATGCGCCGTAGGGAACGAGGTTGACGACGCGGCCTTTGACTTTCGCTCCCACAGGATACTTCGTCTCAATGTTGTCCCACGGGTTGGTCATTTTCTGCTTGAGTCCGAGGCTGACGCGCTCTTTCTCGCGGTTGACGTCCAGCACGACGACGTCGAGGTCCTGACCGACTTTGAGCATTTCGGAGGGATGGCCGATGCGGCCCCAACTCATGTCGGTGATGTGCAGCAGGCCGTCAATGCCGTTGAGGTCGATGAACGCGCCGAAGTCGGTGAGGTTCTTGACGGTGCCCTTGCGGACGTCGCCCGGGACCATTTCGGCCAGCAGTTTGGCGCGGCGTTCAGCGCGTTCCTGCTCGATGAGTTCGCGGCGGGAGAGGACGATGTTTTGGCGCTCCTGGTTGAGCTTGACGACCTTGAAATCGTAGGCATTGCCGACGTAGGCCTGCAGGTTCTTGGGCATGGTGATGTCCACCTGCGACGCCGGCACGAACGCCTCGACGCCGATGTTGACGATCAGGCCGCCCTTGACCACGGATTTGACCTTGCCGGAAATTTTGCCGCCCTCGTTGCAAATCGTGAGGATGCGTTCCCAGTTCTTCTTGAACTCGGCCTTTTCCTTGGAGAGGACGACCATGCCGTCCTTGTCCTCCAATCTTTCAATCAGCACATCAATTTGGTCGCCGGCTTTGGCGGCCTTGATGTCTTCAAATTCGACGGCGGAGATGGCGCCCTCGCTTTTGTAGCCGATGTCCACGAGGACTTCCCTGGGGCGGACTTCGATGATGGTGCCTTTGACGATTTCGCCAGCGGCAAAGCGCGTTACGCTCTGCTTCATGGCCTCTTCCATGGTCAGCATAAATGTCGCTCTAACTTCAGTGTCTGCACGGGAGACTTGGTCGGGGCGCACGCCCAACGAAGGCTCCATTGCCTAACCGCGCTTCGCTCCGACCTTGTCGGGGCGAGCGGACCAGACGTTGCGGTGGCAACGGAGGTTTACCCCGAAAACCTTCGGGGCTGATGGTTAGGTTCTTGGTTAACTTCGCGTTTCTCAGCCTTAGTGAACGTCCGCACTCGCGGCGTTCAGGCGGCGCAAAAGATAGATGCCCCCGGTCGGGATGCAAGAGAAAATTGAACGCTTGCTTCGCCTGAATTTCCCGGAAATCAACAAGTTCAATCTAAATCCCGCCGTGTCTTTGCTGAAGATATGGCCGTGCATCGGGGGGGGCGAAAATCAAATTGGACCCCGCTGATTTGCCCCGCCCACGGTCCGTTGACGACGGTCAGCAGAAGAAAAGGAGCACAATCCATTTTTTGATTTTCGCTTGCAGATTTAGGATTTTAGGTTGAGCGAGTCTCCGCATTGTTGTAGGATAAAACCGTGATGAAAAAAATCACCGCCATCAAGGTTTTGGACAATTACCGTGTCTGGCTGCGCTTCAACGACGGCGTTGACGGCGAGGTGGATTTTTCCCAAAAGCCGCGCACTGGAGTTTATGCTGTGTGGGCGAACTATGAAGATTTTCGCAAGGCGCGCATCGGCGACTGCGGGGAACTGCTCTGGGACAGCCAGCTTGATTTCTGTCCCGATTCGCTCTGGCTGCAAGTGACCGGCCAAAAGCCGGAAGCGTTGCTGGAGCCGAAACCGCAACTCGCCCGCGGTTGGGAAGCGGCGCGCACTGACCAGCCGGTTGGAAGAATCGAGCCGCTGATTTGATTCGCCCCGGCCACGGGCCGTTGACCACTGCGGCGGAGTCGAAGACACAAAAGCCCTTCTTTCCCTGAATGAGCGCCCGTTCAAGGGAGAAGGACCGCCCGGTAAAAGCGATACCGGAAGTTCAGCGCTTCAGTGTCGCGGAAGAAGATCACGCCGCCGTGCGCCAGATTGGTGGATAGCGAAGTCCACTGAGTCAGGTTGGTCGAGGCTTGAACCACATAACCTGTCTCCGGTGTGCCGGTCAGCACGAAGCGGAGACCATCTTGATTGAACCTGGGGAAACGCAACTGGGCCGGCGGCCAGTTCGTGCCCACGATCAGGTAGCCGGGCACCAAGTAGAAGAGAGGCACACGCTCGCCCCTCAGGTTCGACACGATGGCATTGGTCAACCCGACGGAGTAAATGCCCTCTGGCGCATCGGTGGCAATCGTGAAGGGCACTGTGACGACGATGCCGTTGTCCAGCGGAGCGTTCGTTGACGAGTAGAGAACGACCCGCCGCGTACCATTGGTTTGCAGGGCCGAAGCCGCAAGGTGGCCGAGGGCGTCGCTGCCCGCAGTCGCAGCCTCGGAGGTAAAGTTTGTGCCGTCAAACAGAACGTCGAATTGCAGGGCGGTGATGTTTGAATCCGCCTGGAACACGAACGGCAGCGGAACCGTGGCACCCGGCGTTCCGCCGGCCAAGCCCGCTGCGATGTCCACTTGGGCGGACGCTCCGGCGGAGGCAAGGCAGAGGACGAGGCCCCATGTCGCCAGGAATCCAGACGGAAGCACAGAACGCAACGCGGCAGAGCCGCAGCCCAAGTAGCGCAGACTTCCAAGTCTGCTGTATCGCGGGTTTCCAAACCCGCCGCGCTCTCGAGCCGTCCATTGCACTGCCAACTGAGAAGTCGGCGATACAGCAGTTTTGGAAAACTGCGCTACAGCGTTGTCCAGTCGTTTCATCTGTCGCCTCTGCGTTGCGTGGTCTTGCCAGTGGAAGCTGCCGCGCCCGCTCTGATCACCGCGTCCAAGCGTGGATGCGGGTGAGCGTGTTGACGGGCATCACCACGGACACTGTTTTTTCCGCTACGTTCGTGCTGCCCATGCTGATGACGTCATCGTACTTCGACGAAGGACCGCTTTCCGGCGTCAGCACCACGCTGATCGGCACGGTGCCGACAAAGTCGCGCGCCCGCACGGTGACGGTTTGGTTGGTCGAGCTACCCCACGGCAGAGTGATGAGGACCGGCTCAGTTTGGCCTTCCACAATGTTTGTCCCGGCAGCCTGGATGATAGACAGCCGTGCCAAGGGACTTGGGAAGACCTGCATGAAGGAGCCGATGGAATACATCCCGTTGAACGTAAAGCCGATCTGTGTCCGGTTGAGGGTATCAATTCTTATCCAGCCGGCGCCGCCGCCGTTCGCATAGCGGCAGATAGGATCGTCAGAATAAGCACTGCCACTGACATCCAAACTACCGGTCCCAACTACTTCCGGGGCGACAATTCTCACGGCTCCGCCACTCCCGTTGCCAGAATGACTCGTGACACCATTATAGCCAGCCCCTGACCCACTCCTTCCTCTGGCGAGAATCTGCCCTCTGACTGTCACACTGGTGGATGAGGCAATCAGAATCGCCCCACCGCCACCCCCGCCGCCCCGGCCTGGCGAACCGAGGCCGCCGCCCCCTCCAGACCCACCAATCAACGGCATGACTAGGCGATTGCCGTAGGTGCTGGCGCTCGCGTTTGTGAGATTGAGAACCGAGGGAGCCGACCCCAAGAATGCGAATGAACCCGAGCCAGCCCAAGTTTGAGGAGGTGTGAGGCCCGAAAGCAGCCCAGCATCTTGCTTTCCGCCGCCCGGACCCAGGCCGTCCCCCGGGGCCACGCCTAGCAGGGCGATCCCAGGCTCCCCACCATCAAAGCCGCCAGGCCCGCCTGCGCCGCTAGTCTCACTGCCGTTTTGCCCGGAGACGTCAACGATGCCATCCACCACTACGTTGCTGGTCGCCAGGAGATGCACCGGGAAATTGCCGGCCGCCCCGTTCTTGAGGAAACGCAACGTGACATTTGTGGCCACGTAGATCGTCGTGCAGTTGTAAATGCCGTTGCTCTCCACCGTTAACGTGGTGTCGTTGGTGATGTTGAGCGGCCCGTACGAGCCGTCGCTGCCTGAAGAGAATTGGGCGGGTGCTTGCGCCGTCGCCAAGCCATTCAGCAGTCCGGCTATGATGAGTGTTTTGAGTATTTTCATAGTTGTTCTTTTCGGTTTGGTAAGTTCATTTGGATAAAATCGGTTTCGGATAGGACCCGGTGCCGGGAGCCGGCTTAAACATGGGAGCCAGTTCGTTGGTCGCCGTTTCCCAAGTCACTTTCACCAGCGGCTGGGCCACCACAGGGCCGACCAAGGCGTTGGTGCCTTCCCCTGCGCCGGGCAGTACCACCATGACCAACGGCTGGGCCACCACAGGGCCAGCCAAGGCGTTGGTGTTTTCCCCTGCGCCGGGCAGTACCACCGTGACCAACGGCTGGGCCACGACGGGGCCGCTCCCGCCTGGTCCAGACAGCGCCACTGAAATCAACGGTTGGGCCACGCCGTAACTGGGCGGGCGGGACTTGGGATCGAGCGGGTCGGAGATCGGTGGCCGAGGAGGATCTGGATCCATGCTGGCGTCCACTTCCGCCCCATCCAGCCAGCCGTCGTGGTCTGTGTCCGGGTCCAGGGGATTGGTGCCGCGGCGGATTTCGTCGGCATTGCTCAGGCCATCGTGGTCAAAGTCTTCGTCGCCGTCCGGCACGCCGTTGCTGTCGGTGTCTTTGAGAGCGGGATTCAGGCCCAGCAAGGGTTCGAGGACATCTGGGAGGCCGTCGCCGTCGGTGTCGAGGACGGGCGGCAATGGGGCCAGGCCGAGCACCGCTTGCACGAGGGCGTCCAGGTCCGCGTCTGTGACGGCGCCGTCCTGATTGACGTCCGCGAAGGGCACAAAGTCGGAGCGGAGCGGCTGGAGGTTGTGGAGGTGGTTGATAAGACGGACGACATCCAACACGGTGGGCTGGCCGTCTTGGTCGAGGTCGCCGAACCGCTGCGGGAGCGCCCAAGCCGAGGAGAGCAGGCCGAGCCAGCAAAACGCCAGCAGGCAGGTGACTGCCCACTGTGGCCGCGCCAGTTTTTGGGGATTGCCCGTCATCGCTCAAGCCACTTCATAGTGGCCTTTGTGAGGCGAGACGTGTGCAAATGCAAGCATAAAAATCGGGCACGGATCGGGCAGGAGCCCACTCGCAAATCAGAAATTGACCCCACTGGCGGCAATGGTTAGCTTGCCGTGCCGTTCGGGCAAGACACTATGCAACACACGATCTCAGTGCTGGTGGAAAACAAGTTTGGCGTGCTCACGCGCATCGCCGGCCTGTTCAGCGGCCGCGGCTACAACATTGACACGCTCAACGTCGCGCCCACGCAGGACCAGACCGCCTCGCGCATGACCATCGTCACGCGCGGCGACGACGCCACGCTGGAGCAGATCGTCAAACAACTCAACAAGCTGACGGACGTGATCGAAGTGCACGACTTTCGCGAAGGCGAATACGTGGATCGCGAGCTGGCGCTGGTGAAAGTTTCGGTGGACTCCAAGACGCGGGCCGAGGTCATGCAGATCACCGACATTTTCCGCGCCAAGATCGTGGACGTGCAGCCCAAGACGCTCACGTGCGAAATCACCGGCGCTGAGGACAAGGTCGAGAAGTTCCTCGATCTGATGAAGACTTTTGGCATCCTCGACCTGACCCGCACCGGCAAGGTCGCCCTGGCGCGCACGTAACCCGTTCTTCAACCGTTTTTCAACTGCAACCCAAACGAAAGACACAACATGGCACTCATTGACTTTGGCGGAACCAAGGAAACAGTCATCACGCGGAAGGAATTCCCGATGGCCAAGGCCCGCCGGGTTCTCAAAAACGAAGTCATCGCGATCATCGGCTACGGCGTGCAGGGACCGGCACAGTCGTTGAATCTCCGCGACAACGGGTTCAACGTCATTATCGGTCAGGCGCCGCAGTTCAAACGCGACTGGGATCGCGCGGTGGCGGACGGCTGGAAACCCGGCAAGACGCTGTTTGACATCGAAGAGGCCGTGCGCCGGGGCACGATCATTCAGATGCTGGTCTCAGACGCGGCCCAGCGCGCCATCTGGCCAGTGGTGAAAAAGAACCTGAAGCCCGGCGACGCGCTTTACTTTTCACACGGGTTTTCCATCACCTACAAAGACCAGACCAAAGTGATCCCGCCGCGCAACGTGGACGTGATTATGGTCGCCCCCAAGGGATCGGGCCTGAACGTTCGCCGCAATTTCCTCACCGGCGCAGGCATCAACTCCAGTTTTGCCGTCGAGCAGGATTACACCGGCCGGGCCAAGGACCGCTGCCTGGCCATTGGCATTGGCATCGGTTCGGGCTATTTGTTCCCCACGACGTTCGAGCACGAGGTGTTCAGCGATCTCACCGGGGAGCGCGGCGTGCTCATGGGCGCGCTGGCCGGCATCATGGACGCGCAATACGACGTGCTCCGCGCGCACGGCCACACGCCGAGCGAGGCGTTCAACGAAACCGTCGAGGAACTCACGCAGAGTTTGATCCGGCTGGTGGACGAAAACGGGATGGATTGGATGTATGCGAACTGCTCGGCCACGGCCCAGCGCGGGGCGCTCGATTGGAAATCGAGATTTAAGAAGGCTGTGATGCCGGTTTTCAAGGAACTCTACCAACGGGTGAAGACCGGGAAGGAATGCGCCCGCGTGCTTTCCGCCTGTGGCAGGCCAGACTACCAAAAGCAGTTGACCAAGGAACTCAACGCCATTGGCAACTCAGAGATGTGGCAGGCCGGCAAGGCCGTGCGCGCGCTCCGGCCCAAAACGCCAGCCAAGCTGATTTCCAAAGCCACCAAAGGCGTCGCCGGTAGAACGTCAAACTAGCCTGAGTATTTCACACGCCACGTGAAACGGCGACAGACTGTAGCCGCCGACGTGAGGAGGCGGATCAAGCGGCGCTGGACTGATTTTCCGCCTCCTTACGTCGGCGGCTACGAAATTTGTCAGGCCGGCTGCTGTTGGGTCAGGCAATGCAGCGTTCCGAAGCCGAGCACAAGGTCCACCGCATGAATTCCCACGACCGGCCGGTCGGTGAATAGCTCGCCCAACGTGCCCAGCGCGATCCGGTCATTGGGATCGTTGAAAGTCGGCACCAGCACAGCGGCGTTGGCGATGTAGAAGTTCGCGTAACTGGCGGGCAGGCGGTAACCGTCGAAGTAGATGGGCGCGGGCATCGGCAACGACACCACTTCCGGTTTCGAGCCGTCCTCCAAGCGAAAATCCTGAATTCGCTCCCAGTTTTCCGCCAGCGGACGACAGTTGGCGTCCTTGCGATTGGTTTCCTTGATCAGCACCACGGTTTTCGGGTTCACGAAACGGCAGATGTCGTCAATGTGCCCGTGCGTGTCGTCCCCCACCGGGCCTTTGCCAAGCCACAACACGTTCGTCACGCCAAGGTATTTTTTCAGCGCCGTCTCGATTTCTTTCCGGCCCAGACCCGGATTGCGCACCTGCACCTTCGGGTCGAGGTAACACTCCTCAGTGGTCAGCAACGTGCCGCGGCCGTTCACGTCAATGCCGCCGCCTTCCAACACAAAATCTCTGCCCTTGTGCTCGGCGTTGAAAAGCCGCTTGCCCAGCACTTTGGCGGCGACCTCCGGCACGCGCCGATCCCTCTGCCAGTCGGGATACCTGGCCCAAGCGTTGAAGTGAAAATGCACAATGGCCGTTTCCGCGGTAGGGACGGCCCGCCTAACGTGCTGCCGGCATCTTGCCGGCAGTTCTGATTCTCTTGTCCCAATTTGGTCTGCCGGCAAGATGCCGGCAGCACGTTTGCGCCGCACGAAGATCGGCCCGCTGTCGCGCGTCCAGCCGCGATCGGTCGGATGAACGATGAACTCGACGCGCTTCACATCGGCGTCGGCGCGGGTCAAGTAACGGCGGGCAAGCTCCTCCTCAGCCTTCGAGTTGACGAGCATCTGCACGATTTCGCCCGGCGCGATTTTGCGCACCATTTCGCCGTAAGCCCAGCGGCTGGTGTCGAGTTTGCCCGGCCAATCGGTTGGGTTGTGCGGCCAGGCCAGCCAGGTGGCTGCGTGCCGCTCCCATTCGGCGGGCATACGGAAGCCCAACTCCGAGGGAGTCGGTTCGGTGCTTCTCAAAACCGGTTTGGCCATAAAAAACTCGCCGTGAGCATAAGGTTTCCGGTGTAATTGTCCACCGCAACACAGGAGGCCGAAGCCGGCGCCAGCACGCGGCCATTCGATCCGCTTGCAAAAATGAATTCCCTTCCGCCAGGCGATGTCTTATTGTTGTTGCAACATGACAAATACAGAAACCGACTCGTGTATGAAATCAAACTTCCAAAAATTCGGCGGGCTGCTGGTGGCAGCGGCGATTTTACTTTGTTCCGGACTACGCTCGCGGGCGGCGACTGAGATGAAAAAAGGCCCGCCCAAACGCGTGCTGGTGGTGAGCGTGACCGCCGGGTTCAAGCACGCGGCGATTCCGACTGGAGATCGGATTCTGGGTGAACTCGCCGGGAAGAGCGGCGCGTTCACGGCGGACTTCGTCCAGCAGCCGACCGGCAATCCGCCGCCGGAACCCAAGAAACCCGCCAGCCTCAAACCGGATGCGGACGAGACCGCCAAGAAAGAATACGCGGCGCAAATGACGAAGTACGACGGGGGGTTGGCAAGATTCAAGTCCGCCCAAGCCTCGTGGATGGAAGAACTGAAGACCGCGCTCAAGAAGCTTGGTCCGGAAAACCTCAAGAACTACGATGCCGTTATTTCTGACAGCACGACGGGCGATCTGCCGCTGCCAGACAGGGCCGCGTTCCTCAAGTGGATCGAGGACGGCCATGCGTTCATCGGCATTCACGCCGCGACGGACACTTTCCGCGGGCACAAGCCGCCGGACCCGTACGTGCTGATGCTGGGCGCGGAGTTCAAGACCCACGGCCCGCAGGTGGAAGTCGAGGTCATCAATCAAGACCCCGCGCACCCCGCTTGCAAGCATTACCCGAAGACCTTCCGCGTCTATGACGAGATTTACCAGGTGAACGGATTCGAGCGGGACAAAGTCCACGGCCTGCTCACGCTCGACAAACACCCGAACACGAAGCAGCCGGGCGATTATCCGATTGCCTGGTGCAAAATGTACGGCAAGGGCCGCGTTTTCTACACGTCGCTGGGCCACCGGGAAGATGTCTGGGATGTCAACTGGCGCGGGGGCAAGCGCATGAACGATCCGGCAGTGGCCGACGCCTTTCAGAAGCATCTGCTGGGCGGGATTCTCTGGGCGCTCGGACTCGAGCCCGGCGACGCCACGCCGCAAATTAGAATTGGTTTCATGAGGTGGGGCGAGGCTACTGACGAGCCGCAGACCGCCCAGAATCCGGGCCTTTTTCGGCTCGCGAGTACGCTCGCCCCACCAACCTGAGACTTATGAAACCAGTTCCAGGAAGGCTGCGGCGCCTTGAGTGACAGGGTTTCCCTCGGGCAGACGAGAAACGACTGACAAACTTCATGAAGCAGGAGGACAGCAACCTCGCCGAATTCAACCGGCGCGATTTCCTCAAGAGCGGCTCGCTGGCGACGGCCATGGCTTTGCTGGGCGGAGTGGAACTGATCGCGCAGCAGGAAACAGAAAAGCCTGCCGAAGAAAAACCAGCCGGACCAAAAGTCAAATGCGCCGTGATCGGCTTGGGCGCTTGGGGCCGCGAAATCACGAACACGCTCCTGCGTTTGCCGCAGGCCGAACTGGCGGCCATTTGCGATACCTATCCCGCTGCTCTCAAACGCGGCGCCACCCTCGCGCCCAACGCAAAAACAACGGCGGATTACAGAACGATTCTGAGCGACAAGGACATCGCGACGATGGTGGTGGCCACGCCGACGCATTTGCACAAGGACATTGCGCTCGCGGCGCTCAAGGCGGGCAAACACGTTTATTGCGAGGCGCCGCTGGCCCACACGGTCGAAGACGCGCGGGAGATTGCGCGGGCGGCCAAGGATGCTTACAAGCAGATTTTCCAGGCGGGGCTGCAGTTGCGTTCGGACAACCAGCGCCTTTACGTTCAGCGCAACATCCGCTCCGGCGAGTTGGGCAAATTCGCGATGGTCCGCGCCCAGTGGCACAAGAAACAGAGCTGGCGGTCGGCCTCGCCCAATCCCGAACGCGAAAAGGCGCTCAACTGGCGGCTGGACAAAGACATCTCGCCTGGACTCGTTGGCGAAGTCGGCATTCACCAGATTGATCAGGCCGCCTGGTTCTTGAACAAGTTGCCGCTCTCGGTCGCCGGCTTTGGCGCCATTGCCAACTGGGACGATGGCCGCGAGGTGGCGGACACAGTTCAGGTGATCTTTGAATTTCCCCAAAACATCCGGCTCGTCTATGACGCCACGCTGGCCAGCTCCTTTGATGCCGAGCACGAAATCTATTTCGGCAGCGATGCCACGGTCGTTATGCGCGAAAGCCGGGCGTGGATGTTCAAGGAAGCGGACTCGCCGCTGGCCGGCTGGGAGGTCTATGCCAAAAAGGAAACCTTCGTTCCAAACAGCGAAACCGGCATCGTGATCGCCGCCGACGCCAGCAAGCAGGTCGCGCATTTGCAGAAGGCAACGGAGCCGGCGCCGCTCCTGAAAACGCCGCTCCAGCAGGCCGTCGAGGCCTTCATCGGCAATTGCGGCGAGTTCAGCGCCGACGTCCAGGATTTCAACGACGCCTACGACCCGAACGACCGGCCTGCGTTTGAGAAACACATGGCCGACAATTTCAAACCGCGCCCGGCGGCCAACTACAAAGACGGCTATGTGGCAACCGTCCTCGCGCTCAAGGCCAACGAAGCCGTCGTCAAAGGCGGAAAAATCGTTTTCGCAAAGGAATGGTTTGAATTGGCTTGAGCAATGCCTCGTCAAAACTGCTGAGAAACTGACTGACATCGTGACGCAAAAATTTGAACTTTGATGAACTCGCCCCGAGCCAACTGTTTGAAAACTCGAAACAGCGTATTTGGAGAACCGTCTTGTGGAATTGCGGCAAAGGCTCCGTGGTTTGGTGTCCACGCTTCAGCGTGTTCCTCTGGAGCTAACAGCCTAACCTGCAAATATCACAAACTTCGTAGCCGCCGACGTAAGGAGGCGGAGGCGCAATTGACCCGCGACGGTACGCCTCCTTACGTCGGCGCCTACAGTCTGTCAGCGATCCAATCGGCGTGTGAAGTTTTCGGGCTAAAGGCTGGACACCGAACCCGATTTCCCAAACACGCTCTAAGACTCGCAATCAAATGAAGACCTGCAAATTCACCATGCGTTTTATCTCCATCGTCCCGATCATTCTGCTTTTGGTTTACCCGCTTGTCGGACAGCCCGGTCGCGGCGCTTCCGCGGAGGCGGAAAGGGCGGCCACGCCGGTCGCAGGTAGCGCCGTCCGCTACGAATCTCAGCCCGGCAGCCTCGTGCAAATTGACGGCACGTCGAACATCCACGATTGGACCGTCAAGGGCGGGATCATCAAAGGATTCATTGAAGCCGACGCGGGCTTCCCCGAGTCAGCGGCCAAGCCCGGCGCCCAGACGCCGAAAGTTGAAGTCACCATCCCGGTGCGCACGCTGAAGAGCACGGTTCTGGTCGGCGCCAAAAAAATGGATGAGGTGATGCAGGAGCACATGAACATGGCCAAGTATCCGAGCATCGAGTATCGCCTGCTCGAACTGACACCCAAGGCTGGCGCCGCAGCAGGCAAGACGCTTCAGTTCGATGCGAAAGGGGCGCTCACGGTTTCCGGGGTCACGCGCACCAATGTGATGCCCGTGACCCTTGAGCGGCTGGACAACGCCAAAGTCAAAGTTGCCGGCTCAACCAACTTGAAGATGACCGATTTCGGCATCAAGCCGCCGGCCCCGACGCTGGCGTTGGGGCTGATCAAGACCGGCGACGACGTGAAAATCTCCATCGCATGGCTGACAGCCCAGAAGGCGGCCCCGGCTTCGACCCCGGCCCCGGACGCGACCAGATAGCCTCGCAGAATATCGAGTAGGAATTGGAACCGGTTTCATAAGTCTCTGGCTGGTGGGGCGAGCGTACGCGCGAGCCGGAAAAGGCCCGGATTCTGAGCGGCCTGCGGCTCGTCAGGAGCCTCGCCCCACCTTGTGAAACCACTTCCAGGCCCCGGCATAAGGGGTTTGACTTAAATGCGCGGCGTCCGTAGATTTTTTCTGCATGCTTGCGGCTGATCTCAGGGCGGTGACTGCGCCCGCCACCGGTGATTTGGAACCTCCTCTTGCCTGGAAGCAAATTGCAGGGCCGGTGGAGCCGTTCCTGGAGGCTGTGGCCAACCGTTTGTCGAACGAAGTCAAAGAGTTTGACGGCGGTCTGGCTGCCTTCGCGGAGTACGCCCTGACGGGGCAGGGCAAGCAGTTGAGGTCGGCCTTGGTGGGATTAAGCGCCCAGGCGACCGGCAAGATCACCGCTCCCCATGCCACGGTCGCGGTCGTCATCGAGATGGTGCATCTGGCGACGCTGGTGCACGACGATGTAATGGACGAAGCGGAAATCCGGCGGGGGCGGCTCACGCTGGCCGCCAATTGGGGCAATGAAACCGCCGTGCTGTTTGGGGACTGCCTCTTTGCCCACGCGTTGAAACTGGCCGCCAGTTTTCCGACGCCGGAGATTTGCCGGGCGGTGGCGATGGCGACGAAAACGGTTTGTTCCGGTGAAATTCTGCAAAACCAGCAGCGGCACAACTTTCATTTGTCGCAACGGGACTATTTCAAGGTTTTGGAAATGAAGACGGGAGAACTGTTCGCCTTGTCTTGCGATCTGGGCGCGTTCCTCAACGGGGCGGCGGCGCGCCGCGCGGCGTTGCGGCAGTTCGGCCTGGCGCTCGGCACGGCTTATCAGGTGTATGACGATTGTCTGGATTTGTTCGGCTCGGAAACCGTCGCCGGCAAATCGCTGGGAACGGATCTGATGAAGGGGAAGCCGACTTTGCCGGCGCTTCTATTTTGGGAACGCGCGACGGCCGCCGAGCGGGCGAAGTTGGAAGCGTTAATCGAGCACTGGAAACCCGGGTGTTTTGCCGAGGCAGTCGCGCTCTTGAACGGTCATGGCACGCTCAGAAGGTCGCTGGAGATTTTGGATCGGTATCTCAGAACGGCGCGTGAAGCGCTGCGGGCTTTGCCTGAAGGACGCGCCCGGTTGTTGGGGGTGACCGACTATCTTTGGCGCCAAGCGGAGAGCCTTGCAGCCAGTGTGTAGCGTGAGCCTCGTTATGCCTGATCCGGCCCGCGAAAAAGCCCCAGAAAGTTCCCCGCCCGAAAAAGCCGCAGCCGCCGGAGCGAACCATTCGGCGGTGCAGGAACTGGATTTGGTCAAGCGCGCCCGCCGGGGCAACCTGGAGGCGTATGAGGAGTTGGTGCGGCGGTATCAGGAACGGATATACGCCACGATCTATCACATGACGTCCAATCACGAAGACGCCAACGATCTCGCGCAGGAGACGTTTATCAAGGCTTACCGGGCGCTAAAGTCATTCAAGGGCAGTTCCAGCTTTTACACCTGGATTTACCGGATTGCGGTCAACAAGACGATCAATTTCCTCAAGCAGCGGCGGCACCGGACGCAAATGAGCTTGGACGATTTGGACTCCAATGCCGAGCATGACCCCGACCTGGTGGCTTTGATTTCTGAGAAGACGCCGCGACACGAAGCGAACCTAGCGGAGTTGCAGGAAAAGTTGAACGCGGCCATGCAGAAGCTGTCTGAACCTCATAGATTGGTAGTGGTCTTGCACGATGTGCATGGGCTGCCGCATGACGAAATCGCCAAAATCATGGACTGCAACATCGGCACGGTCAGGTCGCGGCTGTTCTACGCGCGGCAGCAGTTGCAGGCGCACCTGTCTGACTACTTGAAGTGACAGTATGGCTGTGAATCCGGAGAACTTTGATCAGTTGTTGAAGCTGCTGGCTTTGAAGAGACATGAGCAGCCTCCGCCGGGTTACTTCGATCAGTTCGCCCGGGGCGTGATCGTCCGGCTGAAGGCAGGAGAGGCGAAGCGTGAATCGTGGTTGGCCGACATCGGCGAAGAAGCTTCGTGGCTGCAGAAGATTTGGTCTCTGCTGGAGGCCAAACCGGTGCTGGCGGGCGCGTTTGGGGCGGCTGTTTCCGGCCTCCTCCTGGCGGGAATTATTTACGCCCAAAGGCTCGAATTGCCATCGCCCACCGCGGGAGCTCCGCCGCCAGAGGAGTTTGTTTTAGCGCCTCCGACCCGAGCCGTTGAAGCTGACCAATCTGCTTCTGCTCTCTTGGCTTCCAGCACGAACCCAGTGATCAATCCGGTGGTGCCGGCGGGGCTTTTTGACGGAGTTCGACTCAAGGCTGAGCCGGTGAGCCTTAAGCTTGAAAACAAGTAGGACAAGCGTTCGGTCAGTCGGGCGAAACCGGGTCACTACTCGCGTTGAAAGACCAGCGGCACGGCTTCTCCGGTGATGACCATTTTCTCCCCTTCAACCGTCGCTTCCAAGTTCACCGACCTGCCGTGCTCTGAGAAATTCAGTTCGTAATTGCCGTCGCTTCTTTTCCAACGGCCTTCCAAGCTCAGCGTCTCGGTTGCCGGGCCGGCGGGTTGAGCTTGTGGCGCGCGCCGTCCTTGGGGCGAGGCCGGATTGGCGGCCGGCCTCAATCTCGCCAACTCCCTGAGAAAAGCCTGCTTCTCCGGCGTGGCCATAAAGGTCGTTTTGGCCAGCAGCGGGTAATAGACCACTCGTAGAAATCTCAAGTAGCTGGAGGTCAGGTTGGATCTGCTGCGCTTGAGCGCCGTGATGGAGCCGTTCTTGTCGAACGCCCAACGGCCGAGAATCTTCTCCGGATCGTACTTGGGCGATTTGTCGGTCTCAAGATACGTGCGCAGGTCCTTCAGGTCAGGCAGCGTTCGATTCCAGATTTCTTCCAGAAGCTGCTTGTTCTTGAGAATGTCCTGGGTCTTCGGATTTCTGAGAACTTCGGTGATCGGCGCCTTCCTGAGCAGCATGTTGGCGTAGTCCTCGTCGTTGGCCATGCCATTCAACTCCGGCCGTTCGGACAAGGTCAGGAATGGCGGATACCGCGCAAGCCGACCATCCCGCAGCGGGTTCTGATAGATCAGTCCGATAATGTCGGCCACGTCGTAAAAGACCTCGGGCAGCGGCGTGATGGCGGCGACGGCCTTGGCCAGGCCGGCGGCTTGCAGGTCCTGCCCGGCCCGGTTCAGCACCGACACGGATTTCGGGTCCTTACCGCCACTGGCCAACTGTGTGGTCAGATAACTGACCGGATAGATCAGCAGCGAGATCAGCACCAGGTAAATGGTGCCGTTGACCAGGCCCAGGCAAAGCCCCAGCCGCCGATTCAGCCGTTGCCAAAGCGCCTGCCGCAAATCCCCGGCTTTGTACTTGTAGTAAATGCTAATTTTTTTATGCACAAACAGGCCGACCGCTTTGAACAAAATGAGGAGGAGAAGGAAGGCGACGAACGGCGACAGCACCGCAATCAGCATAGGATTTTCAAGGCCCAACGGAGGGAAAACACGCTTGATCAGTTGACCCAGCGGTATCGCCACCAAGGCGCCCGTGACAAGTCCAGCCAGTGAAAACGCCACGCGAATCGCGCCTTGGCCGTAGCCAACCGCCGCGCCCCCCGCCAACAGCACTAAAGCAAGCATCCAAATCGTCATGCCCCAAGTTAAATCACTCCCGCGCAAAAAAGCACGCAGGAAATTTTTGTGGCCCGAAGAGCGGGTTCGGAAAATCACGTTAGGTGTCCAGCGTTTAGGCTGTCAGTTCCGGCGGAACACGCTGAAGCGTGGACACCAAACAGCGGGGCCTTTACCGTAACCCCGCAAAGCGATTTTCCAGACACGCTCCAAGGTGGTTGTCACGTCAGTTGGCAGGCGGCAAAGGCGCTCTCGCATTTCTGGATGCCTACTTGGCAGCGAGTGGATTCCAAACGAGCGAGCCGTGGGTTTGCTGGCTGACGGAGCACGCCGTTTCTGGTATGACTTTTCGCCAGCAACACGGCAGAGCAATCGAGTATGCTGAAAACCCACTTCATCCCGGCGGAAGAACGCAACTCGAAACGGCTGATGCTGATGTTGCACGGGCTGGGCGACAGCATCGCCGGCTACCTTTGGCTGTCCGACGCGATGCAGCTTCCCTGGCTGAATTACCTGCTCGTCAACGCGCCGGACGAATACTTCGACGGGTACTCCTGGTATGACTTCCAAGGGGACATGGTTCCCGATGTGCGGCGCAGCGCCAAGCTGCTGGCTGAGTTGCTCGACGTCCAGCGGGCCAAGGGATTCCCCGCCGAACTCACCGTGCTGGGGGGCTTTTCGCAGGGCGGTCTGATGGCGATCGAGGCGGGGCTGCGTTATCCGCAACGGCTGGCCGGCATCGTGGGCATCAGCGGGCATGTGTGCGAACCGGAGAAGCTGGTGGCGGAGCTTTCGCCGGTCGCGTTCCAACAGCGCTTGCTGGTCACACACGGCACGCTTGACCCTCTCATTCCGTTCGCTTTGGCGCGCAAGCAGATCAACGTCCTCAAGGCGGCGGGGCTGCACATCGAGTGGCACGAACTGCCCAAGGCTCACACCATCGCCGGGGAAGAAGAGATGGCGATCATTCGCGAGTTTGTGCGCGCCTGCTATGCGAGCTAGGTATCACCCGACGCCGTCACGGTCACTCCTAAAGCAACGAAGGGGAGCAGAAACAACTGCTTGAACGTTCTTTTCAAAGGTTGATGTCGTTGTTTCATTCTTGTCCTGAACTGCCCGGGCAGGATTTTTATTCACCTGCCCCTAAATCAGTCACAATGGATCCATTCCGTCCGCACGCAGGTTCTTCGCTGTGCTGCTGTGCGAAGTTAGCGATCATCAATCCGATACCGCCGGTGCATGTAAAGGTCGTCGGCGACCTGGTAAAGCGCAGCCGCATCCTTTTCGAGTTCAGTCTCCGGCGGGCCGGGGGCCGCCATTGGTTTGAGGTCAACCACCTTCGGATCGCCCTGGTAAAACTCAACGGTTTTCCTCAGCCCGAGGACGACCAGTCTCTCACGGGCAAAGAGTCCGATGTCCCGGTTGTGGTCGAGCAGGGCACGGCCTGCTTCGGGCGGGTCGTTCAACAGGTCGCGACCGAAGAACAAGGTCTCGTAAGGCCGGCCGATCAGTCCGAGAATTGTTGTCGGCACGTCCAGCGAACAGCCGAGATGCGAAATGCGGCTCGGTTTTTTTGCCGCCGCTGGCCCGACGATCAGCAGGGGAATTTCGTAGGAGTGGATGGGGATGCTTTGGCTGCCATAGACGCGCGCCCCGTGATCGGCCACGACGACAAAGATCGAATTTGTCCAAAACGACTCCTTCCGCGCGGCCTTGAAAAACTGGCCCAGACACCAGTCGCTGTATTTCACCGCGTGCTCGCGCGTCCGCGCGTTGGGGTCTTCGGGGATTCGCCCCGCCGGATACGTGTAGGGTTTGTGATTGGAAACGGAGAGGATCGTGCCGAGGAACGGTTTGCCGGCGGTGGCGAAGTTACGAAATTCCTCGATGGCCCGCGCGTAAATGTCCTCGTCACACACGCCCCAGACGGTCGCGAACGTCGGGTTCGGAAAGTCATCGCGGAACGGTGGATTGTGCTCGAGGAATCGGTCCCAGCCGTTGTTCAGCGCGTAGGATTTCATGCCGTCAAAAAGACCGCGCCCGCCGTAAAAGAAAATCGTGTTGTAGCCGTCGCGTTTCAAAACGCGGGCGATGGTCTCGACGTTGTCGGACAGATCGCGTTTCACGATCGAGTCGCCGGGCAGCGGCGGAAACGAGGAGAGGACGCCTTCAAAGCCGCGCACGGTGCGGTTGCCCGAGGCGTAGATGTTGGTGAAGAGCAGGCCTTCCTCTTGCGCGAGGCGGTCCATCTCCGGTGTGAGCGTTTCGCCGGGCCGCCCGAGCGAACCCCAGAACTCGGAGCCGAGGCTTTCCTCCAAAAAGATGACGACGTTCAGGCGCGGGCGGTTCGGGTCGCCGGCGATCATGCGTTTGATGGAGTCTGCGCCGCCGGCGAACTCGGCGTTGGGAGCGGACAGCAACCGGCGTGCGCGCTCGTAAGCCTCCGCGGGCGGGAGTGTTTTGTAGAACGCGGCGTAATCCAAATTGCGCGTCCAAAACGCGGCGAAGAAGGAGACCGCGCCGTTGTCGGCGATTTCATTGAGCGTGCGGTCCGTGCTGCTGTGGACTCCCTTGAGATTCACGGTCGGAGCCAGTGCGGCGCAAAGCACGAGCATGCCGACTAGGTAACCCAGTCGCGTGCGAAAGGGGACGGGTCGAGTCCATGCCGCCCGAAAAAGCCGGAACGCGATAACCAGCCAGATCGAACTGAGCAAACCACACGCGAACAGGACCGTGGCGACCGGGTAGGAATCCCAGATGTTGATGAAGACCTCGTGCGGATAGAGGAGGTAATCAATCGCAACGGTGTTGAAGCGAGACCGAAATTCCTCGAAGAAGTAGTACTCGGTCATCAGCAAAAAGATTTGAACCAGCCAGAACAAAAAGAACCCGCCGCCGAGCAGGACGCGAGGCCGTAGTTTGCCGAACCAGCGACTTGGCAAAATTAGGAACCAGAGCAACAGCGGCAGCGTGAACAGCGAGGCGGCGAAAAAGTCGCGGTGGAAGCCGTTCAGGAACGTGCCGAGCACGTCTTTGACCGAGCCGGGCACATCGGGCCTGAAGCTGAGGAACAGGACCAGCCGCAACCCGGACCATGCGGTCGCCAGCGAAAGCAGAAAGAACGCGGCCAAGCCGTAGCGTGTGTTCCGCCATGCCGGCCCGGGGCGGGAATCTGTTCGGTTGGCGCTCATGTCGGCGTTGCTTTGCTGGACGTTCGTTGCGCTGCAATGCTAGTTCGGCACCCTGTTCGGCACAAGGCGTCCGCGAACTGCGTGTGGCAGGGTGTGCATCATGACGCGCCACAGTTTTGGGGTCCGCGTTTGACGCGGATATTTCTCGGGCTGGAATTGCCAGCGGCCTGTAGCCGCAATCCCGCACCGGCGGGATGGCGATTCCTGGCGTTCCCGAAGCGCAAACTGAAGTTTGCGGCTACAACGCATGAGAACGCCGGCGCGTCGGGTGGCTGTGTCAGATGCACGCTGCGGTCGGGGTCAACTCAATCGCTGGCCGGGCCGCAATGCGTGTCCGGCGATGAATTCGTGGGCCGACATGCGCCGGCCTCCCTCGAGTTGCAGTTGCAGAATCCGCAAACCGCCTTTCCCGCAACCCACGACGACGCCGGTCTTGCCTGCCTGGAGGATTTCGCCGGGCTGGCCATTGATACCTTCCACAACCTCCGCGTGCCAGATTTTAAGCAGATGGGGCTGGGCCTCTCCGCCCAAATGGGTGGACGCGCCGGGCCAAGGCGTGAAGGCTCGGACTCGATTCCAAATCGCCCGGGCCGGCTGCGTCCAGTCAATGAGTCCGTTTTCCTTTTTGATCTTCGGCGCGAAACTGGCGCCTTCCTTCGGCTGTGGACGCGGCTCGATTTTTCCGGCGATGTAAACCGGGATTGTCTCGACCAACAAGTCAGCGCCCATTTGCGCGAGTCGGTCGTGCAACGTTTCCGAGTCGTCAGCGGGATGAATCGGCGTGCGCCGTTGGGTGAGAATGTCGCCGGTGTCCAGGCCGGCGTCCAGCTTCATGATCGTGACGCCGGTCTCCGCTTCATCGTTCAGAATGGCCCACTGGATGGGGGCAGCGCCACGATACTTGGGCAGCAATGATGCGTGAACGTTGAGGCAGCCGAAGCGGGGCAATTCCAGAATTTCCGTGGGCAGGATGTGGCCGTACGCAGCCACGACAATCAGGTCTGGCGCAAGTTTCCGGAGTTCATTGATGAAGTTAGCACCGCGGGCGGTTTCGGGCTGCAGCACAGGCAAGCCGTGTCGCAGGGCGAGTTTTTTCACCGGCGACGGTTGCACTTTCAGGTCGCGTCCCTTGGGCCGGTCCGGCTGTGTGACGACCGCGACGACCCGGAATGTCGGCTGCTTCACCAACGCTTCCAAGCTGGGGCAAGACAGTTGGGCCGTCCCCATGAAGATGATTCTAAGTTCGGACATCGGGCATTATCAGAAAAGGAACATGGCGAGGTGCGAAAGCAAAAAGTGCATTTGTCCCAACGGCGGAGGTCCTTCACCGACGCAAGAGGCGGGTGGCACGGGTGGACGAAGCTGGTTTCGCGGCAGGCCGCGCTGTCGGGCCGGTCACCGTGCGCTTGCCCAGCGAACTGTCGCACCGCGCGCAAACATACTCGTGCAGTTCGCCGTCGAGCAGAACCAGCAACAAGCGCTCGCGCACAGGCTGGCTCGCCCGGCACTTCGGACAATACAGTTCGCTGGCGTTGAAATCTCCGAATTGTTGCGACATCGCCGGTTTTTGACTCGCTTGGCGGTGTGACTGTCTTGGCTCCCGTTTTTCACGGCTCGCGTGTACCCTCGCCCCACCAGCCAGAGACTTATGAAACCACTTCTAGCGACCGCCGATGATGCTGGGTATGTCCTTGTGCCTCAACTCAATTTCCTGGACCTCGAGAAAGGGAATGGCCATTTCCATCGAAGAAGCACCCCGTTGCACTTGGGCATACATGTCGTTGGCGCTCATGCGGGTGAAGCGCTCCACGACAAACAACCCGTGCGCAGATTTGAGCGTAAGCACCATGTTTTTGTCCGCCTCGCGGCGCAAAACCCCGAAGAACCCGGCGAATTTGGTCTCGAAAAAGCGCCGGTTAAAAACGAAGTCGCCGCGTTTGAAGATTTGAGTTGGGGGAAGTTCGTAACCCATGGCCGGAGCAGTCGGCTCGGCTGCGGCAGCCAGGCCCGCTGAATGGGCGGCGACCGTGGCGGCGGCTTGGGCGTGTAATTCCCGCGCGGCGAGCAACTCCGCCTCTTCATGTTGGCGCGTCTTCATTTTGGTGGGCAGGCAAAGGAAGAGGATCGGCCCGATGACCGGCAGCACGGCGGCCGTGCCACAAACAAGGGCGGCCGGGTAGGCGCGGATCACCGAGACCTCGTAGGCGGCGTAGAAGTTGGCGGCGTACAAGAGAAACATGATGGCCAGTCCCACGGACGAAGAAACGAAGGCGCCAAAGAACGAAGTAGTTGCCGGACGCTCCAGTCGCGGCACCGGCTTCACCGTGATCTCCTGCTTTTTTGGGGCCTCCTCAGCCACTTCAATGAATGGTTCCACGAGGGGCTTCATCCTCGCGTTTTCAGCAATCTTTTTCAGGTCTGTTTGGGAAAACTTGGCCCATGGTATTCGGTCCGAATAGTTGCCGTCGGGCAGACGCAGGACAACACCGATTTCGCCAGGCGAAACCAATTCCCCGCTCAGCGTCGTGCCGTCGGTTAGTTGAAACGTAGCGGCGCCCGCTGAGGCCGCCGCCAGCGCAATGAAGCAGCCTGAAGCCCAAAGTCGAAATAAGCGGCACATAACCCGTCCTGACTAACAAAGGAAGACGAGCAAAGAAAGCAAAATCGCGGCCGCAGCGGACCAGAGGCGGCTCTTGTTTGGAAACGGGTTCTCCATTACTGTGGCGACATCTCAGCCGTATGAATCAGGCGCTGGTCATCGTGCCGACGTACAACGAGCGGGAAAACCTGCCCTCGTTGGTCCAACACCTTTTGAAACTGCCCGTGGCGGTGGACCTGCTCGTCGTGGATGACAATTCGCCTGACGGCACCGGCAAGCTGGCCGATGAATTCGCCGCGCAGCACCCTTTCATTCACGTCCTGCATCGTGCGCAAAAAAGTGGTCTGGGCCGCGCCTACATCGCCGGGTTCAAGTGGGCCTTGGAACGCGATTACGAATTCATCTGCGAGATGGACGCGGACTTTTCGCACGACCCGGACGACATCCCCCGTTTGCTTGAGGCAGCGCAGAACGCCGATTGCGTGCTCGGCTCGCGCTACATCAATGGCATTCGGGTCATCAACTGGCCCTTGAAACGCCTGATGCTCAGCAAGGGCGCGGAAAAGTACGTCCGCGTCGTCACCGGAATGCCGTTCACCGACCCGACGGGCGGCTTCAAGTGTTTCCGCCGGCGCGCGTTGCAGGCCATTGACCTGAGTCAGGTCCAGTCCAACGGCTACAGTTTCCAAATCGAGATGACGCATCGGCTGTGGCGCCAAGGTCTGAAAATCGTCGAAGTGCCGATTGTCTTCACCGAGCGCCGCGAGGGGCGCTCGAAAATGTCGGGTCACATCGTGCGCGAGGCGTTCTTCATGGTCTGGCGGTTGTTGTTCCAGAACAAGCTGCGCCGCCGCCCGCCTGCGACTCCATGATTACTCTCCTTGTTGGCACGAACCGGCCCGACAGCAACACCCGCAAGGTGACGCGGCACATCGAGGAGATTTACGCCGCGTTAAATGTGCCGCTGCGCGTGTTGGATTTGGCCGCCCTGCCGCCGGAGATTTTTTCGCCCGCAAGTTACGCAGAGAAACCGAAGGCGTTTCAGCCTTTTGCCGACGCCATCCTGCAAGCGGCGGGACTGCACCTTATCACGCCCGAATACAACGGCAGCATTCCCGGCGTGCTGAAGTATTTCATTGATATGCTCAAGTTCCCGGAGAGCTTCGCGCGCAAGCCGGTTTGTTTTGTCGGCCTCTCTGCCGGGACGTGGGGTGCGCTGCGGCCCGTCGAGCAGCTCCAGCAAATCTTCGTTTACCGCAACGCGCACATTTATCCTGAGCGCGTCTTCCTTCCCAACATCCGCGACTTGCTGGACGACGCGGGCCGCCTGAAAGACCCGGAACTGCTTGAACGATTGCGCGCACAGGCGGCGGGATTCGTGGATTTCGTGGAGCGGTTGCAGCAGATCAAGTTGCGGTAGAGCCAGGCGCTTCGGCGTGCTCGCGTTGCAACGGCATTTGACAATAGCGCGGCGCGGGTCAACTTTTGGGGCATGAAAACTAACCTTTTCCTCATGATGGCTTTCGGGTGTTTCGCATTTGCGCTTCCGTCGGTTTTGTTTGCCGGCGAGGCTGCCAAAAAGCTCACGGTCGGTGACGCAGCCCCGCTTGTGGCGGGCCGGGACCAGAACGGCAAAACCTGGAAACTCGCCCGTCTCGTCGGCAAGAAAATCGTGTTGCTTTACTTCTATCCCAAGGACGACACGGCTGGTTGCACCAAGGAGGCCTGCGGGTTCCGCGACCGGATGGACGAGTTGAAGAAGGACAACGTCGAAGTCATCGGCGTGAGTTTCGACACGGCGGACAACCACCAGATGTTCATCTCGAAACACAAGCTCAACTTCCGGTTGCTGGCGGACACAGACGGCAAGGTCGCCGATGCTTACGGCGCGCGCGTCGCGGGCCGGGAAATCGCGCGCCGCGTCAGCTTCCTCATCGGGCTGGACGGCAAAATCGCCCACATCACTGACAACCCCAGCGCCGATGCTCACCTCAACGAGATGAAGGACGCGGTGGCGAAGCTCAAGGGCAAAGGTAAGGCCTAACCGCCGAGGCGCGGCGGCGTGATGTGGCGCGTAAAACTTGTTCCAGACATTCGAGCGGCGGTTGCGCCAGAAATCCGTGATCGAATCGCCGAGAAACAGCGCGTCCACGCCGCCTTTCTTCGCCACTTCCACGAAACCCTCGTGACGGGCAATCCAATTCGTCGGATTGGTGCGGGGGACGGGATTCGTGGCTGTGTTTTCGGCCAGCGCGGTCGCAACCAGCAACGTGGAAACAACCAGCGGGGAAAAAAGAGAGAGCTTTTTCATGCGCGCAGCTTGGAAACTCGGAAAATCAAAATCAAACCAACACGACTTGCGCATCCCCAAGGGGCGCAACTCGCCACTGCCCCCAAGCAAACTGGCAAAGCCGTTCGGAGTTCCGCCTTTAGGCGGCAAAACGCTGCTGTCTGCGCCAACCGCCTGAAGGCGGAACTCCAAACGGAGGTAGTGTCAAGTTGCGCCCATCCCCAAGTGTTATGATGCCGAGGGCGAGATCCAAAGTGGCGGTCAACCTGCGTCGTAAAGGAGCGCGGACAGCCATGTCCGCAAAGGCGCGGCCTCATCCTCGAATAACTTGCGGACAAGGCTGTCCGCGCTCCTGACGCCACTTTGGATCGCCCTGACGCTGGCATTCTTTTTTGAATTTGCAGAGACTTTGATCGGTCTGATATGATAAAGTCATTGAAGATGAAACATCACATATTTGGTTTGGCGGTTGCAGCCGCCGCGTTGGTGCTGACTAGCTGCGAAACACCTGAAGGAACTCCAGACCGGACAGGAACCGGCGCGTTGGCCGGCGGGGCGCTTGGCGCCACTACCGGCGCGATTATCGGGAACCAGAGCGGGCGCGCCGGGGAAGGCGCTTTGATTGGCGGGGCCATCGGCGCGATCACCGGTGGTTTAATCGGGCACTCCATGGATCAGGGGGAACAGGCCCGGCTGCGCGCGCAGGCGCCGCAGACTTATACGCGCGTCGAACAAGGCCAACCGCTCGGACTGGCGGACGTCAAGGCCATGGCCAAAGCCGGAATCAGCGACGACGTCGTCATCAGCCAAATCCGTAATACTCATACGATCTACCGCCTGAGCGCGGCGGACATCATTGACCTGCACGACTCCGGTGTGAGCCAGAAGGTGATTGATTTCATGATCAACACGGCGAGCCAGGGCGGATCGTCTTCGGTCACACCAGCCGAGACCACCGCCACCGTCGTTTACGCTGCGCCACCGCCGGTGCCGACGGAAACAATCGTCGTCGCGCCGGGGCCCGGGTATGTGTGGATTGGCGGCGAATGGATATGGAGCGGCCGATGGGTTTGGGTGGGCGGACATTGGGGTTTGCCGCCTTATTCGCATGCAATGTGGGTGCGTGGGTACTGGTCGAGAGGACCTCACGGTTGGAGGCATGCGCCGGGTCATTGGCGGTGAACGGAACAAGACAGAAGCCACAGGATTTTCAGAATTGGCGGCGTCGCTGCTCCGCGGCGTCCGATTCGGTTGTAGCGGCACTCTGGGAGTGCCGGTAACAGGGAGGAAAAGGAATTCTGCCCAATGCTGTTAATCCTGTCTGAATCCGCCGCGCATCGCCTTGGCGCGCAAGGCCGCCGGAATCCAACATTCTTTCTGTCGCACAGCCGCGAAGCGGCGACGGACATTGGCCGGGGCCGGAGTCCCTGGGAAAAGGCCGGAAATTTCACACGCTGTAGCCGCAAACTTTACCACGTTTTACGTGGTGAAGTTTGCGCCCGGCGGCCTGCGTCCAGCGGGCAATCGCAACCTGAAGGTTGCGGCTACACGCCGCGGGTAATTCGAGCCGCGTGTGAGATTTCCGGGTTAGTTGGGAAGTTGGAAATCATTATTTCTGAGGCGGCGGTTCATGCGGATGACGAGTTTGCGCAGACAGGCGGTGAGGGCCACCAGGGGTTTCTTGCCAGCGGCGCGCCAGCGCAAATAAAAATCTTTCAGGATGCGCTCATGCCGAACCGCGCTCAAGGTCGCCAGGTAAAGCGCACACCGCACGGGTCGTCGCCCACCGCTGATGTGCCGCACGCCTTGCTGTCCGCCGCTGTCGCGGTTGCAAGGCGCGACGCCGGCCAGGGCGGCGGCGGTTTGAAGGCTGCGTGAATACGGCATGAGTTGAGGCAGGCCCACCGCTGGTTGCTGTGCCAAGAGACTATTTGAGCAAGCGGTAGAATTTGAGCGGATCGCTTATCAAATCGGTAACGAAGAACTGCGGCCCCACAGGAACAGGAATATTCGTCATGTCGTTCCAGACAATGTTGGTCGTCAGAGTGGAGGCGGATTGGAGGGAAAAACCCGCAGCGTTCGTGGGCCAGGAAAGGAGGACGTTTGTGTCGGCGAGAGCGATCTGCAGATACGGCCCCGTCCCTCCCACAGATTTGGAGAGGCGGTAGGCCCTGAACGGAACGCTGGCGGCATTGGTCACGTAGAACAGCGGCCCCACGCGCGCCGGCACGTTGGTGACCGTGTTCCAGACGTTGCTTGTCGGCAAAGTGGCGGCGGATTGGAGGGAGAAGTCCGAGGCGTTCGTTGACCAGAAAAGGATGACGTTCGTTCCGCCCAGTGTGATTTTCAGATAGAGCGCCGACGGATTGTAGTTGACCGTGGTTACGTTCGTGGCGGTGTTGTTGGCGGGATTGAGTTCGGTCGTGGTGGCGGTGACGGAGGCGACGTTGGTCAACAATCCTTCCAACGTGGGGATGACGGTGACCGTGGCAGTCGCGGCGGTGTTGGCGCTAAGACTGGATAAACTCCAAGTGACGATGCCACCGCCTTGCGTGAAGCCGCCCTGCGCGGCCTGCGCGGCCGCAAACATCGTGTTGGCCGGCAGGGTGTCAGTGAGGACGACGCCGGTTGCCGTGGACGGGCCGCGGTTGGTAAGGACGATGGTGTAGATCAGGTTGCTGGCGACGAGAGCGGGGCTGGGCAGCCCGGTCATCGAAACCGCGAGGTCCACCAAGGGGATGACGGTGTTCACGGCCAAAACCGAGTTATTTGCCGGGTTCAAATCCAGTGCGGCAGAGGTGACGGAGGCGGTGTTGGTGACGGAGCCTTGCCCGCCTGCTTTGCAGTTAATCGTGATGGCCGCGCCTGCGTTGGTGGCCAGCGCAGTGATGTTGCAGGTGACAATGCCGTTGGTCTGGGTGCATGTGCCGAGGGTGGACTGAGGCGTAACGTCGGAGACCGCGGGCGGCAAGATGTCAGTTACGACGACGCTGTTGGCGATGGACGGACCGAAATTGGTCACCGAAACGATGTAGGTCAAATTGCTGGTGGCAAAGACCGGATCGGGCGCTCCGGTCGGACTGGAGAAGAGGGCAAGGTCGGCCAAAGGCGTGACAGTCGTGATGGCCGAGTTGGTGTTGTTGGCAAGGTTGTTGTCCACCTCAAACGTGCTGACCGTGGCAGTGTTGGTTATCGTCGTGGCTGTGGGCGCGGTGCTGACCACAAGGGTCAAGGCCGCGCCAGCGCCAACGGCCAGCGTCCCGATATCGGCTATGACAACACCGGAGACATTGGACGCGCTGCCTTGCGAAACGTAGCCCGTGACGACGCCCACGCCTGGAGGGAGGACGTCGGTGATCAAGATCTGCGTCGCCGGCCAAGAAGGTCCTTTGTTTGTCACGCCGATGACGTAAGTGAGGTTGCTGCTGGCGATGACCGTGGGCGCTGCGGACATGGCAAGCGTCACGTCCGCGATGCCGCGGATGCCGGTGATAGCGGCGGAGACGTTGTTCCCGGTGTTGGGTTCCTGACCAGCTTGCGTTTCGACGGAAGTAACGGTGGCGGTGTTGGTGATGGTGCCGGGCGTGGCGGCGAGGGCCGTGATGGTGAGAATGGCGGAGACGTTGTTGGTGACGGAGCCGAGGTTGAAGGTCACCAGACCGTTCATGTTTGTTGTCCAAAGCCCCAGCGTGGTGGAGGCGGTTACGAACTGCAAATTGGTCGGCAATTGGTCGGTGACCGTGACACCCGAAAAGGAGAGGCGGCCATTGTTATTGACGTAGAGGGTGTAAACGAGGTTGCTCCCAAAGACGATGGCGTTGGTGGACACCAGGTTGGCCACGGATAAATCCCGCGGGGAGGAGAACTTGGCAACGAAGGCGTCGTAATCACCACCATTATACGTGGTATCAAAAACACCCAAAGTTGTCGGCATGTTCGTCGACTTGCTGTAGCCGGTGATGTACCAGTTCCCGCCAGCATCTACCGCCACCGCCGCAGGCGATTCCGCATCGTTCCCCCCAAAGTAGCTGGCGTAGCAAAGCCCGGCCGGTCCGGGAACATTGGGATTGATTTTGGCCACAAAGGCATCACTCCTGAACAGGCTCCCCAAATTTGTCTGATCGCAACCGATTGTGACCGGAAAGTCATAAGATGACGTTTCTCCTGCGACGTAGATCTGCCCAAAATTATCCACGGCGATGCCGGCACCGAAATCGCCGGCCAAGCCCCCAAGATAAGTTGAATAAAAAAGACCGGCGCCAGAAGCATTGAAAACAGTGACAAAAGCCACGTCGTAACCAGGCGCGGTCGGTTGGATCCCGTTGGGGAGTGTCGGGAAATCAGCGTACGAGCTCGTTTCGCCGGTCACGTAAGCCTTTCCGGCCGCGTCAACAGCAATGCTGTTCCCCCATTCTTCGCCATCCCCGCCGAGGAACGTCGAGAACACCATCGCCGACCCGGCAGCATTGATTTTGGTCACGAAAGCGTCGGCAAATCCGTTGGTGCCGCCGGCATTGAAACTTTGCTGGAATGCCCCGGCTGTGGTCGGGAAATAATCTGAAGAAGGCGTGTAGTCGACTTCGCCGGTTACATAAACATTGTTGCTGCTGTCCACCGCAATGCCGAAGCCGTATTCGTCGGAACTGCCGCCCAACCACGATGAATAAACCAACGATGCGTCTCCGGATGTCGTCGTGTTGATCTTGGCGACAAAGACGTCGAAATTGCCGTTCTCTTGAGGATATCCCCCGGCTTTCGTCTGAAAAGGGTTCCTCGTTCGGAAATTGCGGCCAGAGTCCGTTTCGCCTGTAATGTAAGCGTTGCCAGCTTTATCAACTGCAATGGCATTGCCAATTTCGTCTCCCGCATTCGCCGTGTTCCCAAGGAAACTCGAATAGAGCAGGCTGGTTCCGGCAGGTCCCAGTTTGACCACGAAGGCATCTGTAAAATCCGAGAAGGTGCTCTGAAATGCGTTTTGGGTGGGGAAATTTGTCGAATACGTCCAACCAACCACGTAAGCATTCCCATTGTTGTCAACGGCGATGCCACGTGGCATGTCATCATCGCTGCCGCCGAGGTATGTGGAGTAGATCAGTGCGGTGCCCGCATTGTTCAACTTCGCGATAAACACGTCGCTCCAGCCGTTCGCGGTTGCGTCCACAGCGTTCGTAACAGGGAAGTCGGTTGAGAGGGTATTGCCGGTCACGTAAACAGCCCCATTGGTGTCCACCGTGACGCCACCCGTCGCGATTTGATAGTAATAATCATAAGAATCGATATCAGTACCGCCCAAAAAGGTCGAATACACGAGCACCGGGTCAATGACCAGTGGCCGCGTTCGATCATAGGAACCAACCTCGAAACTGACTAGTTGCCCTTTCAACACATAACGGCTGGGGATTTCATTTCGACCAGCGGCGGTTTCCTGATAGGCGACCGGTTTGCGCCACCGAACTTGGGTGCCTTGTATCTCCATGATAAGATCACCTTGGCCATCAATTTCGACTTTGTCTGCGCCGTCAAACCGCATGGTGATCTTGCCCGGGTCCGCTCCCGGACTGACAACAAAGTCGTATTCCAGTCTTTGCTGGTTCCCATAATACAGCAGGTCCACCCCGGGGTACACGTCCCGGCAGCGAACTTTGGTGAACGTGGGGATGGCCACGCGCCATTTCTTCGGGTCGTTGCCTAGGAAGTAGTTGACGACGCCCGGCAACTGGTCAACACCCTCGAGCTGCGCGTGGGGATTTGCGCCGACGAGTGAAAGCCGCAGAACGGATTCTGAGACCTTCTGTGCGTGGCGCGTGAATCCTTTGCCCCGGCGCATTCCCGGGGAATTGGCTTTGCCGCCCGCGGCCGCCTCGAGTCTTCGCAAAATAAGAGTCGCTTCGCTCGGTCTCAGAAACATGGTGCATCCGCGCCCTCGCGCCGCAAAGCTGACACTGGAATCGAACTGTCCCTGGTTGCGCTCGAAGCTCATCGGCAGGTTGGCGAAGGATGGGCCAATGGCAGTTTGAGCACCTCGGCTTGGAGTGCCGGGGGCTTCAGCATGGGCGGTCGCCGCCGCGAGCACGGAACAAGCGACAGCCGCGCAGACGGTAATTGAGAACTGAACCTTGGGCAGTAACATTTGTGAACTTAAAGAACTCGGCTTAAAACAAATTCTCTATACCACAAACGTCGCCCAAATGCAATCAAATTAGCGCCCTTGGCTGCCTTCATTTGAAGATTTCACGAACGTTTGAACCCGACTCGCCGCCAACGCCAATGTCGCCGAAATCAACTTGCTTGGCCCGCCCGCGGTGACTACGTTCCTTCGACTCATTCGCTTGCGCACCGCGATGCATGAAACAAACCGCTGAAATTGGCTACGATTCCAGGGTCGAAGCCGACGTTGTGGTGACAAAGCTCGAGGCCGCGCTTAACTGGTGCCGCAAGTATTCCCTGTGGCCCATGCCCATGGGCTTGGCCTGCTGCGGCATCGAACTGATGGGCACCGGCGCCAGCCGTTACGACATTTCCCGCTTCGGCGCGGAGGTCATGCGCTTCTCCCCGCGCCAGTCGGACGTCATGATCGTCGCCGGCACGGTCACTTACAAAATGGCTTTAGTGGTGAAACGCATTTACGACCAGATGGCCGAGCCGAAATGGGTCATCGCCATGGGCGCGTGCGCCTCCACCGGCGGCATGTATCGCAGCTACGCCGTGCTCCAAGGCGTGGATAACATCGTGCCGGTGGACATCTACGTCGCCGGCTGCCCGCCGCGGCCGGAGGCACTGCTCGACGCCTTGATCAAGCTTCAGGGCAAGCTCATGCGTGAGCCGTTGCTGGCAACGCTGAAGAAGCCCGGTCCGGCACTGCCCGGCCAGAAACCGCCGATCTGAAATCTCAAATCTCAAATTTCAAATCGCCGTGACCGCCCTCGAACTCGCCAACCAGCTTCGCGCGAAGTTCGGAGACCTGCTTTCCCCTCCGGTGGAGTTTCGTGGTGAAGTTTCGCTGAAGCTGGCGGACCCGGAGCGCATCGCCCAGGTATGCGCGTTCGCCAAAAAGGAATTGAACTTCAACCTCCTACTCGACATCACGAGCCTTGACAACTACGGCGAAGACCCGCGTTGGACGATTGTTTATCACCTCTACGGCATCGGCCACAACCAATACCTGCGGCTGAAGACGAGCGTGAGCGAGGAGAAATCCGAGCTGCCGACGGTCACGGGCGTGTGGCGCGCGGCGGATTGGCATGAGCGCGAGATTTACGACCTGATGGGTATCCGGTTCCGAGGTCATCCCGACTTGCGCCGCATCATCATGTGGGAAGGCTATCCATACTTCCCGTTGCGAAAGGATTTCCCGCTGGGCGGCAAGCCAACGGAAGTGCCGGATGTGGCGTTCTCCAAACCCGCGCCGCTGGAAGGTGGGCCGTTCGTCACCACACCCGGCGGAAAGGATGCCATCGAGCGCGAGCCGCGCGTGCGAACGCCGGAGAACTGATTTCATGGCCGCAACAGAACACAAAGAGCGCAGAGAACTGCTTGGGTGGCACAGGCGACCCGCCTGTGCCGCGCGGCGACTCGCCGCGCGGAATGGGAAGGGCATCCAAATTGATTTGACCGCTGTTTTGCAAAGCAATCATCACCGTCATTCCGTCCGGCCAGTGGCCGGACGGCACGGGCTGGTAGCCCGTGCCACCCAACCGCAGACCCGCGCTCCTTTGCGTTCTCTGCGTCCTTTTGCGGCCAATAAATAGTCATGCCCGAAGTTCAAAAAATCGAGATTCGCGATTCCGCTGCGCAAGCCGCAGCGGCGGCGAAAGCTTTGCCGCGTCCAAGCGCCGAGGATTTGCAGGACATCCAGGGCGAGAAGATGGTCCTGAACATGGGCCCGTCGCACCCGTCCACGCACGGCGTGTTGCGCCTCGTGCTCGAACTGGACGGCGAAGTCATCACCAAGGCCACGCCCGACATCGGCTACCTCCACCGCGGCGACGAAAAGATCGCCGAGAACATGACCTACACCCAGTTCATCCCTTACACGGATCGGCTGGATTACCTCGCGCCGCTGGCCAACAACGTCGCCTACGCGCTCGCCGTCGAGAAGCTGCTCGACATTCACGACAAACTCCCGCCGCGCTGCCAGTACCTCCGCGTGATTTGCTGCGAGCTGGCGCGCATTTCGTCGCACCTGCTCGGCATTGGCTGCTTCGCGATGGACGTGGGCGCGATGACCGTGTTCCTCCTGACTTACACCGAGCGCGAGAAGATTTACAATCTATGCGAATCGCTCACCGGCGCGCGGTTCACGACCGCTTACACGCGCATCGGTGGCGTCTCGCGCGACACCCCGCCCGGGTGGTGCGAAGCCGTGCGCAAGTTCCTCAGCGAAGTCGTCGTCAACATCGCCGAGGTCGAGACACTGCTCACGCGCAACAAAATCTGGGTGGACCGCACCAAGGACGTCGGCGTGATCCCCAAGGACGTGGCGATTGACTACGGCCTTACCGGCCCGAACCTACGCGGCAGCGGCGTGGACTACGATCTCCGCAAGGCGCAGCCCTATCTGTGCTATCGCGATCTGCAATTCGACGTGCCGCTCGGCACGGTCGGCGACTGCTACGACCGTTACCTCGTGCGCATGGAGGAAATGCGCCAGAGCGTCCGCCTCGTCCATCAGTGCCTGGACAAAATCCCCGGCGGCTTCGAGAACAAATCGAAAGAGCCGGTGAACGTGGCCGACGGCAAAATCGTTCTGCCGCCGAAGAGCAAGGTCATGTCGAGCATGGAGGAATTGATCCATCAGTTCATGCTCGTGACGCAGGGCGTGAATTGTCCGCCCGGCGAAATTTATTTCGGCCATGAAAATCCGAAGGGCGAGCTGGGGTTTTACATCAACAGCCGGGGCGGCGGCACGCCGTATCGGATGAAGATCCGTTCGCCGTCGTTCGTGAACCTGAGCATTTTGTCGCACCTGTTGCCGGGCCATATGATGAGCGACACCGTGGCGATCCTCGGCTCGTTCGACTTCGTGATGGGGGAATGTGACCGCTAGTTTTTAACCGCAGAGACGCGGAAACGCAGAGAAACAAAGTGAAGACAGAATTCACAAAATTAACTGAATTAGAGGTAGGGTCGCCGCGCTGCGCCGACCGGACGCCGCAGCGCGGCGTCCCTACCAATTCTGTGCATTTTGTTAATTCTGTCCTGAATGCCCGTGCGGCACGCACCTCTGCGCCTTTGCGCCTTTGCGTTAAAAATTGAAATGAGTTTTAGCGTCCCAGCACATCTTGAAGCCGAGATTGACGAGCTGATCACGCATTATCCGCAGAAGCGGAGCGCGTCGCTCATGGTGTTGCACGCGATTCAGGAGCAGTTTGGCTGGATTTCGCAGGAAGCGGTCGCGTGGACGGTGGCCAAGCTCGGCCTGCAGCCCATCAACGTCTATGAGTTGGTGACGTTTTACCCGATGTTCCGGCAGCAGCCGGTCGGGAAATACCAGATCAAGGTCTGTCGCACGCTCAGTTGCGCGCTGACCGGGTCACACGCGCTGCACAAACATTTTTGCGACAAGCTGGGCCTGGACGCGCACGCGCACGGCCCGCAAACGACGCAGGACGGAAAGTTCACGGTCGAATTCGTCGAATGTCTCGCCGGTTGCGGCAGCGCCCCGGTGATGATGTGCAACGACGACTTCTACGAAGCCGTCAGCCACGCGAAGGCCGATGAAATCGTAGGGAAGTGCAAATGAAAACAGCTTTTATCAACCGCAGCGACGCGGAGACGCAGAGAAAAAATGAAGACAGAATTTACAGGATTAACAAAATCGGAAACGCTATTCGGCGCGGGCGGATTTAATTCTGAGAATTCTGTTAATTCTGTCTTGAACTCCGCGCCTCTGCGCCTCCGCGGTGAAAAAAGTTTGGGAAGTTGGCTGCCCGACATGGATTTGAACCATGACAAACAGATCCAGAGTCTGCTGTGCTACCGTTACACCATCGGGCAAGCCGGTGCGTTTGGTAAGCTAAACGCTTTCCCCGCCCAGTCAAGCCGTCAGACCGCAGTCCCGCAGGGACGAAAGACAATAGCCCACGGTTTCAACCGTGGGTCGGCGTCACACAAAAACCACAAGCCCCGTAGGGGCGACAGAAATATTGGAATGAGTTTCTGCCGTCCCTGCGGGACTCGATTCGTTTCCAACTTTTACCCACGGTTGAAACCGTGGGCTATTTTCAGTCGCCCCGCTGGGGCTGTGAATTGATATGCCTTCAGAATTTCGCCTCATCCTCAAATACGCCGATCAGCCGGGTTACACGCCCGACCTCGAATGTTATTTGCGCCACGGCGGCTACGAGGCGCTCAAGAAGGCGCTCGCGCTTCAGCCGAAGGATTTGCCCGATGGCAAAACGCAAACCGCCCAGGAACAAATCCGTGACGACGTGATGAAATCCGGCTTGCGCGGCCGCGGCGGCGCGGGCTTCTCCTGCGGCTTGAAGTGGTCGTTCGTGGACCACAAAAGCGGCAAGCCGATTTACCTCATCTGCAACGCCGACGAATCCGAGCCGGGCACGTTCAAGGACCGCCAGATCATTCACAAAGACCCGCACCAGTTGATCGAGGGGATAATCATCTCGTGCTACGCGAACGACGTGCATCTCGCCTACATCTACATCCGCGGCGAATTCGTCGAAGGCGCGAAAATCCTGAACCGCGCCATCACAGAGGCGAAGGCCCAGGGCTTTCTCGGCAAGAACATTCTCGGCGGCGGCTACGATCTGGAGATTCACGTCCATCGCGGCGCGGGCGCTTACATCTGCGGCGAGGAAACCGGCCTGATCGAATCGCTCGAAGGCAAGCGGCCGTATCCGCGCATAAAGCCGCCGTATTTCCCCGCTTTGCTCGGCCTCTACCTGTGCCCGACCATCGTCAACAACGTCGAGACGCTCTGCAACGTGAAGCACATCGTCGCGATGGGCGGCGCGGAATTTGCCAAGCTCGGCACGCCGAACAACACCGGCACGCGCATCGTCAGCCTCAGCGGCCACATCAAGCGCCCCGGCTATTACGAAGTCGAGTCCGGCAAGGTGACGATGCGCGATTTGATCTTCGACCCTGCATTCGGCGGCGGCCTGCGCGATGGACACAAATTGAAAGCTATCATTCCCGGCGGCGCGTCGGCGAAAGTTTTCAAAGCCGGCGAGGCGGTGAAGTTGCGGGAGCGCGGTCCGGACGGCAAGGAAACTGTGCAGGACGTGGACGTACTGGATTTGCCCTACGATTTCGATAGCCTCATCGTGGCGGGCAGCATGTCCGGCTCGGCGGCGATCATCGTGCTTGACGACTCGGCCGACATCGTGGAGGCGCTGCATAACATCAGTGAGTTCTTCGCGCACGAAAGCTGCGGCCAATGCACGCCCTGCCGCGAGGGTTCGCTCTGGATGAGCAAGACACTCCATCGCCTCACGCACGGCGAAGGCCGCAAGCAGGACGCGGACTACCTGACGAAGATCGCCGACAACATTCCCGGCGGCCGCACGATCTGCGCCTTCGGCGAAGCCTGCTCATGGCCGGTGCAAAGTTTCGTGGCGAAGTTCAAAGACGAATTCGTCGCCAAAGGCGCGGCGGATGAAGAGCGTCGTGCGAAAGAAAGCAAAGGCGCTGGGCCAACGAGCGAAATGAAATTAGCGGCGAGCCCGTAGCACTGAGATGAACGCGGCAATTTCTCAACGCAAAGACGCCAAGACGCCAAGTCGCAAGGGATTTTGGCTGGCGCGTCCATTTTTGCTTTGCGTCTCTGCGCCTTTGCGCCTTTGCGTTAAATAAAAATGTCCGCCGCACCCACAACTGAAACCAAGCCCGCGCCGCCCGCGATCGAAAAAATCAAGGTCAAGGTGTCCGGGCGCGAGATTGAAGTGCCCCGGCTCTCGCCGGATTGGCAGGGCAAACCCGCGCCCACAACCATGCTTCAAGCCTGCGAAGCTGCCGGCGTGACGGTGCCGCACTACTGTTATCATCCCAAGCTGCCCGTCGCCGGCAACTGCCGCATGTGCCTCGTCGAGTTCGGCACGCCCGCGCTCGGGCCGGATCGCAAGCCGATTTTGAATCCCGACGGCACGCCCAAGATCGCGAAGTCGCCGCGCCCGGCCATTGCCTGCGCCACGCCGATTTCGCCCGGAATGGAGATTTACACGAACACGCCCAGCGTGAAGGCCATGCGCCAGGGCGTGCTCGAATTCCTGCTCATCAATCATCCGCTCGATTGCCCCATCTGCGACCAGGCGGGCGAATGTAAACTCCAAGAATACTCGGTGGACTACGGCGAGAGTGCGAGCCGCTTCGTCGAGGCGAAGGTTCACAAGCCCAAGGCCGTTGACCTCGGCCCGCGCATCATGCTCGACGACGAGCGGTGCATCCTTTGCACGCGCTGCATCCGGTTCACGCGCGACGTCGCAGGCGACGACAAACTCGGCATCGTCAATCGCGGCAGTTACAGCACGCTCGTTGCTTATCCTAGCAAGGCGTTCGACAACAACTACACGCTCAACACCGTGGACATCTGTCCCGTGGGCGCGCTCACGTCGAAGGATTTCCGCTTTCAGATGCGCGTGTGGTTCCTGAAGGAGAGCAAGAGCGTCTGCACGAGTTGCGCGACGGGCTGCAACATCGTCATCGGCTCGCGCGAGGAAAAAGTCTATCGCTACACGCCGCGCGAAAACGACGCCGTCAACGGCCCGTGGATGTGCGACGCCGGCCGGCTCAACTACAAGTGGATTGGGCGTGCCGACCGGCTCGCTGAAGTCAGAAGGAAGAATGTAGAAGGCAGAAGTGAAAAGACGACGTGGGCCGTCGCGCTGAACGAAATCGCGGAGAAACTGAAGAAAGTCCAGGCCGGTTCAGTGGCCATCGTCGCTTCCGCGCGGCAGACGAACGAGGAACTTTGGCTGTTGAGCAAACTCAAGTCAAAGCTCGGCGCAATCAGCGATTCCGTCCCGCGCATCGGCGAAGGCGACAAACTGCTTGTGAACGCGGACAAGAATCCGAACACGAATGGCGCACGACTCACGGGAATTTGTTTCACCGAAATGGGCCTCAATCTGCCCAAGATCGCCGACGGTATCAGTCGCGGGCAGATCAAGACGCTCATTGTTTTCGGCGCGGACGTGACCAAGCACGGCATCGGCGCGGATTTGCTCGGCAGGCTGGAAACGCTCATCGTGAGCGACATTTTGCCGAATGAAACGACGAAGCTGGCGCATTGCGTTTTGCCCGGTTGCGCCCACGCCGAGAAGCGCGGCAGCTTCACGAACACCAAAGGCCGCGTGCAGAAGTTCATGAAGGCCGTCGAACCGCCCGGCGACGCGCGGCCCGAATGGGATTTCCTGCACGACCTCGTTTACAACGTCACCGGCCAGGACGGCTTCCTGACCATCGAAGGTTTGTTCAATGAAATGGCGAAGGACGTGCCTGCGTTCAACGGATTAACGTGGGCCGGCCTCGGTGACACTGGCGTGACAGTGAAGATTTAGAAAATGAGAGCGGTGCAAATGGCTCAGCCTCTCATTAGCACCCGGCTTTAGCGGGTGTTGGTGGCGTGGATTCAGGCTGAACCGTTTCAACGGTTTGGCCGGGCGCAGGAAAACCGTTGAAACGGTTTTTGTTTGTCGGCGAAATCTGTCACCCGGCTGAAGCCGGGTGCTAATGAGATGAGTTGCCGTTGTGTTGAAGGCGAAATTTGAAGTTTGAAATGATCGGCTGGTTCAACAATCTGGATCTGACGACGCAAACCGTGATTTTCACGGCGGTGAAGGCCGTCGGCGCGTTCTCGGTCATGATGTTCATGGTCGCCTACATCGTGCTGGTCGAGCGGCGCGTGTGCGCGTTCATGCAGGATCGGCTCGGACCGAACCGCGCCGGTCCGTTCGGCTTGCTCCAGCCCGCGGCGGACGCGGTGAAGGCTTTCTTCAAGGAAGACTTCACTCCCGCGCACGTGCGCAAGGTGTATTACGTCCTCGCGCCCGCCATCGTCATGATGCCGGCCATCCTGAACTTGGCCGTGATTCCTTTCGGCTCGCAGATCGGCAACCAGCCGATGGTGCTGGCCAACTTGAACGTCGGCATTCTTTACACCTTCGGTATCGTGTCGCTCGGCGTGTATGGCATCGTGCTGGCCGGTTACGCGGCGAACTCGAAATATCCGTTCCTCGGCGGCATCCGTTCGAGCGCACAGATGATTTCCTACGAAGTCTCGATGGGCATGAGCGTCATCCCGATCTTCCTGCTCGTCGGCAGTTTGAATCTCAGCGACGTCATCAAATGCCAGACTGGCACGCTCAGTTGGCTGCCCGCGTGGCTGCCGTTGCCCAATTGGTTCGTCTTCCAAAGCCCAATGACGTTCCTCGCGTTTTGCATTTTCCTCGGTGCGGCTTTCGCCGAAACCAACCGCACGCCGTTCGACCTGCCCGAGGCCGAGCAGGAACTGGCCGGCGGCTACAACGTCGAATACAGCTCGATCAAGTTCGCGCTGTTTTTCATGGGCGAATACGCGAACATGATCCTCGCGTCGGCGATGATGGTGACGCTGTTCTTCGGCGGCTGGACGCTGCCGTGGTTCGGCCTCGACCGGACCGCGACCACGCTGCTGGGCGGCATCGCGCACAGCGCGATTTTCCTGGCGAAGGTGTTCGCGTTCCTGGTCATGTTCATCTGGGTGCGCTGGATGTGGCCGCGCTTTCGGTATGATCAGTTAATGGATTTGGGCTGGCGACGGTTCATTCCGCTCGCGTTGGCGAACATCGTAGTGACGGCGGTGTGGCTCTGGTGGCAGACGAAATGAGAACAATCGCGAAAATGCAGACGGACGCAACGAGCAACAAGCTTGATGCTTGTCTCTCATTAGCACCCGGCTTTAGCGGTGTTAGCAATGCGGAATTTGAGGGAAACCGTTTTAACAGTTTCTCAAATACGCCGTGAACTGTCGAACAACCAATGACGACCCATGCCCCTTCACTCATACACGCGCTGCTGGTTGCATATCGTTTGGGCGACGCTAGAACGTCGGCCTTTGCTCGCGAAACCAGCGGCAGCCAAGCTGTCGGTGCATTTGCACGAATACGCAAATGAGAAGGGCATCTACATGAAGATCAATTTCGTGAATGCAGATCACACGCATGTGCTGGTGGATTTGCCTGCAAGCAAGGCGATAGAAGAGGTGGTGCAACTGCTCAAAGGCGGCTCGTCGCATTGGGTGAATGAGAGCAACCTCATTCCCGGGAAGTTTGGCTGGCAGCGCGGATACGGTGCGTTTTCGGTTTCGCACTCGGCAGTAGATGAGGTTTGCGCTTACATCGCCAACCAGGAAGAGCACCATCGGAAGAAAACTTTTACCGAAGAATTGAAGCAATTTGTCGAGCGGTATGGATTGAAATGGCACGAGGAGGAAAACCGTTGAAACGGTTTTCTGTATCCTGCCACTTGGACACCCGGCTGAAGCCGGGTGCTAATGAGACGGTGGACAGCCGCGGTCCCACTAGATTGGGGCACGATGGAACAGACGAATTTGGTTTTGTTTCAGTAGCACCCGGTTTCAACCGGGTGTTGAGAAACGCCAGCGATGGAAAGCGTTTTAACGGTTTCCCAAATTGAAATTTGAAATGATCGTCAAACGCAAAGCATTGAATTTTTGGGAGCGGCTTTACCTGCCGGCCATCATCGGCGGGTTCAAAGTCACGCTGCGCCACTTCTTCAAGAAGAAGGTGACGATGCAGTATCCCGAGGAGAAATGGGTCGTGCCTGCGGGTTATCGCGGCGCGCCATATCTTGTGAAGGATCAGGACGGCAACACCAAATGCGTCTCCTGCCAGCTTTGCGAATTCGTCTGCCCGCCCAAGGCCATCAAAATCACGCCGCCCGGTCCGGCAGGCCAACTCGCGGATCGTCCGAACGCGGAGAAGATGCCGCAGGAATTCGAGATCAACATGCTGCGGTGCATCTTCTGCGGCTTCTGCCAGGAAGTCTGCCCGGAGGAAGCGATCTTCCTGCAAAAGGATTATTCGCTCACCGGCACGAGCCGCGCGGAAATGATTTACAACAAAGAAAAACTCCTCGCCCTCGGCGGCACGCACGCCGGCGTCCAGAAATGGAAGCACAAAGCTGAGGAAGCAAAGGCGCAGGAGAATTTTCCGGTGAAGGTCTGAACCAAATCAAACCATGAGAACAACTATCAAACTAATGTTGGCTGTTGTTGCAGCAGTCACCTGTGTCGCTGCGGTTTCGTCGATCACCAAGCCTGCGACGCCCTACAACCCCGAACAGATTAAAGGCAATGTGCGCGTCGTCTTACTCCGGGTTGACCGCACCACAGTTTTCACAGACGTCGGTTTCCGGGAAACCAAGCCTCAAAAGATTCACGCGATTCCAGGCCTTGGCGTCATTTACGCCGTGGAGCTCCTGGGCGAAGAGCCGGTGAAGCACTGGAACGCAGTTTCGGATGGGAAGCTGGTTAGTATAAACGGCAAATCAATTGCAGATACCATGCCTGAGAACCTCAGTGGTGGTGGCCATGAGTCATCGCATGAGTATGAACACTACAATTGGGGAGCATTAAAGAAACCAGCCGTGACCAACCCCAAGCGAACCCACATTGACGAAATCTGGGAACGTGGCGTTCGAGTTCCCACTGGAAAGATTGACTTACGTATTACAACCGGTTTCAACGACCACAAGGAAGAGTTTGTTTTTGAGAATGTTCCGGTTGAATGACGCCGATGCCTCCATTGCCTGACATTTTATTTTACATCTTCGCGTTCCTGACGCTCGCGTGCGGCGTGCTCGTGGTCGCGAATCCGTTCAGCCGCAATCCGGTCACGAGCGCCATGTTCCTCGTGCTGACCATCATTTCGATGGCGGGATTGTTCGTGTTGCTGCACGCGTTCTTCCTCGCGGCGGTGCAGGTGCTCGTCTATGCGGGCGCGGTCATGGTGCTGTTCCTCTTTGTCATCATGCTGCTCGACCTCAAAGAGGAGGAGCGACGGAAGGTCAAGACGTTCAGCCTCGTCGCTGGCGTGGTTTCCGTGGGGGCGATTGTTGGAATCTTCGTGAAATCCCTGCTGGCCACCAAGCCCGGAGCGGACCTCCCCGCGCCGCAACTGGAAGGCGCGACAATTCCGCTCGGCAGACTGCTGTTCACGAATTACCTGTTGCCGTTTGAAATCGTCTCCCTCCTGCTGCTCGTGGCGATGGTGGGCGTGATTTTACTCAGTAAGAAGGATTTGAGATAAACGCAAAGACGCAAAGCCGCCAAGACGCAAAGACATGAGAAACGATTGGGCAACTGACGGAGCGCGGCTGTGGTCGCAGACCCGGCCGCGATCCGAGGTCTTGCGCCTTTGCGCCTTTGCGCCTTTGCGTTAAAGATCATGAACGTAGGACTGGAACATTATTTGATCGTCAGCGCGCTGTTGTTCGCGCTCGGCCTGTTGGGCGTCATCACGCGGCGCAACCTGCTCGTCGTGTACATGTCGCTCGAGCTGATGCTCAACTCGGCCAACCTCGCGCTCGTCTCCTTTTCGCGGTTCAACGACAACCTCAACGGCCAGATCATGGTCTTCTTCATCATCACCGTGGCGGCGGCGGAAGTGGCCGTCGGCCTCGCGCTGATCGTGGCGCTCTACCGCAAACGCCAGACGGCGCATGTCGAAGACCTGACGACGATGAAGCTCTGACGGATGAAACTCGAAGCGTTACCCTGGTTGATCCTGTTCCTGCCGCTGCTGGCGGCGGGGTGGATCACACTGTTCACGCAGCACAACCGCAAGGCCAGCGCCACGTGGTCCATCGGCGCGATCGTCACCAGCTTCGTCCTCACGCTGGCGCTCATCAAGTTCGGCGGGTGGGAATCGCGCGAGCTTTCCGTCAACTGGCTTTCCATCGGCAGCCTGAGCGTGGACTTCGGTCTGAAGCTCGATTCGTTGAGCCTGATGATGCTTCTCATCGTCACCGGCGTCGGCGGCGCGATCCACATTTATTCCTACGGCTACATGCACGACGACCCGGGCTGGTCGCGCTACTTCGCGTGCCTGAGCCTGTTCACGTTCTCGATGCTCGGCGTCGTGCTCTCGAACAATTTCCTCCAGATGTTCATCTTCTGGGAACTGGTCGGCGTGTCCAGCTACCTGCTCATCGGTTTCTGGTTTGAAAAACCCAGCGCGGCGGACGCGGCGAAAAAGGCTTTCATCACCAACCGCCTTGGCGACTTTGGTTTCATGCTCGGAATTCTGTTTCTTTGGATATTGTTTAATTCTCTCAACTTTTCAGCTCTTAGCACACAAATCCTCCATCCAGTTTATGATAACCCTCTTCATGCAATAGCTGATCGGGCTACTCTGGCTGTAAATTTAACTCTCGCCGGTCTGCTGATCTTTTGCGGCGCGATGGGCAAGTCCGCGCAATTTCCGCTGCACGTCTGGTTGCCCGACGCGATGGAAGGCCCGACGCCTGTCAGCGCGCTCATCCACGCCGCGACGATGGTGGCCGCCGGTGTATACATGCTGTGCCGCGTGTTCTTCATCTTCACGCCCGATGCCCTGACCGTCATCTCGTGGATCGGCGGATTCACCGCACTGCTCGCCGCGCTCATCGCGGTCCAGCAAAACGACATCAAACGCATCCTCGCCTACTCGACGCTTTCGCAACTCGGCTACATGGTCATGGCCGTCGGCCTCGGCGGCCCGACGCCCGCGATGTTCCATCTCACCACGCACGCGTTCTTCAAGGCGCTGTTGTTCCTCGGCGCAGGCTCGGTGATCCACGCCATGCACCACGAGCAGGATATCTGGAAGATGGGCGCGCTCCGCAAGAAAATGCCCGTGACCTTCTGGACGTTCCTCGTCGGCACACTCGCGCTCTGCGGCGTCCCGCCGTTCAGCGGCTTCTACTCGAAGGACGCCATCCTCGCACAGGCATTGCATCATGCGCATGAAAATCCGATTACCGGCTACGCCTTGTTCGCCGTCGCCGCGCTCGTCGCGGTGCTGACTACGTTCTACATGTTCCGCCTGCTCTTCGTCGCGTTCCTCGGCGAACCCAAGGCCCACGAAGTTGAACACGCGCATGAATCACCCGGCGTCATGGTCTGGCCACTGCGAATTCTTGCGTTGCTCAGCGTCATCGGTGGCGTGATGGGAATTGACAGGATTTACGATACTTACTCCCGGCGCGTGGTTCTGATGGAAGGGCCACCAGTTGCTGAATTTTTGGGCGCTCACAAATATATCGTGAGGTTGCTTGAACCGTTTCACCATTCCCTGCCCGCTGCTCTGATTGGAATTGGCGCAACACTCGTCGGCTTCATCATTGCCCGCGCGCTTTACAACAAAGCCAAGACCGATCCGTTGCCCGCCAAACTCGGCGCGCTGTCCCGCGCGATGGCGAACCGCTTTTATTTCGACGAACTTTACGAAGCCACCGTCATCCGCATCCATGACGCCATTGCCACGGTTTCCGATTGGATTGATCGCTGGATCGTGGAAGGCTTTTGCATCGGTCTCGTGCGCGGCGGGACGGATTTGACGGGCCGGGCGCTGCGCCTGGTCCAGACTGGCAACCTCCAGACCTACGCCTTCCTGTTCGTGCTCGGCGTGGCCGTGGTGCTGTGGTTTGTGCTTGGGAAATGAAACCGCGACTCGCCAATAACAAAGCTTTGGTCAAGGCCCACCCGGCCTCGCCCACGATTGTCGCCGCATCGCGGCGACAATTGACGCAGGTTGCGGCAACCCCACCCAAGGCTTTGCTGTCGGACGTGCGCGAGCTGATTCTCACAGTCCGTGCGCAGGTTGCACAGACCGTCAATGCCGGATTGACGATGCTCTACTGGCAAATCGGTCAACGCATTCGACAAGACATACTCAAAGAGAAGCGTGCGGAGTATGGCGAGAAAATTGTCGCGACATTGTCACGACAATTGGAAACAGAGTTTGGGCGTGGTTTTTCACGAAAGTCGTTGCTTCACATGATCCGGTTTGCCGAGGTTTTCCCCGATACCAAGATTGTCTCAGCACTGCTGAGACAATTGAGCTGGTCACACTTTCTGAGCATCATCTACCTCGACGATCCGCTCAAACGCGACTTCTACGCCGAAATGTGTCGGGTCGAACGCTGGAGTACACGAACGCTGGCAAAGAAAATCGGCTCGATGCTTTTAGAGCGCACCGCGCTGTCCCGCAAGCCCGCCAAGCTGGCCGAGATGGAGCTGAAACTGCTCCGCGAGGAAGACAAACTCACGCCCGACCTCGTCTTCCGTGATCCTTACATTTTGGATTTTCTCCGGCTAAAAGATACCTACGGCGAAAAAGACATCGAAGCCGCCATCTTGCGGGAAATGGAAGCCTTCATCCTCGAACTCGGCGTCGGGTTCGCCTTTCTGGAACGGCAGAAGCGGATGCAGATTGATTCGCGCGATTATTACCTCGACCTCCTGTTCTATCATCGCAAGCTCCGCCGGTTGGTCGCGATTGACCTGAAGCTCGATGAGTTCGACGCCGCCGACAAAGGGCAGATGGAGCTTTATCTGAACTGGCTCAAGAAACACGAGCAAGGCGCGGACGAAGCGCCGCCGCTCGGCATCATCTTGTGCGCGGGCAAGCAGCAGGAGCACGTCGAACTGCTGGACATGGAGCAAAGCGGCATCCACGTCGCCAGCTACGTAACGAAGGCGATTCCGAAAAAGCAACTCGAACAGAAACTTCATGAAGCCGTCCGCCTGGCGAGGGCAAGGTTGGAAGAACGGAGAATCAGCCAAGCATGACCACGTTGACCTTAATCTTTGCCCTGCCGTTGCTCGCCGCAATCACGCTGGCGTTTGTGCCGCGCAATTTTGCCGTCATCATGCGTGCCGTGGCGGTGGGCGTGACGTTCGTCACCATGCTGCTGGCCGTGCTGATGTTCTGCCAGTTTAACGGCGCGACGGCGGATGCGAACGGCTACAAGTTCGTCAGCACCATTCCCGGACTCGGCGCGGAATCGCTCGGCATCGCCTGCAAGCTGGGCGTGGACGGCTTGAACGTCGGGCTGGTGTTGATGGGCGCGATTGTGGCGTTCGCGGCGGCGTGCTGCTCGTTCGAAATCAAATCGCGCGAGAAGGAGTTTTACATCCTGCTGCTCGTGATGACCGGCGGCATCCTCGGTGCGTTCATGTCGCTCGACCTGTTCTTCTTCTACTTCTTCCACGAACTCGCGCTCGTGCCGACGTTCATCATGATCGGCGTGTGGGGTCGCGGGGAGCGGAAGAACTACGCCACGTTCCAGATCACGCTCTACCTGAGCATCGGCGCACTGCTCGCGCTGGTCGGCCTCATCGCGCTTTACCTGCAAGTCCCGGCGGACTTGCGCGCTGCCGACAAAGTTGGTTTCAGCATCCCAGCGTTGACGAAGTATTTCGCGCAACACACGATGGCGGCGGGCGCGCAGCATTTCATCTTCCCGCTGCTGCTGTTCGGCTTCGGCATTCTCGTTTCGCTCTGGCCGTTCCATTCGTGGGCGGCGCTGGGCTACGGTTCTGCGCCAAGCGCCACGGCGATGTTGCACGCGGGCGTGCTGAAGAAGTTCGGTCTTTACGGTTTGATCCGCGTGGCGCTGCCGTTCATGCCGCAGGCGGCGCAAAGCTGGATGCAAATCCTCGCGTGGCTCGCGCTGGGCAACGTGCTCTATGTCGGCTGGGTGGCGATGAAGCAGAAGAATCTGAACCTGCTCATCGGCAATTCCAGCGTGGCGCACATGGGTTTCGTCTTCCTGGGCATCGCGAGTTTGAACCTCATCGGCGTGACGGGCGCGGTGGTCATCATGATCGCACACGGTTTCCTCGCGGCGCTGACGTTTGGCTTGAGCGGCTACATCTACAACCAGACCGGCACGCTCGAAATGAGCGAACTCGGTGGGCTGGCGAAGAAACTGCGATTCATCGGCGTAGCGCTGACGATGGCGGCGCTCGCGGGTTGCGGTTTGCCAGGCTTCCTGAATTTCGTCGGCGAGATCACGGTGTTCTTCGGCGCGTGGCAGGAGCCGGCGTTGCGGGTGGTGACGGTGCTGGCGGTTTGGGGCGCGCTGATCATCGGCGGTGTTTACATGCTGCGCGCCGTGCGGGCGGCGTTGCACGGGCCGATGCCGGAGAAGTGGGCGAACGTGTCCGATGCGAACCTGTGGCGCAAGTTGCCGTATGCGGTGCTCCTCGCAAGCCTGCTCGTGTTCGGATTTTTCCCGAAGTTGCTGACGGACAAAATCAAGCCGGTGACGGGGCAGATTGTGAACATGGCGACGGTTGGTAGCAGCGGACGTGCGTCCGCTCAAACTTCTCTCGTGGAAAGTCAGAGCCTCCTCACGTCGGCTGCTAGGAAATCAGAATGAACCTCTCATTGATGTCATTGGAAATCGCGGTAGTGGCACTGGGACTCGTGCTGCTGCTGGTGGATTTGTGGCTGCCGGCCGAGCGCAAGCGGATGCTCGGCTACGCGGCGGTGGTGGCATTGGGTCTGATGCTGGTGGCAAGCTTCGCGGGCTTGGGCAGTTGCGGACAGACGGGGACGGCGTTCGGCGGGATGTTCGTTCAGGACGCGTTGGCCGTGTTCTTCAAACGGTTCTTCCTGCTGGCCGCCATTCTCGTGCTCGTGATGGCGGTGGAGTTCTCTGATCGCATCGCGACGGGTATCTCGGAGTATTACTCGCTCATCGTCTTCGCACTGGCAGGAATGTTGTTCGCCGCGTCGGCGAACGACTTCGTGATGCTGTTCGTTTCCATCGAACTCATCACCGTGACGTTTTACGTGCTGACGAGCTTTCAGCGCGGGCGGCTGGTTTCGCTTGAGGCGGGCGTAAAGTATCTGATCCTGGGCGCGCTGGCCTCGGCGTTCATGGTGTTCGGCATCGCGCTGGTCTGGGGAACGACCGGCAAATTCAACTTCAGCGACCTGGCGATGGTTTCCTCACGGTTCGTTGACAACAAGGTCTTCCTCATCGGCCTGCTCATGCTGATGGCCGGGTTGGGGTTCAAGATCGCGGCGTTTCCGTTTCAAAGCTGGGTGCCGGATGTTTACCAGGGTGCGCCGACCCCAACGGCGGCGTTCCTGGCCGTGGGTTCGAAGGCAGCGGGCTTCGTGTTGCTGCTGCGGGTTCTTTTTACCGCCGTGCCGGATGTGACCGCCCACGGCGCGAAACTCATCATGTGGATTTCCGCCCTCACGATTCTCTACGGCAACCTCTGCGCCATCCCGCAGCGTAATCTCAAGCGCCTGTTCGGCTATTCGAGCGTCGCCCACGCGGGCTATCTGTTGCTCGGCGTGTCCGCGTTGACGAGCGCGGGGCAATCCGCCGTGCTCTACTACCTGAGCGGCTACCTGTTCACGGTCATCGCGGCGTTTACGGTCATCGCGGTGGCGATGCGGCATCTGGACACGGAGGACATCGGCGGTTTGGCGGGCCTGCACCACCGCTCGCCGCTGCTGGCCGCGACGATGACCTTGGCCGTGGCATCGCTGGCGGGCATTCCGCCGCTGGCCGGCTTCTTCGGAAAATTCCTGCTGCTCAAAGCCGTCATCGAACAAGGCGCGGTGAACACGGGTTATTACTGCCTCGCCTTCACGGCCCTAGCCGGCGTGGTGATCTCGCTCTACTACTACTTCGGCGTGGTGCGCGCGATTTACTGGAGCAAGGACGCGACGGATTTGTCACCGATTCCACTTTCCGGCCCGATTCGTTTCTCGATCTTTGCTTGCATCGCCGCGGTGTTCTACATCGGCCTGTTCCCCGGCGCGATCGTCAACCTCGCCACGGAGGCGGTCAAGGTGTTGCGGTAGTTCCAAGAATGGCGTGCTGGGCACGAATTGGAATGAATTGAGACTTGCCATCTGGCTTGCTGCCCGCGACATTTCCCGCAAAACAAACGGCTCTTTTTATGGCTGACAAAGCAAATCGTTATCCGGTGAGCGTCGCTGGCAAGTACTACGTTGATAACCAGTGCATTGACTGTGACCTTTGCCGCGAGACCGCACCCGACAATTTCAAGCGCAATGAGGACGGCGGCTATTCCTTCGTCTATAAACAACCCGCCACGCCGGAGGAAGAGGCGCGTTGCAGGGAAGCCAAGGAAGGCTGTCCGGTGGAGGCCATCGGCGACGACGGCGCCTAAGGCGGAAGCGAGGTCTTGACAGCACGAGCCGCGGGTGGGTCGCCTGCGGCTTTGGTTTTGTCCAGCGAGGGAAGACGGATCAATCGCGAGTCGCTACGTCGTGGCGGCCATGTCTTCGACCAACGCGACGCCGGTTTCGTCCGGCGCCTGCCCGTCACCGTTGAGACAGCGTTTGACAGCTTTGAGCAGGGTGTCGGCATCGTACGGCTTAGGCAGGAAGTTCTCGCCCTGAGTCAAGGACATGTCTTGCTTGATGATTTCCGGCCCATAACCGCTGGTGTAGAGGACCTGCAACTGTGGGTCTTTGGTCAGGAGCGTCTTGGCCAGCACGCCGCCGCTCATCCCGTTGGGCATGACGAGATCGGCCACGAGCAGTTCAATGTGCGCGGGGCATTGCTCCCAAACCTGCAAGGCCCGGGGACCATCCGCCGCTTCGAATACGTGGTAACCGCCCCGTTCCAGCGCCTCGCGCGCCAGTTCACGAACGTTTGCTTCATCCTCGACGACCAGCACCGCCTCCCCGGCGGCACGGCCGGGTGTGGGCTGGCGAGCGTCGTCGGACGCCGGGGCCGTCGTCGGCTTTCCATCCCAAATGGGCAGGAAAACCTTGAACATCGAGCCGTGTCCGACCTGGCTGGTGAGTTCGATCCATCCTTTGTGTTGCTGGACGATGCCGTGGATGGTGGACAGCCCCAAGCCGGTGCCTTTGCCGACTTCCTTGGTCGTGAAGAACGGATCGAAAATGCGGTTCAGGACCTCCGGGCTCATGCCGCAACCGGCGTCTGAGACGGTCAGACAAGCATAGCGACCGGGGCGGGCTTCGGGATTCTTGCGTGTGGCCGAGTCGTCGCAGTGCGCGAGGCTGGTGCCGACACGGATGGGGCCGCCATCCGGCATGGCATCCCGGGCATTCAGGGCCAAGTTAATGAGAATTTGTTCCACGCCGCCCTCGTCGGCCCGGGTGGGCGGCAGGTCTTCAGCGCAGTCCAGCCGCAGTTCGTAGCGTTCGCCTAACAACCGGCCCAGCATTTTTTGCGTGGCTTGCACGGCGGCGGAGAGGTTGATCGGTTTGAATTGGAGGGGCTGTTTGCGGCTGAAAGCCAGCAACTGCTTGGTGAGGGAGGCCGCGCGCTGGCTGGCCTGGGCGATGCGCGCCGCCGATTCGGTGACGAACCGCGAGTCGGCCGGTCTGGCGCGCAGCAAGCCCGCATGGCCCTGAATGACCGTGAGAATGTTGTTGAACTCATGGGCGATGCCGGCCGCCAGGCGCCCGACGGCTTCCATTTTATGTGCCTGACGCAACTGGCCTTCCAGTTTCAACTGGTCCGTCATGTCTTCCACAATGAGCAGCACGCACGGCCCGGAACCCAGGGTGATTGGCTCAGCCCAAAACACCGTGTTGCGGAGGGTGCCGTCGTTACGCCGGAGGACGCACGGGCGGTCGCGAATCTGCTGTTCGGGTCGCAGCAGGTGGGTCTTTTTCCCAGCGGCATCCTCCCAGAGACGGAGTTCGTCGCTGGTGCGTTGGAGGACTTGGCTGGCAGTGTAGCCGGTCAGTTCAAGGAAGCTGGGATTCGCGGCTTGAAAGCGGCCTTCCGGGCAACTCTTGATTGCCATCGGCATCGGGCTGGCCGTGAAGGCTTTTGAAAACTGCTCTTCCGAGATGCGCAGGGCTTCCTGGACGCGGATGCGCTCTTCGATTTCCTGCTGGAGTTTTTGGTTGGTCGTGACTAGTTCCTGCGTGCGTTCGCGTACCATGCGGTCGAGGTCTTCCATGCGCAGCTTGGCCTGACACGCCAGCACCCGTTTCTGGGTCAAGGCATGCGCCATCTGGAGCGCCTCAACGGTCTCAAATGGTTTCTTGAGAATCAGCAGGTTATCGGTCTGGCCGAGACGGCGGGCGATGTCGTCCCACGAATAATCGGAATAGGCGGTGCAGATGACGGCTTGCAGCTCCGGGCAGCACTGCCAGATGTGTTCGAGCGTCTCCACCCCGTCCCATCCCGGCGGCATGCGCACGTCCACAAACGCCAGCGCGTACGGGTCGTTCTCCTCCATGGCTTTTTGAACCAATTGCAGCGCCTCCCGCCCTTGAAAGGCGGAATCAATGCGGAACGCGACGCGCTCCGTGCGGCTTGCGGGGTTGCCGAAGAGGGCTTTTTCCACGTCCCCGAGACGCATGACGGCGGTCTGGCCGGCGAGAATTTTGCGGAAATCGTCGTGAATCGCCGCGTTGTCGTCAATGATCAGAATGCGGGGCTGGGAAGGGGGAGGCTGGTCATTCATGTGCGAGGCGGTGGTTTGATGGGGACCAGCAAAGTGAACGTGGCGCCTTTGCCGAGGCCGTCACTGTGGGCGGACAGCGAGCCGCCAAGATCGCGCGCCGCCAACGCCCCGCTGTGCAGACCGAAGCCGTGCCCATCGCCGCGGGTGGTGAACCCGTGGGCAAAGATGCGGGTCAGGTTCTCCGGCGCGATGCCTACGCCGTTGTCCGTGACCTGAATCTGAACGTGGTCACCGCCGTTGCCGTCCACGCGCACGGTCAACAGTTTGTCCTGGCGATCCGAGTCGCTGAGCGCGTACTTCGCGTTGCGGATCAGGTTCACGAGGATTTGCAGGACCCTGTGTTTGTCAACCAAGATCGGCGGCACGGGCTCCATTTCGCGGCGGAGCTGGACGGTGTGCCGGTCCAGGGCCGCCGCGTTGATGTGCAGGGCATCGTCCACCAGTTGGGCGACTTCGACCGTTTCCTCGACCCCGGCCACGCGGGCGTAATTCTGCTGCATGGTGACAATCTGCTTGATGTGATCAATATGCTGGCGCAGCCGGTTGAGCTCGCCCTGCAGGAATTCTTTTTGTTCATCGAAGGTCTGCGCAATCGCCGCCAGGTATTCCGGAATGTGTCTGCCTTTCGGGTCCGTCGTGAGGAACTCGTCCAGCCGCCCGGCGTTCTCTTGGAGGAGTTGTGGAATCTTGGCGAGGTTGGCGAAGTCGTGTTGCTGCACGCGGTCGATGGCGAGGGAGCAGGAGACATTGACGCTGGTCAGGACGTTGCCCACGTTGTGGAGCACGTCGGTGGCGACTTCGGCCATGCCGGCCATGCGCGAGACCTCCACCAGCCGCTTGTGGGTCGTTTCCAACTCGGCTTCGGCCTGTTTCAGGCCGGTGATGTCTTTGGAAATGCCGAACGTGCCGATGATGTTCCCCTCCTGGTCACGCCACGGCATCTTGGTGGTGAGGCACCAGGTGATGCGGCCATCGGGGTGGGTTTCTTTCTCCAGTTTCCCGATGATCGGCTGGCCGGTGCGAATGATCTCCTGTTCATCCTCGTACGCTGGCCGCGCATGGTCTTCCGTGAAAAAGTCGAAATCGGTCTTGCCTCGTAGCTGTTCCGCATCAGCCACTTTGAAGAGCTTCTCGAAGGCCTTGCTGAAACGGACGAAGCGTGACTCGTGGTCTTTGAAGTAGATGTGGTCGGGTACGTTGTCCAAGAGCGAGCGGAGCAGTTCGCGTTCGTACGCCAGTTTGTCTTCCGCCTCTTTGAGCACCGTCGCGTCCTTCGAGATGCCAAAGGTGCCGATGATGTTCCCGTCTTTGTCCCGCCACGGCATTTTGTTCGTCAACGCCCACGTCAGCCGGCCATCAGCGTGGGTTTCCTTTTCCAGTTTTCCGATGATCGGCTTGCCGCTACGGATGATTTCCTGCTCGTCTTCGTAAGCCTGCCGCGCGTGTTCCTCGGTGAAGAAATCGAAGTCGGTCTTGCCTTTGAGCACGTCCGCGTCGGGCACATTAAAGAGTCGGCTGAACGACTTGGTGAAGTGGACAAAGCGCGATTGCCGATCTTTGAAGTAAATGGCGTCCGGGCTGTTATCCAGCAGCGTCTCCAGCAGACTGCTGGCCTCGGCCAGGGCCGCTTCGGCGCGCTTGTGCTCAATGGCAATCGCCACCTGAGTTGAGACAAACCGCAAGATGTCCAAGTCTCTTTGACCGAAGCGGACGTTTTCGGTGTAGCTCTGCACGGCCATGACGCCGAGGGTCCGCTCTCCGATCTTCAACGGCACGCCCAGCCACTCTGCACTCGGCACCCCACGCAGTACCACCTCCTCCTTGGCGATGAGTTCATCCACCACCTCACGGGTGCCGAACAGGGGATTGCCCGTGCGCAACACATACTCCGTCAGACTGCGGTCGGGCTTGCGAGCCGGCACAACCGGCTCGTACTGATCTACCCGATAGGGGAAGCTGAGGATGTCGGTGGTCGGATCGTACAAAGCGATGTAGAAATTATCGGCCGGCATCAACTGGGCCAGGACACTGTGAATTTCCCGATAAAGGTCGTCCAAATTGCGGGCTGTATTTACCGCTTGAGAGATCCTGAAAGTGGCTTCTTGAACTTTTCCCGCCTGCTTGCGCTCGGTGATGTCGCGCAGAAACACGGACATCCGCTCCTCTTCTTTCAGATAATTGACGCTGACCTCAATATCAACAATCCTGCCATCCTTGCATCTGTGGTGGGTTTCGAAACGATCTCCACCGACCTCCATTATCTTTCGGACGCGTGCGGCGGTCTCTTCCGGGTTTTCCACTGCTTCGATATCCGGGATACTCATGCTCAGCAGTTCCTCACGACTGTAACCGATCAGATTACAGTAGGCATCGTTCACATCCAAGAAGTGTCCCTGCATATCCAGAAGCCAAAAGCCATCCAGGGCGGCTGCGATGATAGTCCTGTACCGCTCCTCAACCCGCTTGCGCTCGGTGATGTCGTAAAACATCCCTTGGATGCCGATGGTCGCCCCCTCGGAATTGGATACCGGCGATTTCACGACGTGGAAGTACCGACCCGTCTCGCCCAGGTCTTGGCGTTCTTCTTCCTGTTCTATCGCCTTGCCGGTCCGCATGATCATCTGCTCTTCTCTGGTAAATTGCTCGGCCAAATCCTTGGGGAGCAGATCGAACACGGTTCTGCCCAGGATTTGCTCCGCGGGCTTGCCCAAGAACTGGCAGAATCGGGAATTGACAAAGACGAATCGGCCTTCGCGATCCTTGCGGTAAATGTTGATGGGCAGGTGCTCGACCAGCGAATGGTAAAGCGCTTGTGATTCGTGCAACGCCGCTTCAGCCCGCTTGCGCTCGGTGATGTCCCGGGCAATGCCGTGGACGGCAACCGGTTTGCCGTCCCTGAACGCCATGCGCAGGGAGACTTCAATCATGACGCGCCGGCCGTCCTTGGTAATGAATGCGCCTTGGCAGTTGACGACTTCGCCCGCGGGAAGTGTCGTCTCCCGCAGTTGTCGTCCGTGGTCGTGGTATTCCGGCGCGAGCACTTGGTCAATCGTGAGTTGTTTCGCCTCTTCGGCGCTGTAGCCCAGGACCCGCAAGGCCGCTGCATTTAAGGACGTGAACCGGCCTTGGATGTCATGTGTGAAGATCAGGTCGTTGGCGCCTTCGAAGATTTCGCGATATTGCTGCTCCAGCGCGGCTTCGCGCTCCAGCCGCTCACGCAGGCGTCTGGTCTGCTCACGGACCTGGCGGCCAAGTAGAAATATCCAGAGAATGGTGGCCGCGACGATGATGGCCATGATCCCCACCGTCATCATTGTGTGTCGGAACGTCCACCAGGAAGGCTGCTCCAGCACCTGGATGTTCTTACCCGAAGGCACAAGGAGGTGAAAGGCGGTGGGCGAACGCGCTTCGTCGGCCAGCACGCAGTACACGCCGGTCAGATGCAACAGGCTGCCCGCGGGGGCCGCTCCTGTGTCCGCCTCGGGCGCGAGGCAATGAGCGTCAAAGACCCAGCCGGGGATCTGGAGCGTCAGCATTTCCACGGGGCCAACCCTGCTGCGGTGCAAGAGACGCGCGTCAATCTGAACCCACATACCGTGCAACTGCGGGTCCAAAGCCTGTTTGGGCGCAAGCGGCTTTGGCGCGGGAACAGGTCCATGCTCCAAAACGCGGACGACGGCAGCGCGCAGCACGCTGCCATAATCTCCGAACGCCGGATAGCCGGCCGCCATGACGCGATCGCCCGGTTTGACTTCGCCCGTCTGAGACGTGAACACCTGAATCCCATCGCCGGCATCCTGCAGGAAAAACGATTGGCCCGGCTGGCCTGCCTGCGCCAAGCCCTGCGCGGCAGGCAGGCAAAGCGTAACCACGCCGGCAACGTTTATCCGCCGCTGCAAATTCACCCGTGGCCGGTACTGGCTCAGGCTCACGATGGGCCGTAGCGGCAGACTAAAGGGGTCGGCCACCCCCGGTTCCTCAATTTGCACGTAATCCAAAGACGGTACCCAGATCCGAAAACCCGTCAGTTGCCGTCGGTCGTTGAACACCGATCCACACGCGCCGTGGATGCGGACGACTGCGTCCAAAAGATTGGTCGGTTCAGTGGCAGCAGGGATGTTAACGGTAAGCATCCCGCTCGGATCGCTGAGTTCCAACTGCGCCAAGCCGTCCGCACAGGACAGGGATCGCACCACGCCACGCACCTCGATCCATTGACTGCCTTCCTGGCCGGTGGCCAGTTGGAACAGCGTCACCGGACACGCTTCGGGCAGTGGGGCGGTGCCGACGACGGTCACGTTGGACGCCGCCACAACCGGCGCGTACGCCCCCGGATCGCTCGCGCCTTCGATTTCCACCAAATCACCGGTCTTGAGGGCGGGCCGCCCCTTGTTCATCGAGATGTAAATGCCGGATATGTCATCCTGCACTATGAACCCTGCCCGCTGCGGGGTGCATACCGTCACGACTCCGCGCAGCCGGACCGGGTAATGCCAGGCAGCCCGTTCCGGCGACAAATCCCGGACCTCCCACGCCTTGGTCAGCAAAGGCAATTTGGCCGGCTTGACTGCCGCCGCTGCGATCTCTTTCGTCGGCGGCACGCCGGAATCGGCAGAACGGAAGGCGGCGTTTTTGAGGTAAACACGAGAGCCATCCCACACCGGCACGCCCCACAAATCCACCCTTTCATTCACTTTCGCCACCACTGCCAACTGTGTTTCGGCGAAAAGGGTGCCGCTGTCACCGCGAATGACGATGTATTCGCCCAGGCGCTGGTCGAGGACGGTTCCCTGCACTCGCACCTGCGCGTCGTTCGTCGCCGTGGCCTGTGCGCGCATGAGGGAAGAGATTGATTGCACGGGAAGGCGATACGGGTCCATCGGAGCATTGGTCCGGATCTGACCGGGGTTGATCTGAACCACCGCGTCCATGTCCCCCGCGCTGGCGATGCAAACGCTCGTCCACCACGCCAAGCAGCTTGGCGTGATCGCCCGAATCCATGTTTTGAAACAGTTTTTCATAGCAGAAAACGCTTGCCGACCGTGCCTGTTGGCGGCACGCGCCGCTTTCACGCATCTCTCACGTTGATCGGATACGGCTGATCGCCGCCAAAAACAGCAGCTACCGTGCCCTCCTTCCGGTCGGGTTGCCTGCGCAGAAGTGCCAGCTTTTCAGGGAGCTGCGTGTCAAAAATCCGCATTCGGCGGCCAGGATAGTGTCTCGAAAGGCCACGACTGTCTGTTGCTGCCGCCAGAGGCAAGACGACCCGGTTGCCCGGCACTCTGTGAATGGGATGGGCATCCCTGGGCGCAACTCGCCACTGCCCCCCAAGCAAACTGGCAAAGCCGTTCGGAGTTCCGCCTTTAGGCGGCAAAACGCTGCTCCCTGCGCCACCCGCCTGAAGGCGGAACTCCAAACGGGGGTAGTGTCAAGATGCGCCCGGCATCCCTCCTTTGCCGTCCCCTCGACAGCGCGGTCGTCAAGCCAACTGCACCAGCCGCAACCGCAGCCAATTCAGCGCTTGTTGTGCCGTGACCTGTTTGAACGTCTCGCGATCAAGGGGATTGAAGTTCTGTTCCACCGTTGTCTCAGCCGGCGTAGCCAAGCCGATGAAAACTGTTCCCACCGGCTTGGCGCGGGTGCCGCCGCTCGGTCCGGCGATGCCCGTGACCGCCAACGCGTAGTCAGCCCCCGTGACTCTTCGCGCGCCTTCGGCCATGTCGCGCGCCACCGCCTCGCTGACCGCGCCATGCCGGGCCAGCGTCTCGGCGCGCACACCGAGGAGTTTCTGTTTCGCGGCGTTGCTGTAAGTCACAAAGCCGGCCAGGAAAACCGCGGATGCCCCGGCCACGTTCGTGAGGCGATGCGCGAGGCAGCCGCCGGTGCAAGATTCGGCCAGTGCCAGCGTCTGCTTCCGCTCCGTCAGCAGCCGCACAATCACGGATTCGAGTTCTTCATCGCCTTCGGCAAAAATGCAGTCGCCAAGCAGTTCGCACATCTTCCGGTTCGCCGACTGCACCAACTTCGCCGCCTCCAACCCGCGCGCGGCCAAGCGCACATCCACTCGGCCTGTTCCCGCGCAGTAGCCGACTTCGAGTCCGGCCTCGACCAGCGGCTTGAGCGCCTCGTTGATTTTCTCCTGCACTGCCGACTCGCCCAAGCCGACAGTTCGCAGCGTGCGGCAGACAAAAACTTCCTTCAGGGGAAACAGATCACGCAGCAGCGGCACGACGGCCTCCTCGAACATCGGGTGCAGTTCGCGCGCCGGGCCGGGCAGCATAAACAGCCAACTCGCCTGGCCGCCTTCCCGGAACGGATTAGGCCGGACTTCCATCGCCAAGCCGGGCGCAGTGCCGTGCGGATTCCACAGCACACGCGCGCCTTCCGGCACGAGCGCCTGCACTTTGTTCCGCGCCGGCATTGGCCGCTTTCGGACGGCGAAGAAATTCTCAATGTGCGCCAGCACGCGGGCGTCTTCGTGCAACGGTTTGCCGAGCAACTCGGCAATCAAATCGCGCGTGATGTCGTCGGAGGTCGGCCCCAGCCCGCCCGTCGTGATAATCAGGTTCGCCCGCGTCAAAGCCTCGCGCACGGCTTGCTGGATGTCCGGGCCGGTGTCGGGCACGGCGGTCTGGCGCGCGACGAGGTAGCCGAGGTCAGCCAAGCGGCGGCAGAGCCATTGCTGGTGCGTGTTGACGACGCGGCCCAGCATCAACTCGGTGCCGGTATTGATGAGTTCGACGATCAATGCGGGGCGAGTTTCAAATTGGAGATTGCGGCTGGCAAGTTCGGAATACGCCGAACGCGGCGCGACAAACCATCGAGCAATGCGCCGCCGACTCACGTCGCAGGCTTGGCTGGCGGGTTTGCTAGCGTCGGCGCGGTCTGGGCGGCGCGGGCGGGCGGATTTCCGCGTCGAACGTCCCCGCCGCGTGGCTCTGTGTGTAGTCCGCGATGCGCAGGAAGATTTTCCCTGAAATGTGGTTGCTTGAAACCTGGCCGAACTCCACCCGCAGCGCATACTTGGCGGTGACTTCTTGCCTCACGGGCCCGTGCTGCGGATCAGTCCAGCGCAGCACGAGCCGCGGCGGGCTGGCCGCTGAATCCGGTGTGAAGTTAAACGACTGCCCGGCCAAATTCTCGCCCCGCGCGGCCCGCAGGTAAACCGTCACTCCCACTTCGGGCGGCCAAGCGGGGCCTTGCCGTAAATTCAACGTGCCGCCTTGCACGGTCGAACGGTCGCAGGTGAAACTGAATCCGCCCAACTGGCCGGTCGCGGTGGTGTCCGGCAGCGTCACGCCGTCCAGACTGAGCTGCCAGTTGGTGTTCTCGGTTCGCGTCGGTGTCGGTGTTGGCGCGACAGGCGGCAGGTTCGTTTTGGCCGCTGCCCGCGGGGGCGCCGGCTTGAACAACTTGTCGCGAAACGTGAAGACCGCGCCCAAGGCCCCCGCCAAAATCACCAGCGCCGCGGTCCACAGCAAAAAATCGCGCGCCGCCGAGGGCTTTTTCAGGGGCGCCAAGGGCGGTGGACCAATGTGTCCGACCGGACGCTCCGCGCGCACCTCCGAAGTCGTGAGAACGAATTTCGTGTCTGCCGACGCCGGCGGCTGCGGGACGACGATTTGGCGGAAGCAATTCGGGCATTCCATGTGCGCGCCGGTTTTGTCCGGCTCGCACTTGATGTGCTGGCCACAGACGGGACAGGCGAATTTGAACTCGCTCATGCTTGCAAAGGCGGCAGGCCGCGTGCCATACCACCGCCAACTTGACAGTTTCGCAACCGCATCGCAACCCGGCAGTTGCGTTTGGGAGTGACTTTTTGCCGGGCGCACCGCACTCTCGGCACGGTTAAAGCACATGAAAACGACCCCGCCTGTTTCCCGAAGCGGCCATTTCCAATCCGGCCCCGCCGCCGATGCCGCCGCCTTCACTGAATCCGTCTCGTTTGACTGGCGTTTGTGGCGGCACGACATCCGAGGCTCAGTTGCCCACGCCAAAATGCTGCGGCAGATCGGCGTGCTCAGCGGACCCGAGTTGAACGCCATCGTGCGCGGCTTGAAAACAATCGCCGCCGAAATCGCATCGGGCAGATTCAAATGGAAACCCGAACTCGAAGACGTCCACATGAACATCGAGGCCGAGTTGACGAGGCGCGTGCCCGCTGGCGCAAAACTTCACACTGCCCGTTCGCGCAACGACCAGGTCGCGCTCGACCTGCGCCTGTGGCTGCGCGACGAAATCACGGCACTGCTCGCCGAAATCTGCGATTTGCAGCGTTCGCTCGTTGCCCTCGGCGAAAAGAATTCCGACGTGTTGATCCCCGGCTACACGCACCTGCAACGCGCCCAGCCGGTTTACCTCGCGCATCATCTGCTCGCCTACGTCGAAATGCTTGAGCGCGACTGTGAGCGGCTCTGGGATTGTTTCCAGCGGGTGAACGTCTGCCCGCTCGGCAGCGGCGCGATTGCCGGCTCAACGTTGCCGCTCAAACGCGAACTGGTCGCCAAGTTGCTTGGCTTCGTTGATGCCAACGGCAAACCGCAACTCACGCAAAATTCCATGGACGCCGTCAGCGACCGGGATTTCGCCGTCGAATTTTGCGCCGCCGCCGCGCTGCTCGCCGTTCATCTTTCGCGGCTCGCCGAGGATTTGATCCTTTGGGCCAGCGCGGAATTTAATTTCATCAAGATCGCCGACGCCTACGCCACCGGCTCGTCGCTCATGCCGCAAAAGAAAAATCCCGACGTCGCCGAACTGGTGCGCGGCAAGACCGGTCGCGTCATCGGCAACCTCGTCGCGCTGCTCACGCTGCTGAAAGGTTTGCCGATGACCTACAACCGCGATTTGCAGGAGGACAAGGAACGGCTCTTCGACACCGCCGACACCGTGCGCGCCTCGACGCGGCTCATGGCCGCGATGCTGCGGCACACCAAGATCAATCGCGCCGCCTGCGACCGTGCCGCGAGTGACCCGGCGTTGCTGGCCACCGACCTTGCCGATTATCTCGTGCGGAAGGGAATGCCATTCCGGCAGGCGCATCACGCCGTCGGTACGGTCGTGGCGCTGGCGGAAAAAACCGGCAAACCGTTGAACAAACTTTCGCTCGCGGAACTGCAATCCATAGACAAAACATTTGGCCGCGACGCGCTGGGCGTGTTCAATCTGAAAACGGCGATGGCGAAACGAAATCTGACCGGCGCACCGGGAACAAAGGAAGTCGCGAAGCAACTGGCGCGCTGGCGGGAAAATCTCGCGTCGTAAAAAAGCGGCGGAGGGCCGCCGCACTCCAAGACGATTCGCGCAAACGGGAGTCTTGGAAATTCGCGCCAGCGTCTTGGACTGCGCCAGCCCTCTGGCGCCGTTGCATCGCACAACTTCACGCCTCGCAACCGGAGTTAGCGCGCCGTGTGAAAAGCCTTGGTCTTCGCAGAAAAACAGCGGATGCCTTGAAGGATTTGCTCCGGCAAATTTCTCGCTCGTTTTATCCGATCCCGCCTTGCGGGACGCGTGCTGCGGGCGGGGCGTTCGTCCCCGAACAAAAGCGGTAGAGGGCTACCGCAGTCCAAGACGCTTCGCGCACGCGGGAGCCACAGCCATTCGCGCCAGCGTCTTGGACTGCGCCAGCCCTCTGGCGCCGTTGCATCGCACAACTTCACGCCTCGCAACCGGAGTTAGCGCGCCGTGTGAAA
>Ga0315289_10000510_pt1 | contig 59842 bp, 10 predicted proteins | sample YL17G11_40_MG_FD_203452 | JGI IMG/M metagenome (GOLD analysis project Ga0315289, IMG submission 203452) | Sediment microbial communities from Yellowstone Lake, YNP, Wyoming, USA - YL17G11_40 | ecosystem: Environmental > Aquatic > Freshwater > Lake > Sediment | place: USA: Wyoming | collected... | reverse complement strand
CCCCTCCCCTTCCAGTCTACCTCACCGACGAGGTGGTCGCCCTGGCCACCAAGTCCACCTCTGACACGGCGGCGACGACGCTCGACTTCCTGCTGCGCAAGCTCGCTCCGGGCACCACGCCCATCGTCAAAAGCAAAGCCCTGAAGCTTTTGAAAGCGTGTTGCACTGCTGGCCCCTCTGAGTTCAAGCGCCGGGCGGCCCGCACGGCGGCGGGGCCGGTGCGGGAGCTGACGCACTGGCAAGCCCCACCGGACCCCCTTGTCGGCGACTCGCACAATGCCCGCGTGCGTGGGGCCGCGAAGGAAGCCCTGGAAGCCATATTTTCGGCCGCGCCCGCACCCGCGCCCCTGAGCGTTGGCGGCGCGCACGGCGGCGGCGGGTCGGGCGCCCGCATCCAGGGCTTTGGGTCGGGCTCCTCGTCCGGCGGCCAGGCCGACGGTGGAGGCGGTGGCGCCTACGCCGCCCCGTCCTCCTCCGGCATGATCGGCTTTGGCAACCCCCGCTTCGAAAACAGCACGGGCTCACAGGCTGGCCACCACCAGCAGCCACCCAACCTCGCGACCGCGCGGGGCGTGCTTGAAGCGGCTGCCCGGGGTGCGGCCGCGCTGGCCACCCAGGCCGCGGGGGCGGCGGTCGCCATGGCGGCCGAGCACGGGATCAACCTGGCGCCCCTGCCCACGGGAGGGAGCGGCCTGGGCGCGGGCGGGCTGGCGGCGTCGCGGCCGGGCGGAGGGCTGGGCGGGTACGGGCCGCCTGCCTTCTCCTCGTCCTCCTCTTCTTCCTACGGCGCCCCAGGCGGGTACGCGGGCGGTGGGGGCGGCACCACCCACCGCCCCGGCAGCTCAGGGCTGCCATCCCCTTACCCGTCCGCTGGCGTGCCCGTGCCTCCCCCGCGCCTGGCCGCCCCGGGCGCCCGGGAGGAAGCCCTGGTGGACGCGGTCTGCGCCCCTGGCGGCCTGCGCGCGGCGCCCACCCCCGCCGAACTGGCCCGTTTCGTGGATGGGACGGCCGCCGTGGACGGCCCGGCCATGGCGGCGCACCTGCGGGCCCGCCTGGCCTCCCCGGCCTGGCACGCCCAGGCCCGGGCGCTGGCGGCCCTGGAGGCGCTCATGACAAAGGGCGCGTCCGCCTCGGCCGGTGCGGTCGCCGTCTCCTTCCAGGCCGACCCGGCCCCCGTCCTGGCGGCCCTCAACAGCTCACAAGCATCCGTCCGCGCCGTGGCGGGCCGGGTGGCGGGCCTGCTCGGCGTGAGCGTCGCGGGCGGGGTCGGGGCGGGGGCGCCCAAAGGCGCCAGCGGTGGAGGCGGTGTGGACTTGCTGGGCGACTTGCTTGCGCCCGGAGCTGCTGCGCCCGCTGCTGCCGCAGTTGCGGCGCAGCCCGACCTGATGGGCGGGTTTGGTGGGCTTGATCATGTTGCTGCTGCAGCTCCTGCGGCGGCTGTCTCTCAGGCGGCGGACCTGCTGGGCGGCCTGACCATGGGCGCCGCCCATCCTCCGGCCCTGCCCTCCACCTGCCCACCTGCCGCTGCTGACCCGTTCGCCGCGGCCGCCGCGGCCAACCCGCCATCCGACCCGTTTGCCCTGACCGGGTCCGCCGCGCCGACCTCCAGGGCGGGGTCGGGAACGCCCCCGCCAGGGATGATGGGCTTTGCCTCCCAAAACTCCACTGCCCCCATGCGCGGTGGCCGCCGCCCGCCTCCAACGGACATCGGCATAACGACCGCCGCCTCCGCGGACGCCTCCTTTGAATTTGTGAATGAGGCCATGAAGAGCGCCAAGAAATGAGACAGAAGAGAGGACGGTGTGTGGACGGTGTGTGATGAAGACGCCAAGTCAGAGGGGTGTGTGAGTGGGTGGCCGCCTTTTCTTCTTCAAGCTCCGCCAGCCTCGCCGCGGGACCCGCTGTGCGAGAGCGTGAATGGATGGATGGAGATGGAGATGGAGAGACAGAGATGGCAACAACAAACTCTCTCCATTGATATCATTCCCCACCGCCATACGCCTCTTCCACCAGCTGGACGTCCCGCGCGTCCCGGCCCAAGACGCCGCGTATGCGGGCCACGGCGGCGCCCTGTTCTGACAGCACCGCGTACGCGTCGCGCAGGGCGGCCGCGTCCAGGCCGCCGCCGTGGGCGGCAGCCGGGCCGGCGCACCCGTCCCCACCACCCGGCATGCAGGAGCCCGACCCGCCCGCCCTCAACCGGGCGGCAGCAGCCAGGCCGGCTGCCCGACCTTCCAAGCCGCCCGCGGCGCCCGGGGCGACGACCGCCTCAGCTCGCGCCAGGTCGGACGAGAGGGAGGCGACCAGGGACCGCGACGCGCGCGCGGCGGCCGCGACCCGGTCGGCGCCCATCCCGCCGCCGCCGCCCACGCCCACGCCCGCGTACCGGGCTTCCAGGGCGTCCACGTGCCTGCAAACGGACAGCAGGCGGGCGGCCAGGGCGGCCTGCGTTCGCCGGGCCGCCGCTAGCCGTTCCGAGACGACGGCGGCCTGGCGGCGGGCCAGGCCGGCCGCCGCGTCGGCCGCGGCCGCCGCCCGGGCTGACGCCTCGTCCAGGGCCGCCCGCTGGGCCGCCCGGCGGGCGAGGAGGGCGGGGAAGCCCGGCACGGGCACCGGCCACAGGGGCGGGTTGTTGTGTGCAGGCGAGGCAGTGGTGGCCACCTCCAACATCCCGCCCGGCGTGTCCGCCGCGCTGCCGCCCCCAAACTCACTGCCGGGCGGCAGCGCGACGCCCGCCCGCCCCAACGCTTCCCGCCATTTCAACTCGTCCACGCCCGCGGGGCGCACCCGGGCGGCCGGGTCGGCCACCACGTTGAGCATGAGGGCGGTGAAGGGGGCGCTGACCGCGGCTGCGCCCAGCCCGCCAGGCTGGTGCGGTTGCGGGTAGGAGGCCTGCGCGGCGGGGGCGCCCGCAACGGGCGCGGGCGCGGCCGCCGCGGAGAACGCTTCCCGCAACCCCTCCAACTCACGCACGGCCGCCGTCACTTCGGCGGGCGCGGGCTGGGCGGCGGCGCCGTACCCGCCAAACAGGCCACCGCCCATCGCCGGCGCCGCGCCTCCAAACTGGGGGTAAGGCGTGGGCGCGGCGCCAAACAGGCCGCCCGCCGCGGCGGGCGCGGAAAAGAGGCTGGGCTGCTGGAAAGTGGGCGGGGCGGCGGGTGCGGCTGGCACAAATCCAAACAGGCCGCCCGGGGCGGGGGCCGGGGCGGTGCTGGCCAGGCCAAATCCACCCCCACCCCCACCGCCAAATAGGCCTCCCCCAGGCGCGGGCGTGGGCGTGGCAAACAGGCCGGGCGTCGGCGCCTGCGGCGGCGGCGCTGCGCCAAACAGGCCACCCCCTCCAAACCCGGGCGCTGGGGGGGTCGCACCAAAGAGGGAGGGCGTCGCGGGCGGGGCGCCCGAAACGCCGCCCCCGCCAAACAGGCCACCCCCGCCGCCGAAGCCGCCAAAGCCCGTGGCGGGCGTGGCGGGCGGGGCGCCGCCAAACAGTCCTGGAGAGATGGAGAAAGAGAGAGGATGAAGGTTGAAGTCGTGGTTGCGCTGCGCGTCCTCGTCCGCGCGCCCCTCTTCTTCTTTTTTCGCTCTCCAACTCCCTCTAGTTCGCCATCCCTTACCTGTCCCGGGCGTCGCCCCGCTCAGCCCCAGCTGTGGGGTGGACGTCGTCTTGGCCAGGTTGAAGGGCGTGGAGGCGGCGGGCTGGGCGCCGCCAAACGAAAATGCCTGCAGATGGGGAGAGTTGTGATGGGTCGACTTCTTCAAACGCGCTGCGTCCCCGTCTCCGTGCACTATCCTGCCTGTGCTATGGAAGGACGTACCATGGAAGGGGCAGATTTTGGCTGTGCGTGCGTGCGCGCGTGTGTGAGGGTGGCTGGGAGGCGTGCGCGCCCTCACAAACACGCGCAGACGGCGCGAAAAGAGAAAAAAATGAGGAAGGGAAGAGGAAAAAGGCGCTCTCTCGCTTGCCCACTCTCCCCAGCGCACCCTCCGCCTGGTTGCTGCATGGACCAGCTCCGCCGCGGTCCGGCCCACCAGGCGATCACGGCCCACCAGGCGATCACCCGCCGCATCGCTTTTGTCCCCGCGGTTACCAAGGACACCGCACCCGCGCCCAGTGGTGTGGACATCCTGACGCTCGGGCCGGTGAGAGATGAAAGAGGAGAAAAAAGGAGAGAGGCGGGAGCGAGGTTGACGTCGCGGTCGCCAATGTGCGCTCGCTCTCGCTTCTCTCACACCTCTGCTCACACATACAGGACCCATCCATTCCACCGCCCATGCCTGCCCGTGGTGGGGGCCCGCCTCCTGCAGCCCGCCCCCTGAAAAAAACGCGGTATGGGGCTAGCGCCAGCCCGCAGGAGCCGGATGACGACGCCGTAGAGCACGCCGACCGGGCTGCCGCCGGCGCGGCGGCCGGGCCGAGCAAGCCCGCGGCTGGTGGCCGGCGGGGCGCCGCCGCGTCGTCTCCCCCTACAAACGGACCCGTACGCGGACTGTTCCCGGCGGACGGGGTGCGCCTACAGTGGGGCGCCGACCGGCGGACGGTGAGAGAAGGAGAGGAGACGCGAGACAAAAAAAAAACGCGACCGCCAGCGCTACCAGCGCCCAACCTTGTCTTCCTCACCCGCACTCCCCTCCTCATCCCATCCATCCCAGGGCGCCGGCCTGCTCAACCTGGGCAACACCTGCTTCATGAACTCGGTGCTCCAGTGCCTGACCCACCTGCCCCCCTTTGCGGAGGCGATGATGAGCCAGGCGGTGGCGGCCCTGGCGGCCGCGCCCCGGCGTGGCGACGCGGCGGCCTCGCGTGCTCCGTCCCGGGCGGCCGCCGCATCCATCCTGAGCGCGGGCGGGGGCGCCGCCCACGATGCCCTGCGCATGACCCAGGCCCACGTCGTCCGCGCCCTCGCCACCGGGAGCCGGGGCCGGCCCCTGTCGCCCGTCGCGCACGCCAAAGCCCTGCGCAGCGTCAGCCGGAGGTAAGGAAACTGAGAGGGGTGGTGGTTGTTTCTTTCTTTTTTTCTTTTCATTTCCGCGAATGACGATACACGAATCGAGCGTGAGCCGGGTGGGGGGTGTTAGCACCCTCTGCCAGGCGGGCCTGGCCCGTTGCGGCTGGGGTGCGGAGGTAAGGGTGTGGCCGCGTGCACCTACGAAGGGCAGGGGCCCACTCCTACTCCACTGTGGCGGTGCGGGTTGAGCAGCCCGGTCTTTCGGGCTGCTCACTTTTAAAACCTGCGCCGTCGTGGGCGGGAGCCCTGCCTGGCGCGTGTCAGCCCCTCTCCGCTCGCCCCCAGCTGCCTGCGCCCCTGCCTTAACCGGCCATGGTTGAAGTGCGCTCCTAGAATTATAATAGTCATAGTTACTCTGACGCGAGTGAAAAAAAAAAAAATGGAGAGAGAACGGGGGTGGGTCGAGAGAGACGACAGGAGACAGAGAAAGAATGCTCACCCCTTTTTCGGTTCCCTACCGCAGTTTCCGGCCCGGCCGCCAGGAGGATGCCCACGAGTACGCGGTCGCCCTCCTGGACGCCATCCACGAGGCCTGCCTGGCCCGCCTGCCCCGCCCACTCGCACCCCGGGCGCCGGGCGGCCTGCGCGGCCCGCCCCCGCCTGTTCCGCCCGTCCCCGCGTACCTCGCGGCCACCTCCCTCATCTACCGCCTCTTCGCGGGGCGCCTCCACTCGGCCGTGCGCTGCTGCTCCTGCGGGTACGTGTCCACGACGGACCAGCCGTTCACGGACGTGGCGCTCGACATTGCGGGCCCCACCTTGGACGACGCCCTCCGCGCCTTCACGGCGGGGGAGGTCCTGGACGGCGACAACGCGTACGCCTGCCCGGCCCAGGGCGGGGCCCGGGTGCGGGCGGTCAAGGCCGTGTCCATCGCGGACCCGCCGCCCGTCCTGGTCTTCCAGCTCAAGCGGTTTGAGTATGCGGCGGCCGGGCGGAAAGTTTCCAAGAAAGTAGATTTCGAGCCGTCCTTTGACCTGGCGCCCTACACGCCGGCGGGGATCACGGCGGCGGCGGCTAGCGCGGCGGGTGGAGGCCGGGGCGGCGGGAACAGCGGCGGCGGCGGCGCCAAAGCAGCCGCCCCTCCCCCGCCGCTCCGCTACTCCCTCGCGGCCGTCCTCGTCCATTCCGGCCACTCTGTCCATGCGGGCCACTACACCGCGTTCGCCCGGTCTGGGGACGGCCTGTGGCACCACTTTGACGATGCCTCAGTCTCCCAGGTCGCGGAGCGGGTGGTCCTGGCACAGCGGGCGTACATGATGTTCTACGTGCGGGACCCGCCGCCGGCGGCAGCGGGGCGGGGGCGGGCGAGGGAAGGGGCCGGTGGTGGCGCCCAACCCGCCGTCGCCGCGCCTGCTGCCACTGCCCCGCCCGCCAGCACCAAGATGCAGCGCGCCCGGTCACCCTCTCCACCTCGACCACCGCTCCGGCCAGTATCGCCCCCACCCCCACGCCCCCGGGGCGCGGGCGTCAGGTACGCACTGAGAGAGCGATGAGAGAGGCAATGAAAGAGGAGCTGCTGCTGGAGGAAAGAGAAAAAAAGAAAAAGGCGAGAGGAATGACGACATGCACTGGGCACCGACGGCCGTCCGCAGAGATTTATTTTTCTTCTGTGGCGCGCGCCACAACGGAACATGAGCCAATACAGAAACTGCACCATTGTGCCGGGCCTCAGAAACCTGGCCGACTGACCTCTCTGTTTTTCTTTTTTTTTGCTATGGGTTGAGAAGAGGCGGCCGGCAACCAACCCCCCCCCCCTCACCCTTCCTTCTTTTTAATCTCCAGTCGCCTCGCGGCGGGTGGCCCACCTCCGGCCCTGGCCGTCTCCCCACCCGCCCTGGGCGGGCGGGCCTACCGGTTTCTGAAGGTTGTCAAGCAGATGGGCGGCCGCTTCGGCAGCGGGGCGTTTCCCATGCGGCGCGGGGGGGGGGTCATGCCCGCCTCGCCTGAACGCAAGGCCAAGCCCATGCGCGTGCCCCACGTCGCGGCCCCTCCGTCGCCGCTTAAGGCCAAGCCCATGCGCGTGCCCCACGTCGCGGCCCCTCCGTCGCCGCCCAAGGCCAAGCCCATGCGCGTGCCCCACGTCACGGCCCCTCCTCCCGTCGTTCCTTCCGTCGAACGCCGGGCGGGCGCGGCTGCCCGGGCCTTCCTCCTGCAAGGGGCCGACCGCCTCGCAGCCGCTGGCGGGTGGGGTGAGGATGAGGGCGGTGGTCGCACGACCCCCCTGCCGCCCGCCTCGCCCGCTGCTGGTGCTGCTGGCAAAGCCCTCGGCAAGCGCCCGCGCGCGTACGATGCGCTGGACGCCGAGTACGACAGGGGCAAGGCCAAGAAGGTGCGGGACAAGGAAGCGGCCGCCGCGCGCGCGGCGACCGTGCGCGGTTTGGGCGGGGCCTTCCAGGCCGAAGCCGAAGCCCGGGCGGGCGGCGCTGGTGAGGGTGGCGGCTTTGTGCCGGGCCGCGGTGGTGGTGGTGGCGGCGGGAAGTGGGGTGGCCGTGACGGCGGTGGCCGGGGCGGAGGTGGTCGCGGCGGTGGCCGTGGTCGCGGCCGCGGCCGGGTTGGTGGTCGCCAGTCCCGCGGCGGCGGCCGCGGCGGTGGCCGTGGGCGCGGTGGTGGTGGTGGAGGTGGTGGGCGGTTCGGCCCGCGCCGTGGCGGGGCGGCTGCGTCTTGAACACGCGCACACGCCACACGCACGCACGTACCGCGGGGGGATGAGATAAATTTTGAGAGAGAGAGTAAGTGTTAGAAACTCTGCGCGCCGCGAAAACCCGCCTGATTTTTGTTCACACAGCGTGTCCGGCCGGCCGGCCACCCCACCCCACCCCACCGTCTCTCTCACTTTTTTTCTCCATCACAAGCAGCATCGCCGTCTGCTCGCACACGCGCACGCGTCCCTGCCACTAGCCGATCCCTCTTGCTCTCTCCATCCACCACGCGTTGACTCTCGTCTCTCTCCATCCATCCCACCCTCTCTCTCTCCACATTCCATTCTCACCCAAACAGGGCGCTCAGGTCGACCCACCGGTACGCGCACGCGTCCCGCAGCGTGCTCGCCGCGGCAGCGCCCGCCTCCAAAGTATCGCGCACGGGGGCCAAGCGCCGGACCGCCTCATCCGGCTCCAGGGGCGCCGCACCCGCGGTCGCGCCGGGCAGGCCCGCCGGGCGGCGCGCTGCGAGCGCGGCCTTGCGCACGGCTGCGCCCACCGCCCGGGCCGGGTCGAGCGAACGCCACACCGCCGCCACCCGGGCATACGCTTCGGCTTCGCCCAGGTCGCGGACCATGCGGGTGGTGGAGGGCGCGCGCGGGTCGGGCGGGGCCGTGCCCCAGCCGGCCGCCCCGCCACCATCGCTCGCGCCTGCGGGCGGGCGGAGGGAGACGTCACGCGTGCGGCCACCGCCGCCCGCCGCGAGGAGCTCGTCATCGGGCGAGGCAGCTGAATCGTAGTAGGCCACGATGGCGGCGCGGGCGGCCAGGGTGGCGGCATTGGCCACCTGGGCGGGCGTGGGCGGCTCGGCCGACGGGTCGTCCAGCGGGGCAAAGGATTCCCCCGCGCCGGCCGCCCCTGCCGCGACCCGCTCGGCCCCGCCAAAGGCGAACGGGGCGGTCCGGGCCGGGCCGGTGGTGGGCCCGGGGCGGGTGCGGGGCAGGAGCAGGCCCGGGCACCGCTCGAAGCGGGCGTCATCGTCCAGCAGAGCCCCGCCGCCAAGCATGGCGGCGTCCCGGGCGGCGGCGGCCGCGGCCGCCGAAAACGCGCCGCCCGCCGCGCCGCCGCCCGACCCACCGCCCGACCGGAATTTGCCGGCGTCCAGCCCCAGGCACTCCGCCAGCGCGCCCGGGTCCGTCCCCTCGATCGGCGCACACAGGCGGGCGACCACGGGGTGGACCTGGTGGCCAAGGTAGTACTCGGCGTCCGGGGTGATGGCGCCCGCGGACGCGCGCACCTCGTCTGGGTGGAAGGCGCGGAGGGCCATGGGTTTGCCGGCAAGCAGGCACGAGGGAGGGGCGCCAGGCGTGCCCACAGCAGCCTTGCCCTTGCCCTTGTCCGCCGCCGCCGCAGGCGTGGCGGCCGGCGGGGCCGCGTTTTCCTGGTCACCACCAGGCGAGCGAGCAGCGGCCTCGACCACCACTGCCCCTGGCCCGTCAACGCAAATCACGTACGGCACCGTCTCGCCCTGACGGGTCCCGTCCCCGCCGCCGCCGCCCGCCCCGCGCCGCAGAGCCACCTGGACGTGCGGCTGGGCGGACGCGTCCGGGTAGTCGGTCGGCCGCTTGGTCAGCTGCTTGGTGATGACAAACTTGTGCAAGGGGGCCTCGCCGGACCGGACGGCCGCCGCGACTGTCCGCAGCTTGTCATGAATGGCCGCGACCACGTCGTCCCGCTGGGCTCCCGCCGCCAGAATGGCGTCCAGGGCAAAGTTGCCGGCGTCCTTGGCCAGGGGGCACCAGTCCCGCCGCACGATGTCCAGGCCTTTCGCCTCCCGCACCTCCGCGGGCGGGCCACCCCCCGCCGGCGCTTCCAGCTTGACGGCTGCATACTTTTTCTTTTTGAGGAGGAGCAGGCGCGCAAACACGCCGTCCAGCTCGATCTCCAGGGTGCGGTACCGCTTGTTGACCTCCTTCTTGATGCGGCCGCCCAGGGCCAGGGCGGCAGCCAGGTCGGCGGAACCCGTCGCGACCATGATGGAGTCGGTGTCGCCGTACACGACGTCCGCGCCCAGGCTGCTCTGAACCAGGTCGACCGTCGCCTGCAGGACTTCCCGGCCCTGCAGGGTGACCAGCTCGGCGACGGGGCGGGCGAAGAAGCGCGAGTGCGAGAAGCCCAGGCAGCCGTACATGGAGTTGGCCGTCAGTTTGAGGGCCTGCTGGCGGATGTCCAGCTGGGCGCGTCGGGTCGGGTCGCGCTCGCCGCGCAGCAGATCCTTGACGACCCGCCGCCGCTGGACCAGGCCGCGAATGACGGTCGGCAGGAGGGCCGCATCCTCGGGGGAGGAGGGCGGGGTCGGCAGGGCGGCGGGCCCCCCACCCGGCGGCGCGGGCGCCACGGTCGTGAAGCAGAGGTCGTACTCCTGGATGATGGACGGGTAGAGCGAGTTGAAGTCCAGGAGGAGCACGTACCGGTCGTACAGCCCTTTCTTGGGTTCCAGCACCAGGCCGCCCGCGTACTGGGGGCCCTTCGATGTAGAGGCGACCGCGGCGCCGGGGCCCGCGGCTGCGGCTTGCAGCCGTTCCCGTTCCCGGGTGGACAGCCGGTCCGGGCACAGCATTTTGCGGGCGTGCAGCTCGTGGAGGAGCAGCATTTCGATGCGCCCCGCGCGCTGGCCCAGAAGGGCGCGCGACCAGAGGGAGCCCGACAGGCAGGCCAGGGCGCGGGTCAAGGGCAGCGCGTTGAGGTGGGTGGCCAGGCCCAGGGCCAGCCAGGCGTCGCCCTCCGCATGCTTCACCAGGCGGAGCAGGGAGTCCGGGCCACCCTCGTACAGGGCGGCCACCCCGCCGGGGGGCAGGTCGGACCGGGCCTGGCCCAGCAGGACGCGGGCCATGGTGGCCAGCGTGTAGTCCACCTCGCGCACCAGGTCCCGGGAGGCCAGGTAGGTGTCGCACAGCAGGCGGCCGGCGAGGGTGGCGGCCAGGCCGGGGGACGCGCCGCCCCCGCCCGGCCCGTTGCCGCCGCTGCCGCCCCCGCCACCCATGCCGCCGGGGGGCTTGGACCGCTTGAGGCGCCCCAGGCGGGACCAGTGGGGCGCGCGCAGGGCCAGGCACCGGTGGAGGAGGACGTCCAGGTCAAAGGCGGCCGCGTTGTGGCCGACCAGGACGTCCGGGTCGAGCTCGCGCAGGCGGGCGAGAGCAGCCGTGAGGAGGGCTTTCTCGTTGGGCAGGGCGGCCAGGGCGGGCCCGCCCACCACGCCCCGGGCCAGGGGCCCCGCATTCACGGCCGCCACCGCCGAGTCAAAGCCGGGCGGGAAGGGGCGCCCCTCCAGGCGGCGCACGATGGAGAAGGCGCGCAGGCGGGCGGGCGTGGACCATTCCGAGCGCGCGACGGGCCGGTCGGCCGGCAGGGATTTCAGGTACACCACCGACAGGGCCGCGACCTCATTGGTCTTGGCCGTCGGGTGCAGGGCAGTCGTCACCTTGATGGCCGCCGCGACCAGGGGAGGGGGCGGCCGGGCGTCCGCGTCCGGCGCCGGGGAGACCAGCTTGGGGCCGGCCAGGCTGACCTCGAGGCCGCACCAGGAGACCTGGGCGCGCGCCTCCACGGCGGCCGCGCCCTCCAGCCGCAGCCAGGTCGCGCCCTTGACCCGGCGCTTGAGGAGGAAGGACTCCAGGGCGCCCGTATTGCCGCCAAAGGCGGCGGTGAAGTGGTCGCCCCTCAGGCCGGCGGGCAGGGAGGGCGAGGCGGCCGGGTAGCGCGCCTTGATCACCCACTGCGGCCCCTTCGGGACGGCCACGCCGGGCGGGGCGCCCACGCCCGGGTAGGACCGCTTGACCGGCTTCAGGGTAAACTTGGACACGCCCGCCGCGGCCAGGGCCGCCCGGATCTCGGCCTTGGCCGGGCCGGCCGCCGCGTGGAGGGCGCCCAGGAGGGCGCCCCGCGCGGCGTCGGCCTCCGCGAGGAGGGCAGGTGCGTCGCCCGGCGACGCGGCCGCGGCCGACGCGGCCGACGCGGCTGCCGCGGACTCCAGGTCGCTGACCTCCCCGTCCTCAAAGGTGCCAGGCGCCAGCACGAAGCAGACGGACCGGGTGCAGTCCCGGATGACGGCGCAGCAGGAGGAGTAGGCCGCCGCGTCCTGGGAGGGGCGGGCGTCCACGTTTTTGGCGACCTTGCCAAACAGGAACACGGTCCCAGGCGCGGCCGCGTCTTCCACGGCGTCGATGAGGAAGAAGGGAAGGGAGCCGTCTGGGGCGAGGGGCAAGGAGGAGGAAGAGGAAGCGGGCGCCGTGCCGGCGGCCGCCGTGGCAGGCTCCCCTCCTCCTTCCTCCGTTATCTCGACGTCACCCCCGCCCGCCGCCGCGGCAGCGGCCACCTCCTCCCACCCGGCCGCCGTCGCCGCGGTCGCGCCAGGCGTGGGGCCCGCTGCCGCGGCGAGGCCCGTGGTCGGGACGGCCGGGGGCGGGGTGATGAGGGCGGACGGGCCGGCGGCCGCGTCCGTGAGCAGGCGGGCGGCGGCGGGGTGGGCATGGGTGGAGGGGGTGGTCGTGGTGGCAGCAGCAGCAGCAGTGGCCGCCGCGCCCTCCTCCGGGCTCGCCCCACGGGAGGGTGGCGGTGCGTCGGCGCCATCGTCGTCCTCCAACATGGGCTCCGGCCCGTCCGCGGTGGGTTCGGGCTTGACGTCCAGCACGCCCGCCGCCGCTGCCAGGCGGGACGCTGCAACCGCGGCCGCCGCCTGGGGAGGGCGCCGGGGGCCGAGCACCGGGCGCGCGGCGGGGGCGAGGGCGGCGTTAGCCGCACCCACACCGCCCCCGTCCATGCCGCCCAGGATGTCGTCCAGCAGGGCGTCCGCGGCGGCGGTGTCGACGGGGCCAGCAGCGGCGGCGGCGCCAGCTTTCTTGACGCCCGCGCCCGCCGACCCGCCCGCCCCGCCGCCCGCGGCGGAGAACATTTTGGAGATGCGGGCGCGCTGGGCGGCGGGCAAGGGGACGGCGGAGCTCCGCTTTTTTGAGGCTAGAGAGAGGAAGGGAGAGGGCGGCGTGTGTGTGTGTGTGAGTAGACGGAGGGAGTGGTGTGTGGGGGCCGGGTCTGGTTGAGCGCGCCGCCGCCCCGCCCTCTCCGTGTTCACGCGCTCACCCTTCTCCTTCTTCTTGTCCTTCTTGTCCGGGCGGCCACCCTCTTCCGCGGCCCAGTCGTCTTCCTCGCCGATGTCCACGTAGCCCGCGCCATCGTCGTCGACGACAAAGTCGCCTGGAAGGTGGAGAGAGGAGGGACGAGGATGTGAGAAGCGGGAAGGGGTTGGGGGGGGCGCCGATTCAAACGGCGGTTGCGGGTCGTCCCTTTTGATGGGAGGGTAAGACAGGGCATTCCGCGGGGCGCCTGGGTGCGGGCATGCCGGTCAAGGACGATCCATTGGATCACGCACACGGTCGCATAAAAAAAACAGGGCATGGTGAGGCACCAGCCGGCGCGCGGCGCGTCCTTTTCACACCGGGTTTGCCGACAGCCGATGGCGCGCGGCAGGCTCTCTCCCCTTCACCGACCCTCCCACACAGGCTCACCTCCCTCCCGGCGCCGCTTAGAGACCAGGTCAGCGTACTCTTCCTCCGTCACCACGTCGTACACGTCGCCCTCGTCCTTGAGCTCAAAGGTGTCGAGCCGTTTTGGGGGGGCGGCCGCGGCGTCTCCCGCATCGCCCCCGCCGCCCCGCCGCAGCGCCGCCAGCTGCGCCAGGGCGGCCGCCCCTTTCTTAGGGGCCCGCTCACGCCGGCCCCGGCCGGGGTCCATGATGGTAGGAGGGTGTGGGGTGGGGTGGGGTGGGGTGGGGTGCGAGAATGTCAGGCGCGAGGCGACGAAACTTTGAATGAAAGGGAGAGAGAAGAAAACAAAATGCACTCCTCACTCGTGCCGGCGGCTTTTTTTGCTTCTTGCCCCGAATACTATGCTCGCCCTTGGCATCGAGGGCTCCGCCAACAAGGTCGGCGTCGGCATAGTCCGGGACGATGGGACCATTCTAGCCAACCCGCGGAAGACGTGAGCGTGAGAGAGCGTGTGGGGCGGGGTGCGAGAGCAGAGAGGGGCTCTCGCATCCCTCGCACACACACTCTCAACCCTCATGCCCTCATCTCATCACCAGTTTCATCACCCCGCCCGGCACGGGCTTCCTACCCCGGGAGACGGCCCTGCACCACCAGGTGAGATGCTATATTTAAGGCGCTGCGTATGCGTGGTTTTGATGACAATCAACGTGCATCCAAACTCCCATCCATCCCCCCCTCATCTCCCCCTTTTTCTCTTTTTTCAAAGGAACACGTCATCGCCCTCGTCCAGGCTGCCCTTGCTGAAGCCGGCGTCACCCCGGCCGACATCGGCTGCATCGCGTACACTAAAGGCCCCGGCATGGGCGGGCCCCTGGTCACCTGCGCGGTGGCGGCCCGGTGCCTGGCCCTGGCCTGGGGCGTGCCCTTGGTCCCTGTCAACCACTGCGTCGGCCACATCGAGATGGGGCGCACCGTCACGGGCGCGGCCGACCCGGTCGTCCTGTACGCGTCGGGCGGCAACACCCAGGTCATCGCGTACTCCGGCAAGCGCTACCGCATCTTCGGCGAGACGATCGACGTGGCGGTCGGCAACGCGCTCGACCGGGTCGCCCGCCTGCTGGGGCTCTCCAACGACCCGGCGCCCGGGTACAACATCGAGCAGTTGGCCAAGGGGGGGGGCGGGGTGCCCGGCGCGCCGCCCCCCAAGCTCCTGGACCTGCCGTACGCGGTGAAAGGCATGGACGTGTCCATGTCCGGCATCCTCGCGGCCGTGGAAGGGATTGTGGCCCGTGACCTGCCTGCTGGGGCCGCCACCCCGGCGGACGTGTGTTTCTCCCTCCAGGAGACCGTTTTTGCCATGCTGGTCGAAATCACGGAGCGGGCGATGGCGCACGTGGGAGCGACCGACGTGCTGATCGTGGGCGGGGTGGGCTGCAACGTGCGGCTGCAGGAGATGATGAGCGTGATGGCGGGCGAGCGGGGCGGCCGCCTGTACGCGACCGACGACCGCTACTGCGTCGACAATGGGGCCATGATCGCGTGGCCGGGCCTGCTGGCGTTGATGTCGGGGGGGGCGGCCGGGGGCATTGCGCTGCGCGACTCCACCGTCACGCAAAGGTACCGGACGGACGAACCGCTGGTGACGTGGCGGGAATGAGAACAGGGGGGAGAGGAGAGCGTCGGCCAGGTAGAATCGGATGGAGTTCATTTTTTTTCCTCACTTACACACTTGCCAATTCGCCCCGCCGCGCCCCGCGCCTAGGGGCTAGGCCTCACTCTGGACACTCCACCACCCAAAATAATGGACGCCCCCCCCCTCCCCGCCAGCTCCGGCAGCGCGGGTGGCGGAATGGTCGCTCCAGCTCTCGCCGCCGTCGATTCGGATGACACGCCGCCCAACTCGCGCCTGTTCTTCGTCGTCCCCCGCAGCGCCAACCCGGCCGCCCTGACCACAGCCCTGGCCGCCATGCCGGGCTTCCAGCGGGCCGACATCGCGCACGTGACGGGCAAGGGCGTGGCGTTTGCGAAATTCGCGCGCGCCTCCCACGCGCTGGCCGCGCTGGAGGCGGTGTCCGACGCGGGCGGGCTCCTGGCCGGGCACCGCGTCAAGTGCATGGTCGCCGCGCCCCGGTCGGGCGCGCCGCATGGTGGTGCGGGCGGTGGCCCTGCTGCTGCTGCTGCTGTTGCTGCTGCTGCTGCAGCTGCTGCCACCACGCTGAGCGGCGGTGGTGTCGTCCCGGCCGCCCCACCCCGCCCGCCCGCCGCGCCTTCCCTGGCCCCAGGCGGGCCGCTCGCGGCCGCCGCGGCCGCGACCGCGACCACGAGCGGTGGGTCCGGCTGGGGAGGCGGTTGGGGGGGCACGTCACCGCCGGCGGCGCCGGCGCCCCAAGCAGCGGGCCTGGGCCCGCTGACGGCGGGGTTTGGCGGCCTGGGCTGGAGCCAGCCGCCCGCCGCCGCCCACGCCCCGCCGCCCACGCTCGCCCCGCCCGCCGCCCAGCCCGCCCGGTCTGGCAGCGCCGCGACGACCGCGTCGGCTGGAGGAGGCGGCGCGGCCTCTCGCCCCGCCCACCCGGCCGCCAGCGCGGGGTCGGCCGGCGGTGGCAGCCGCGGGGGTGGGGGCGGGGGCGGGGGCGGCCTGCCCGGCTGCCGCCTGTATGTGGTCGTCCCGCGCACTGCTCAGCCCGACGCCCTGGCGGCCGTGTTCCGGGGCGCGGCCGGGCCGGCCGGCCCCGCCGCATTTTGCGGGCTGGCCCTCAAGCGCGACCGGGCGACGGGTGCGGCCCGCGGGTTTTGTTACGCGCACTATGCCAGCCCTGAAGCGGCAGCGCACGCGGCGGCCCGCCTGGACGGGTCCGAACTGCCGGGCGGCGGCGGGTTCCGCCTCAAGGTCGTGGTAGCCGAGCCGCGCGGGCGCGGGAAAGGCGGGGGGGGCGGGGGGAGCCAGCGGCAGGAGGCGGCCGAGCCAGCCGCACCGCCCGCGGCCCAGGACACAGCCACGCCCCGGCCGCTGCTGCCCCCACCGCACTCGCCCCTGGCGTCCGAACCCTCCGACTCGGCGGCCGGGCCGGCCGGGAATGCTGCGCCTGAGGCGGACACGGATGACGAGGATGGCGGGCGTGCGAGCAGAAATCCGCCCCAGCAGCAGCAACAGCTGCCCGCGCGGGCGCGGCCGGCCGCGTCGGACGAGAGCGGGACGGCCGCGGCAGTGGCGGCGGCCGCGGCGGCCGCCGCAGCCGCCGCCCGCCGCCGCCGGGGCTCGCCCGACACGGACGCCGTCGCCGCCGTCCGGGATGGCCTGGCCCTCATGTCCATGCCGGACGCGGACGAGGGCGGGGGTGGGTATGGCGCGGCCGCGGAAGCGGCGGTCGCCCGGGTGCTCGCGGCAGAGGCAGCCGGCGGCGGCGGCGGCGGCGGTGGTGGCCCGCCTCCTGCCGGGGCGCTGCCGCCACCCACCCCGCCCGGGGATGGAGCCGAGGAAGCGGCGGGCACGTCCGTCTACACCGTCCTCACCCGGCCCCTGCCCGCCTGGGCGCTGGAGCACGTCCTGGCGGCGCACGGCCCGGTCGGGTCGGTCTCCCTGCGCCCGGGCGACCCGCGCTTTGGGGTGGCTCGCTTTGGCAGCGCGTCCGCCGCGTCCGCCGCGGCGGCGGCCCTGGACGGGACGGCCATCCTGGGAGCGGCCCTGGGGGCGTACGTGCAGGACCCGCTGGCGGCGGTGGTGGTGGTGGAGCAGCAGCAGCAGCAGCAGCAGCAGCAGCAGTCCAAGCGGCCGCGTATTTGAAGAGAAGGCTTAGATGGAGGATATAGGATATGAGAGAAGTGAAATAGCAAAACGAAATAGGAAGGTCGTCAAACGCGAACACTCACGCGCGCTCCGTTGTCATTTTTCTATCACCACTCACCCACCACGCTCCTTCGCCCAGCCCGCCTGCGCCTAAGAAGACAAAGCGACACAGGACACGCGTCGTCACCGACTACCCGAAGAGCACACAGAGCTTGCGCCGCTGCCACCCCCCCCACTCTCTTTTGCTTGCTCGCCTGCTCGCCGCAATGCGCCCGGCTCTCTCCCTCCTCGCCCTCCTCGCAGGCGCGGCAGCGGCCACCGCGGCCGCCCAAACTGGCGACCCTGGCACGCGGGGCGAGGCCATTCAACAGCTCAGGCTGGCGTCGGCGTCAAACGCGTCGACGACAACAGCAGCCGCGGCCGGCCTGACGACGCTGTCGCCACCGCAGCCGCGCGCCGCCGTCGCGCAGCCTGTGCCCTCCTCGCGCCTGAGCCCGTACCAGTCCCAACAAGCGGCCGCCCTCGGCCTGGTCGACCCCGCCTCCGCGGCCGCCTTCTTCGGGGTCGACCCTCCGGCCCCACCGCCAGCTCCGAGGAGGAACGCGACAACAACGGCTGCCATCGCCGCCGCCGCCCTCCCGCCGGACCCTTCCCTCGACGACCCCACCCCGCCCCCGGTCGCCCCGGCCCTCCCCTGCACCCTCACCGTCTCCGCCGACCTACCCCCCGCGGGGGCCGCCATTCCGGCCTGCTCGCCCGTGACCGTGTACGCATCCGTGAACGTTGTCGGCGGCCTGCCCGCCGGCGCACCACCCCTGGACGGGTTCATAACCTTTTCCACGGACGGCATCGCCGCGACCGCCCCGCTCCGCCTGGTGAGCTCCGCCGCGGACAGGTCGTCCGCGACTGCCTCCGCAGTCGTCACACGATGGCGCGCCCACCCGATAGGCAAGGATGACACCCCGGGCGGCGCCGCCCTGACCGCCTGGTACGCGCCCGCGGGCGGCAACTCGTCCGCCTGCGTGTCTGGCTCGTCCGCGCCCCTGGCAGTGCCAGTCAAGCGGGCGACGCCGGTGGTGTCCGTGTCGCCCTCGCCCGCCACGCTCGCCAAGTCCGCCAACAGCACCTGCTCCCTGGCCGACCTCCACGCCCGGGTCAACGTGGGCGCCGCGGGCGAGGTCACGGACTGCGCCACGCCCACGGGGCTGGTCACCCTCCACGTTGTGCGCGGGGACGTGGCCACCACCCCGCTCCACGCCGCCAACCTGCTGCCAGCCATCTCCAATGCCGCCCAGGCCAAAGTCGCCCAGGTGGCGGCGGCCGAGGTGACGGCGGCGGCGCTCAAGGCGTCCAGGGCCGCAGCGGTCACCGGGTCGTGGAAGAGCGCGGCGGCCGCCGGGGTGGGCGGGGCCAAGCAAGAGGCGGTGCTGCTGGCCCTGGACGGGGTGGCCGGGCTGGCCGGCAAGGGCGCCGCCAAGGAGGCCGCGCAAGCGGCGGCGGCGCAAGCCACGGGCGCCACGCCTGCGCAAGCGGAGCACACTGCGGACGTTTTGGTCTCCACGAACCAGGGCGTGGGCGGGGTGGGCGGGCCGGCCGGCCTGTTTGACCGCGCGCGTACGCTCCTCCCCCCTCTGCCGGCCGGCAACGTCTTGGGCGGCCTCTTCGGTCGCCGTCGCCTGTTGGGCCCCGTCAAGGAAGCCCTCGACTCCGCGTCCCTCATCCACAGGAAAGTGGGCGCGGGCGTGTTGATGCCGACCCAGCTCCTGCCCGGCATGCCCGGCCACGCCCGCATCCTCCCCGCCGGCGACAAGATCGGCTTGCGCCTACTGCCGGGCCGGGACTACACGCTGGTCGCCCAGTACGCGGGCGACGACAACTTCGAGAAGGCCAGCGGGGGTGGGGCGCTGGTGGTGGACGAGACCTGCCCGCTGGCGTGATGGACTGAGGGGGTGGATGAGATGATGATGAAAGCGTTGCCGTCTCCAACTCCCGTCCCGCCGCCGCAGGCCACACGGTGGGGCAGCACTAGATCGACAGAGAGAGAGAGGCTGCTGAGAGGCTGCTTTGCGAGTAATGAAACTAAAATTGAAGGAAAACAAGGTTAAAAGAAATACCCACCCACATTCACATTCACAATCACGCCCCCTCCACCCAGCTGTGCCCCTCACCCAACAGCCCGCCCGGCAGCCTGGACTCGATCGCGTCCAGCAGGGCGGCCCCCAACACACCCACCACCTCGCGGTGGCGGGCGGCCACGAAATAGTGGTCACCTTCGGGGATGGGGTGGAGAGTAAAAGGCGTGGACGTGCTGCTGTCCACAAAGCGGGCCCACTGGGCGACGGCGCCGGGTGCAATGGTGGCGTCCCGCCCACCCTCAAACGCCAGGACAGCGTGCATGGCCGGCCCGCCCAGGCGCGGGCGGGTGGGCGGAGGGGCGAGGTACGAGACCGCCATCAGAATGTCGGCCACCCCGATGGGCGCGACCCGGTCAAACAGGCGCGGGTTGGCGGCCATGTCGGCCACGCCCGCGAAGTTGCCTTTTTGGAAAACGGACATGACGACCTCACGGGGCAGGGATTGCCAGGACCGGAGCTTGGCAGTCGCGGAGGCGATGGTGGAAGCAGGCCCATCCCCACCCCCTCCACGCCCATCATCCCCACCCGCGGCAGGCGGCGTCACGTACAACTTGGCCACCGCCTCCGCGTACAGGTCGGGCGGTGAGACAGCGGCCACGCCCAGGACTAGAGGCGGAGGCTCCCCCGCCGCCACGGCCGCGGCCGCCAGCTCGTAGGCGACGATGCCGCCCAGGCACGCGCCAAAGAGGGCGTAGGGCGTGCCATCCCCCCTGCTGCCGATGGGGAGCCCCCGCAACAGGTCCGCCGCCAAGGCCGCCGCATCCTCCGCGGGCGCTTCTCCCCGGCGCCGGCCCCGACCCGGCAGTTCGACCGGGCACACCTGCACGCAGGGCGGCAGAAGCTGGCCCCACCGCCCAAAGACCGACTCGGAGACCCCGCCCGCGTAGGGCAGGCAAAATAGGCGCAGGCGGACGGTGGAGGGGGCGGGCGCGATCCAGGAGGACCAGGGAGAAGGCAGCGCGGGTTGAGATGATGAAGGGGCAGCCACAGCAGCGAGCCCGCTAGGCGGGGCAGCAGCAGCCGCGGCGGCGGCGGCAGCGGTGGCCAGGCTGGCCACGGTCGTGCCCCCGCCCACCACCCCTGGCAGGTCAATGCCCAGCTCCGCCCGCAGGCGGGCCCGCAGGTCCAGGGCCGCCAGGGAGTCCAGACCCTGGGAGGCCAGGGGCAAGGATGGGTCAGGGGTGGAGCCGGTCAGGGCGGAGACGGCAGCCGAGATGGCGGCCGTGGTGGTAGCTAGGGTGAGCGGCGAGGCGGGCGGAGGAGGCGGGGAAGGTGGGGGCGGGCGGGAGGTTGAGGTCGAGGCCGCGAAACCCACCTCCTCCTCCACCACCTCCACTAGCAGGGAGGGCACCCCCCCGCCCGCCTCCACCGCCGCCCGGGCCAGCCCTGTCCAGTAGGCTTGCGGTGCACCCCCCATGACACCGCCCGCCGTCCCTGCGGCCACACCGCCCAGCGCGGCTTCCAGCAGGGACACGCCCGCCGCGGGGTGGAGCACGCCCGGCTGGGGGTTGCTCCCCACTTTGGCCGCCGCCATGCCGACCGCCGCCCAGGCGCCCCATTGGATGGAGATGGAGGGCAGGCCGCTGGCAGCAACACCCTCCACCGCTGCATCCAGGGCCGCGTTGGCGGCCGCGTAAGCGGCGTGGCCCGCGTAGCCGGCCAGGGCTGAGACCGACCCAAACCCGACTGCTGACGTCAGCGGGGCGGCCGGGCCGCCCAGGGCACCGCCCAGCGCCGACCAGGCGACCAGTTTGGGGCCCACCACGGCGCGCGTAATTGAAGGGGCGTGTTCCGTCAGGGTCGCCCCCTTCTGGACGCCGGCCGCGTGGAGGAAGGTGCGGGGGCGGGAGGGGGAAGGGGAGGCTCGGACGCCTGCCGCGACGCCCGCCGTGTCGGCAGCAGACCCCACGTCGGCCGACCGGGCGACGACCAGGCCGCCGCCCGGCCAGGCCGACAAGGCGGCGGACGACCGGGCATCGCCACGCCCGGACCGGCCCAGTAGAATGATGCGAGAAGCAGGCGGGCCCGACCGGGCGACCCAGTCAGCGGCGAGGAGGCCAAGGCCGCCCAGGCCACCACTGACCAGGCTTGTGCCACTGGTCGGAGGGCGAGGCGTGGAGGTCAGGCCTGCACCGCCGCCGTACGTGAGTCGGGAGGTGAGGCCAACACCTCCTGCGTAGGATGCCGAGTCGGAGTCCCCCCCCGCGGCCTCAAACCAAAGGGATGGAGAAGTGCCTGCCGCCCAGGTGTCGGTGGAAGAGTGCGCTGCCGTCAGGGCCGGCGCCTCGTAAGGCAGGTTGGCCAGGGCACCGCCTGCCGCCGCGCCCGCGATGGCGGCGGCTGCCTGACCCTGGCTACCCCGCGCGAGCCCACCCAGCCCTCCACCGCCCACGTGGCGGAGAGCGAGCGTAGTGGGAGGAGCAGCGCCCGACACCAGGCGGGCGACGGCGGCCACCGCGCCGGACGCGTCGAGGTGGTTGGGACGGCGGCGAGCAGGGCGCGCCCGGACAGCTGGCACGTCCACCAGCGCGGCGATCAGGTAGGCCAAAGGCATGCCTAGAGCAGGAGCAGGCTGTCGAGCGCCCTGCCAGGCCAGCCCGAGGGCGGAACCGGCCGGCGGGCCGGCGTGCGGGAGGAGGGCGACCCGGCCGGTCGCCCAGGCAGGAGCCGGACGAGGCATGCTGCTGGCAGGCAGCCCCACGCCCGCCGCCGCCGCCAGGCGACGCCCAGCCCCGCCTAATGCCAGGCCCGCTGCAAAGTGTGCCGGGTGGATTACAAATGCGTCGGCATCTGCGGCCGCAGGCGCCAGGGCCGCGACCGGTGGCGGGCGGGCGGCGAGTGGACGGGCGAGCGGGTGCGGGCGACCTGCCAGAGCGGGCGCGCCACCCGCACTCACGTCCACCCACACGGCCACTGCGGCCAGGGCGCCCTCGCCCACGACGACACCACCCGACACGCAGTCGACAGCCACACCGGCTGGCCAGGTGAGTGGCGTGGAGGAGGCTAGGGCGACGGCCGTGAGGGCCAGGGCACCGCCGCCCTCAAGCAGCACAGCACACCCCACCGCCGAGGCGGCCAACTCCAACAGGACCGGCGCCGGCTCGCCGCCGCCGCCCTTTTTCCAGGCGGCCAGGCGTGGGCAGAGCGCGGGTGAGCCAAACAGCAGGCGCGTCCCCTCACCCCCCACCCCGGCCAGGGTCAGCGCGGCCCGGGCGAGTGGGAAGGGTGCCGCCCGGCCGCGCACCCAGGCGGCCGCCGGCCCTAACCCTGCGGGCGCGGGCCCGCGCCGCCCACCCCCGCCCACCAACGCCGCCGCATTCACTCCCGACATGCCAAACGCGGACGTGCCGACCATGGAGGAGGCAGGGAGGGGGACGGAGGAGGCTGACCCCCGCGCGATGCCCGCCCTCGCACCACGAGCCCACCCGTCCAGGGCGCTGGAGACGTGACGGTTGAGAAAAGACAAGTGCGGAAAAGATGGGGCACTGTGATGAGCATGGGCAGCCAGGGCCACCAACAGCCCTGCCACGCCCGCCGTCCCTTCCGTATGGCCCAGGCTGGCTTTCGGGGCCACCAGCTGGATGGGTGAAGAGTCGGGCAGGGCGCTTCCCAACGCGCCGACCTCGATCGGGTCGCCCAGGGGCGTGCCCGTGCCGTGCAGTGTGAGCGCGCCCAGGCGGAGGGGGCCGCCCGCCGGATGCTCCACCCGCTCCAGCGCGCCCCGCACCAGGGCCGCCTGCGCCGGCCCGGACGGGGCCGTCAGCCCGGCCGTCCGCCCGCCATGGTTGACGGACGTAGCCAGCAGGATAACGGCAGGGGAGCTCCCTGCCTCAACCAGGCGCAGCAGCAGGGCCGCTACACCTTCCCCCCGCCCGTACCCGTCGGCATCCGCGTCGAGCGCGCGGCACCGCCCAACGGGGCTCAACGCGCCCAGCGCGCACACGGCCGCCGTCGTCTCGGGGCGCAGCATGAGGTTGACGCCACCCACCAGGGCCGCACTGGCTTCCCGGGCCCGCAGGGCGGACGCCCCAAAGTGGGTGGCGACGAGGGAGGAGGAGCAGGCGGTGTCAGTCGCGGCGGCCGGGCCGCCCAGGCCCAGCGTGAAGGCGGCCCGGCCGACCAAGAAAGAAGGGCCCGCGCCCGTAATGGCTTGCGGCGGGACGTTCGCAGCGCTGCCATTATTGCCGCCGTTGCTCTGCATCAGCAGGTCCAGGTATTCGTGGTACATGGCGCCCACAAAGACGGCGGTGGTGGGGCGGTGAGGAGCGATCGGGCCGCCCACCAGCGCGGCCGCGCCCACCTCAAGGAATAGGCGGGCTTGCGGGTCGGTCACCAGCGCGTCGGCAGGTGAGAGGCCCAGGGCGACGCCGTCGACGGCAAAGGGTCCGCTCGCACTGCCCCCCCCCCCCAACCAGGCCCCAAAACGGGTGTAGGCCGGTGTGCGTGTGCCTGGAGACGCGTGGCCACCACTACCCACTGCGGGGTCAAATGTGGCGTCAGCATCCCACCGGTCCAGGGGGACGACGGCGACCGCATTCGGGGCGGTGGCGGCAGCCCAGGCACAGGCAGTGTCGCCGGGTAGGCGGGCACAGGTGGAGGCGACCTCGATGATGGGCGGGACCGACGGAGCAGGCTGGATGGAGGGGGTCGGGCGCGGAGAGAGGGGAGGCGCGGCGGGTGGTTTCCCAACCACCACCGCACCCCTCTCCTTCCCACGCTTCTTCCGAACTGCCTCCACTAGCCCGCCCGCCATGGCCCGCGGGCTGGGGTGGTCAAACACAAACGTGGCCGGGAGGTCCACCCCCGCCGCGGTGCCCAGCCCCGCCCGCAGCTCCACCGCGCCCAGCGAGTCGAGGCCTGTGTCAGCCATGAGAGACGCGTCGGGCGAGATAGAGGCACCGACCGCGGCGGTGACGGCATCCAGGACAAGGGACAGGGCGGTGGCCTCGTCCATGTCCTGGATGGTGCCGGATACGGTGGTGAATGTTGAAGCAGCAGCCGCTGTCTCGCCCGGCGGCGGCGCGATGGCCGCAAACAGAGGCGGCGGAGGTTCATCAGCCCCCTGCTTTTCCAGCAGGCGGCCCCACGCAAAGGCCGCCACCAGGGGGGCCCCGCCCGCGGTGGCACCAGTCTCCAGGCCACGCATAAGTGCACCCAGCGCTTTCAGCCCCGTCGTCACCGCCAGCACCCCCATCCCCGCCCGCTCCAGGCGGGCGAGGGTGCGCGCGTCGGCGGCCGCCATGCCGCCCGCCCACGCGCCCCACTGGACAGCGCTGAACGGGCGGCCCGCGGCCGCGCCGGCGTCAGCCCAGCCTTGTAGGGCTCCGTTGGCGGCCGCATAGGCGGCCTGACCTGGCGGCCCCAGGACGGCCGCGGTGGAGGAAAAGGCGAGGAGGGAGGAGAGCGGTGTGGCAGCGGTCGCGGCCGACCAGGCGGCCGCGGCCGCCGCTTTTGGAGCGGCCGCAGCGCGCAGGGCGGCGGGCTTAGTTCGGCCTAGGGCCGCGTCCGCTAGCACGCCGCCAGCCAGGAGTAGGCCGGTCAGCGGGCTGTGCATCACCACGCCACGCACGTCCGACCGGACGCCCGTGTCGCAGGCCACAGCGGTCGCGGCGCGGGTGGTGGACAGTGCGGCGAGGAGGGCGCCCGCCCGCACCGCGCCGGTGCGGCCCAATAGCACGACGCCCGCGCCGGTTTCGGCCAGGCTGGTGGCGGCCAAGGAGCCCAAGGCTCCCATGCCCCCAATGATGGCATAGGCTGCAGGGCGGAGGGAGGGCCGCGGGCGCGCGCGCGTGCGGCGGGCTGGCGTGAGCTGGGCCCAGGCGGCTGCGCCCGCAGCGGTGCGGGTGCCTGCCTGGGCTGAGCGGCCGCCATCACCCAGGGGGTCGTTGTGGGCGACGTCCCAGTCAGCACGACCCTCTTCAGCTGCCGCCACACGCAGCAGGGCAGCAGCAGCCTGTGCGGCCGGGCCCGTCCCGGCCGTGCGCAGGGTGAAGGGTCGGCCCGCGGCCGCCTGGGCGGCCGCGAGCACGGCCGCGGCTGCGGTTGTCGGGCCGGAGGGGAGGGTGCGGGAAGGGCCCACCACCCCTGACACCACCGGCTCCACCACCCGCCACTCCACATCCCACTCCACGTTGGAGCGAGGAGGCGGTGGCGGGGCGGCAACAGCCGGGTCCGCCGCTACCGGGTCCACCACTCCCAACGGTGTGGACACCAGCCCAGCCGCACGCGCCGAGCACCCACGGCTCACCAGGGCGTGCGTGCTGGTGGGCGTGCCGTTCCCTGAGGGGAAGGCGGCGACGCTGGCGTGGAGCTCACCGTTCACACCGCCACTAGCCGGCACCACAGCCGACAAGAGGTGGTGGTCGGGCGCCGCGTACGCGGACAGGCTGGTCGGCACGCGCGGGGCGGAGGAGGGGGCAGCGTCCATCCCTACCGCCCCCGCATGGAAGGCCGCGTCCAGGGCGGCCGGGTGGGAGGACCAGCCACCGGCTGCTAGGGCGGCCGGCTGAGGCGGCGCGATGGAGGCGACCAGGCTGGGCTGGGCGCGCACAGGGCGACGCCGCACCAGGGGGTGGGTGTGGGCGTGGGCGTGTAGAGGCCCAGCAGCAGCCCCGCCACCAGTGGCAGCGCTCACGATCGCCAGGCGGACCGTGAACGCGGCTCGCCCGCCTTGCCCCGTCATCAGGGCCAGACTACCACTCTCTGGGTCCAGGTTCAAGACAGCCACGCTCCCAGCACTTCCCAGCACGACCGCTGCCGTAAAGGACACCCCTGCCAAGGCGAAGCGTGGGGATGGAGGATGAGGAGCAGAGAGCACGGCCGGGTCGGCCGGGTCGAGGACCCCGCCCGCCGCGACCGCCGCCTCCAGCATGGCGGAAGCGGGCAGCAGGGCACGCCCCCTGACCCGGTGGTCAGCCAGGAATGCCAGGGCCGGGTGCGCGAGGCCGGGGCTCAGCTCAAACCGGACGGTGCCCGCAGCCACTGCCCGCGCCAGCAAGGGGTGGGCGGCTGGCCCAAACCATGCCCGGCTCCGGTGGTACGGCAGGGGGCGGGTCTGCTGCTGCTGCCCACCACCAACCACCGCCCGGACGATGGCGTGCGCATTCACGCCCGACATGCCAAAGGAGGAGGAGCAGGCGCGCATGGAGAGCGAGGAGGCCGGACCTGCCGCGGTTGCCAGGCCACCCAGCCCGCGGGGCAGGTGAGCTGCGGCTGCGCTGCCACCACCACCCGCCCGTTTCTTGGACCGCCCCCACTCGCCCACCGCATTCCCGACATGCGGGTTGAGCGACCGCAGGTGGCGGGTTGGCGGGGACGCCCGGGCGCCCACCGCGGCCACTGCCAGCAACACGCCCGTCAACCCGGCCGCACCCTCGGTGTGGCCAAAGCGCGCCTTTGTGGAGGCGAGGGCGAGGGCGGCGGAGGAGGCAGTGACGCCGCTGGTGACGACCACGGCCGCCAGGGCCGCCACCTCGATAGGGTCACCCAGGGGGGTGCCCGTCCCGTGGACGGAGGCCAGAGCAAGGGGCACGCTGTCGCTCCTCAGGCTGGCCAGCGCAGCCCGCACCAGGGCGCTCTGGGCAGGCCCCGACGGTGCGGTCAGGGACGCCGACCGCCCGTCCTGGCCGATGGCGGACGTGTCCAGGACGGCCACAGCAGACGTCAAAGCTTCCTCACTCACCGGCACCAGCAGGGCTGCCACAAATGCTTCCCCGCGGCCGTACCCGTCCGCCCCCGCGTCCCAGGATGCGCACCGGCCGGCGGGGCTGAGTGCGCCGAGTGCACAGATACCGGCCGTCGTCTCGGGGCGGAGCATGGCGTTGACGCCCCCGACGACCGCCGTGGGGGCCTCGCCACCAACGATGCCGGCCCGGCCTAGGTGGGCGGCGACCAAGGAAGCCGAGCAGGCGGTGTCCGTGGACACGCACGGCCCGCCCAGGCCAAAGTGGAAGGCGACCCGGCCGACCAGGTAGGGCGCGCCGCTGCCCACAAAGGCGTGCGAGGGTAGACCCCCGCCCCCGCCCGCCGTCCCGCCCGCCGCCGCATCCACGTACTCATGGTACATGGCGCCGACGTAGACGCCCGTGGACGGCAGGAGCTGGGGCGTGGCGGCGCGGCCTTGCACCTCCCCGACCAGCTCCAGCAGGACGCGCGCGGCTGGGTCGGTCGCCCCGGCCTCGCCCGGGCCCACCCGGAAGGCCGCCGCATCCCAGCCCGCCAGGCCCGCCGTCCAGGCAGCGTGGCGGGCGTAGGAGGTGAGGCGGCCCGGGATGGGCGCGGGCGAGTAGAGCGCGTCCGCGTCCCACCTGGCCCAGGGCGTTGGGGCTTGGAGGTCGGGCGTGGCCGGCGAGGCCCACCTCGCCCAGGCAAACGGCAAAGAAGTGGAGACCGGGTACCGGGCGGCCGTGGCAGCGATGAGAACGGCAGGGGAAGGGAGGGGCGAGGAGTTGGTGGCGAGGGTGCGGGGTGGCGGAACGACGGCCGTCGTGACGGCTGCTGGCAGCAGCAGCACCCCCACCTCCTCAACCTTGTCGACCAGCGGTTGAGGTTGGGGAGGTGGCGTCGCTTCCACCTCGTCCGCGACCTCTTCACCTTTCTGGTCCTCTTCTACTTCCTCCACACCCAGCCCACCCACCAGAGCCGCCACCAACGCGGACCGGGTTGGGTGATCAAACGTGAGGGTGGACGGCAGGGATGGCCGCCCCAGCCGGCTCGCCAGCGCGTCACGCAGCTCGACCGCGCCCAGCGAGTCCAGGCCCGCCGCCATCAGTGGCTCGTCCGGGGGAGGCAGGGAGGCGCCGCCCAGGACGCGGGTGATGGCTGTATCCACCGCGGTTGTGATGAGGGTGGCGGGGTCGGCGGCGGCCACCACCGCCATCTTTTGAGGAGGCGGCAGAGGAGGGGGAGGCGGGGCTGGCGGCCCCCCCCGCGCTTCCACCTCCTTCCAACCCCACGCGTCCAGGACCAGCTCAGCCGCCAGACTGGAGCGGGGGACGAGGGAGGCGACTAGCGGTGCCGGGCATCCTGTTGACCCAGCCCTCCCAAGCACCGCCCCCAGCGCGACCAGCCCTGCAGCAGGCGCCAGGGCGGCCAGGCCCGCCGCGGCAAACCGTGCGGCCGTGGCCGCGCCTGCGCCAGCCATCATGCCCGTCGCCCAAGGGCCCCACTGGGGCGTGGTGACCGGCAGGCCCGCCCCACTCCCGGCCTCTGCACAGGACACCAGCTCTGCATTGGCGGCCGCGTAGGCGGCCTGGCCGGGCGTGCCCGTCATGCCGGAGAGCGACCCACACAGCGCGGCGGCGGCGAGCGGGGTGGTGGACGCGGCGCCCGCCCATGCCGCCATGGCGACCGCTTTCGGGGCGGCCGCTGTGCGCAGGTGGTGAGGATGGGTGGATAAGATCGGCGCGTCCGCCAGCGCCCCACCCGCCTGGAAAAGGGTGCGGGTGCGGTGGGGGAAGACGCGGGTGAGGGCGGCGGTCGCGGCGGCTGCCCCCGCCCGGGTCGAGGCGTCGGCGCGGAGGGCGGCACGCAGGGCCGCCCCGCCGACGCCTACGGGCAAGCCTGTCGCGGACCGGGACACGGCTAAAGCAGACGCAATACCGCTTCCACCCTCCAACAAGAAGGCCACCGCCAGCGCTCCAATCCCAGAGGTGCCGCCAATGACCAGGGCGGTGCCGTCTGGGGTTTGATTGGAGAGGCGCTTGCGCGTCGCTGTGCGGCTGAGGACGGGCGTGCACACCGCCCCACCGTCCGCCCGGGTCATGCCCGCAGACGGGAATGTGCGAGCCTCCCGAGCGGCAACCCGCAGCAACGCCGCGGTGGCCGCGGCCGTGCGGGTGGCGGGCGGGCGGCCGGGGCCGGAGGGCATGGCAACACGAACAGGCGTGGCCAGGCGTGAGGGTAGTGCGCCCGCTGCCAGCGCGTGCAGGACGGCCGCGGTCCCGCAAGGCGGAGTGGCGGAGGCATCAGGCCGCCGCGGTGCCGGCTCCGCAGCACACCAGTTGATGGCCAGGACGCGGGCTGGCGGGCCGCCGGGGCGGTCACTGCCGGGCGGCGGCAGCGGCGGGGCTACCCGCGAGGAGGTCGGCCCGCCCCCGCCGACCGGCCGGAACTCGACGCCCAGCACGACCGCTTTCCCACGGCTGCGCGCGCCTTGCCGCATGCTGAAATCACCGACCGCCACACCGCCCAGTGCATGGACCAGGCGACAGGTGGCTGTGGACCCGGCGTGGCTGGCCGCCCCATGCGGGTGTGCCTGGTGGGGCGGGGGCGCCCAAAACGCGGCGACCGCGGCTGGGACGCGGACGGCCGAGTCGGCCTGCCCCGGCCCGACCAACCCCGCCGCGGACTGGAGGGCGCCATCCAGGGCAGCCGGGTGAGCAGCCCAGCGGCCGGCAGGGGTGCGGGCGATGGAGGCGTCGCTGCCGATGGTGGCGGTGCCGGTGGCGATGGCGGCGGCAGTGGTCGGGCCCAGAACCGCCGCCGCCGCCGCCGCTGCGCGCACCGCCCTGATGAAGGGCGAGCGGGGAGGGAGGGAGGGGGCGGGCGCGCCCTGTGCACCACCTTCTGCTGCCGCCTTAGCCAGCACACCAACTGTAGCCCGCAGGTGGTGCACGCCAGCGGGCCGGCCCAGGGAAGACGCAGACACGGCCCCCTCAGTCGTCGACACGCAAACCAGCAGGGTGGTCGGGCTTTTCCCCACCAGCGTGAGCGGGGCCGGAATGGTTGCCCGCACCAAAGCCACGGCGGCTAAAGTCTCGCCGCCCTCCTCCTCCTCACACATCGCCACCACGGCCGCCAACCCCGCTTCCAGCAGCGCCGTCGCCGGGACGAGCACAGCCCCCCGAACGACGTGGTGGCGCAAAAAAGACAGGGCGCGCGCCGGGTCGAGAACGCCTGAGAAGATGGCGGTCTGGCCAGAGCAGGCCACGCCGCCCGAGAGGAGGGGGCTGGGCAGATCCGCCGCAAACCAGGCGTGGGATCTGCACCAGGGGAGAAAGTTGGGTGAAGTCTGGGGCGCCCCTCCCGCGACACAAATGGCGTGGGCGTTGGTGCCTTGAAAGGCAAAGGCCGACACGCCAAGGGGCCCAGGTTTGGAGACGGGCCCGCCTTGGCGGGGAATGAGGGTGGGGCGGGTGCCGCGCCCGACGCCGCCGCCACCTCCTAGGATGACGCCCACATGTGGGTTGATCGTGCGCAAGGACGGGCTGGTAAGGCCAGAGGCGCCGCCGCGGGCGGCCAAGACAGCCGCCGCCGCGGCCAGGCCGACCGCGCCCGCCGCGGGTTCCGCATGGCCGGTCCGGCTTTTCGCGGCCGTCAGGCGGAGAGGTTCGCGGCTGCCACTTCCATGAACCGCCATCGCAGCCCCAATTTCAATGGGGTCACCCAGAGCGGTGCCCGTGCCATGCATTTCCAGGCCGGCCAGGGCGAGCGAGCCGGCCGCCCCGCGCAGCACGCCCTGCTGGGCGGGCCCTGAAGGGGCAGTGAGGGCTGCCGACCGGCCATCCTGGTTGACAGCCGTGGCGGCGAGGAGGACGGTGGTGAGGTCAACATCACCTTCGCTCCCAGCCAGGCGCACGTGCATGGCGACACATGCCTCCGCACGGACGTACCCGTCGGCCGCCGCGTCCAGGGCTTTGCACCGGCCGTCGGGCGCGAGCATGCCCGCGGCCGCGGTCGCTGCGGTCGTCGCGGCGGCCAGCGTCAGGTTGACGCCGGCTGCCAGGGCGGATGCGGCCTGGCCGCGCACATGGCCAGCCGCCAGATGGAGCGCCACCAGAGCGGAGGAGCAGGCGGTGTCCACCGCCGCCGCCGGCCCGCCCAGACCAAACACAAAGGCCAGGCGGCCCGCCGCGACGGAAAAGGGGCCGCCTGTCGCAGAGTAAGGCCCGACTACGCCGTTGAGGTGCGGCGCCGCTAGCCCGCCGTACTCCATCTGCTGGATGCCCACAAAGGCACCCGTGGTGGAGTGGGTTGTGGTGGACGAGACGACTGCCAACAGCACCTCTGCCGCGGTCTCCAGCAGGAGGCGGTGCTGGGCGTCCATCAGCTCGGCCTCCGGGCGGGCGATCCCAAAGGCGGCCGCGTCAAAGAGCGAGGCTCCCCGCAAGAACGAGCCAAATCGGGGCGGCACAGCCCGGGCCGCCGATCGGGCGATGATGCGGGGCGTGTCCGCATCCCACCGCCATGCCGGGATGAGGATGGGCGCGTCATCGGGGCAGGTTGGAGAGGCGGCAGGGAGGCGGGTCGCGAGGACCAGGGCGAGCGGGGCGGTGGTGGAGGTTTGAGGGAGAGCAGAGTCCGCCAGCGTGTGGGGCACACCACCAGGAGATGGTGGTCCCTGCACACCACCCACCCCCCCAATCAAGCCGTGGATGTGGGCCGCCATGGCCGACACGGACGGGTGGTCGTACACGAGCGAGCCGGGTAAGGGAAGGCCACCCAACGCCCGCGCCAGCCCTGACGCAAATTCGACCGCGGACAGCGAGTCGAACGCGCCGGGAGGGAGGGGAGCTGAGTCGTCTGCGGTCAAAGCCTCCTCGCCGATGGTGGACGCAATGGCCGACCGAATGACGGCCGCCAGGGCGTCCAGGGACAGAGGTGGCGGGGTGGAGGTTGAGGCGGAGGAGGCGGTGGCGGTGGTCGTGACCACCGCTGCGACCGCCTCTGCACCCTCTTCAACCACCAGCCCGTCCACCAGGGCCCACCGCCCGCGCGCGGACGCGACGCCCACAAAGCGAGAAGCATCCATGGCGACGACGATGACCTGGGTGGAGGCGGCGCCGGGCAGCGCCAGGGCGGGTCCCAAGGCTGAGGGCGGCATGGCGTGCAGGCCCAGGCGCTCGAGTGCCGCACTATGGCTGGCCGCCATCCCTATCCCGCCAAAGGGGCCCAGGGCGGGGGAGGAGACCGGTATGCCGGCGCTACGCATGCCGTCTGCCAAGCCATCCATGGCAGCGTTAGCGGCCGCGTAGTGGCCCGCCCCCGTCTGGCTCCAGACGGCGGAGGTGGAGGACAGGAAGTGAAGGGCCGAGGCGGCGGCAAGGGCGGGGTGGGCGGAGGCGAGGACGGACGCGGCCGCAACTTTGGGGGCGGCCACACTCCACAGGGTTGTGGAGTCTAGATCGGCGACCCGGGCGAAGCCGGAGATGCCGGCGGCGTGGACGATGGTCGCCAGGGGCGGCACCTCCTCGCGGGCCCAGGCGAGGAGGGCCGAGACAGAGGCCGGGTCGGCCGCGTCGACGCGGCGGACAAACACCTCGACCCCCGCGCCCGCGGCGGCAGCCTTGAGCTCCGCCGCGTCCGCGTCCTCCATCCCCCCGCTCCGTGACGCCAGGACCAGGCAGGCATGGGACCGGACCTTCGCCCAGGAGGTGGCCAGAGCCAGCCCGAGCCCGCGGGTCCCGCCCAGGATGAGGGCACAGGTTTTGGAGGCCGTGGGAGCAGGAGGCCGCACCACGGTCGGCGGGGCCGGCACCAGGCGGGCGACGGCCGAGCGCACAGCGCCCTTGTCGCCGCACGCCCGCAGGGCGACCGCGTACTCGCCGGAAGTTAGGGCGGCTGCCAGGGCAGGCCCCAAACCAGCCGCACCCTCCACCGTCAGGCCGGCCGGCAGATCCACGCCCGCCCCTGTCACCGCCCGGGCCTCCCAAAACAGGGTGCGGCCCAGGGCGAGCACAGCGCGCGCGGCCGGGTTGCCAGCCTCTTCGCCGACCGTCAGTACGGAGACGCGCAGGCTGGTCTGGCCGCCATCCAGCGCTTGTGCCACCGCACGCAGGGCGGTCAAACAGGTGTCCACTCCTTCGAAAGGCGACGTAGACGGCTCGACCGGCGCGAGGACAAGCACGCGCGTGACCGACCGGCCGCGGCTGGAGAGCAGGGCCGCCAGGTCGGCCGACGAAACTACCCGGCAGTCGCCGACCCCGACCGCGGCCGCCGCGGCGTGCACAGCTGCCACCGCCGCTTCCCCACCCACATCACCGCTGACCAACCATGCCTCACCTGGCCTGGCGCGGCGGGCAGGCGGCAGAGCAGCCGCCCGCCAGGCCAGGGTGAGGGTGGTGGGAGTGGAGACGGTTGGTAGCGGGACGGCCTGCGGGTAGGGCGCTGCGCCTGCGAGGCGCCCGCCAGACAGCATGCAGGGGGAGATAAGGCCGTCTGGGCAGGCCCTTGCCATCTCCATGCCGTCCCTCGCACACACGCCGACGCTTCGCCCGCCGTGCCAGCCCGGGCGGGATGAAGGGGCGAGCGCGGCGGAGAGGTAGGCAGCCGCGGTGGCCAGGCCGCCCACCCGCCCGCCGCCGGTGCACTGGTGGGCGGCGGCCAAGGATGCGGCGGCAGCGATGGCGCGGGCCCGAACCAGGCCACCCCGGGTGGCAGTGTGGGGTGGGGCAACGAGGGCGGTGGCAGCTGGGCGGGTCGAGGGGAAGGCATAGGAGGCCACCAGGCGGCGCGCGCGGCGGGCGGGGCTGTGGGTCTGCCCACCACTGCTCACAGCCGCCACGCCAACCCGCGCGGACAGCAGCCGGCTGCGGCCGCGGGTCAGGGTGAGGACCCCATCCTCGCATGCCAAGCTCACCGTCCAGGTGTTGTGGCCCGGGGTCAAAGGGTGGCTCGCCCCGGCCCCGGCCAGGGCGACGCCCGTCAGCAGCGCTGCCCCGCTCGCTTCATCCAGCCCGACCCGCACCGCGGCCGCCCCCACTTCAAGCAGGACGGCCGCCAGGCCTCCTCCACCACTGCCCGCCAAGACAACCGCCACGTCGCCCGGGCGTAGGGCAGCTTCAAAGCCAAGGCCATTACTACCACCCAGAGCCCGGCTCAAAAGCCCGCCGCTGTCGGGAGCGGGCCAGGCCCGGGAGCGGACCCAGGGCAGCGCTGGCGGCCGCGCAAGCGCTCCACCCCTACCAGCCGGCCCGATCAGGGCGTGCGCGTTGACGCCCGACATGCCAAACGAGGAGGTGCCGCGCAAAGGGGCAGCACCCAGTCCGCCCGGTGGCCCAGCTGTGCGTGGAACGTGCGGGCTCAGCCCCGCCTTCGCCCACTCCCGCCCAAACGCGGTTACCGCGTGCGGGTTGAGGGTGCGGAGGTGGAGCGTGGGTGGGCGGACCGAGCCTTCGCCCGCTTCGGCGGCCGCCAGCAACATGCCCACCAACCCGGCAGCGCCCTCCGTGTGGCCCACTCCCGCCTTGGCAGAGGCCAGGGCGAGGGTGTGGCGGGTGGTGGACGGCGAGGTGCCGTACGCGGCCGCCAGCGCGCCGACCTCGATCGGGTCGCCCAGGGGCGTGCCCGTGCCGTGCATGGCGACTCCACCGGCGGACGCCGGGGCTGCGCGCGCATTGGCCAGGGTCGCCCTTACGACCGCCGCCTGGGCGGGCCCACTGGGTGCAGTCAGGCCGGAGGACCGGCCGTCCTGGCCGACGGCAGAGCCCGCAAGGAGGGCAAGAGGAGCAGCAGCGGGCAGAGAGATGGAGCCCCCCACCGGCACCAGCAGCGCCGCCACCACCGCCTCCCCACGCCCGTAGCCGTCACCCGCCGCGTCCAGCGTCCTGCACCGGCCGACGGGCGACAGGGCTTGGAGCGCGCAAATGGCGGCGGCCGTGGTGGGCGAGGTCAGGGCGTTGACGCCGCCCACCAAAGCAGCGCCCGCCTCGCCCGCCGCCAGCCCCGCCCGGCCCAGGTGCGCCGCGACCAGGGAGGCCGAGCAGGCCGTGTCCACGGCGACACAGGGCCCGCCCATGCCAAAGGCGTACGCGCACCGGCCCGCCATGAAGGCGCCGCCGGACCCGGTCGCGGCGGCAGCGGACAAGCCTGCGCCGGTGCGCGCCAGGGTGTCGCCGTAGTCGTGGTGCATGCAGCCCACGTACACGCCGGGCGGTGATGGAGTGGCGGCCGTGGTGGTGGTGGTGGTGGCCGCCGTCACCATCATGCCAGCCACCCCGCCCACCCCACCCAGCGCGGCCGCCGCTTCCTCCAGGAGCAGGCGGGCTTGCGGGTCGGTCGCCCCTGCCTCCGCCGCCCCAAACCCAAATGCGCCCCGGTCGAAGGCGGCCAAGTCCGGCAGGTACGCCGCAAACCGGGCGTAAATAGTGCCGGCCGGCGAGGGCGAGGAGGCGGGGGCGGGCGGCGGCGAGTAGAGAGCGTCCGCGTCCCACCGCCCGGCAGGGGTGGGGCCGGCCGCGTCACCCAGGGAGGCCGCTAACGAGGCGAGCGTGCGTGTGGCGGTGGGAGAGGGACCGCCAGGCAAGCGCCAGGAGGCGGCCAGGATGAGAGCAGCGGTGGAACCGGTCGGGGCCGGCGCGGGAATGGAGGGGAGGACGGCGAGTTGATGAGGGGGCGGGGTGGGCAGGGAGGTGGTCGGAGCAGCCACCGACGTGACCTCCTCCGCCACCACCACCGCGTCCATTTCCACTTCCACTTCCAGTTCCGATTCCCGCTCAATGTCAACCTCAGCTACATGCTTGTCCGTCTCAGTCACACCGCCACCCCCCACAGCCAGCGCTGCCGCGATGACCGCCGTCAGCGCGGCGGGCGTCCCCGCGTCCAGCGCGGCCGTTGCAGGCAGGTCGACCCCGAACCGGCCGGCCAGCGCGTCCCGTAGCTCCACCGCGCCTAGGGAGTCCAGGCCCGCCGCCATGAAGGGCTCATCAGGTGCGGGTGTGACGCCGTGCTGGACAGCCAACGCGGCTTCCAGGACGGCGGCCAGGATGGCGGAGGTGGGAGGGGGCGGGGGTGGGGCGGCGGTCGGCTTGCGAGGTCGATCTCCGTGCTGTTGTTGTGGCTGTTGTTGCCGGCGCGGAGGCGACGGCTCGGGCGGTGGTGACGGTGGCTTGGAGGCCGGAGGAGGAGAGGGCGGCATTGTGACCTGTCCCCCCTCATCCAGGCCACTCAGCGCCGGTGGCAGCCCGCCCTCCCCAGCCGCCCGCGCCAGGCGCCGCCCATCAAAGGGGGACGCGACCGGGTCGGGGCTGGAGAGGAAGCCGCGGTCACCAACACGCCCTGCCCGGACCACGGCTTCCAGGACGGCCAGGCCGGTGGCTGGGGGGAGGACGCCCAGGCCGGCAGCTTCAGCGCGCCCCAGCACGCCCGCCCTGCCCTCGGCCGCCATGCCGGCTCCAGCCCAGGCGCCCCATTGGACCGCGGACCCGGGCAGGCCAGCGCCCGCGCCACCGCTCACTGCCCCGCCCGCCGCCGCGTTGGCGGCCGCATAGTTGGCCTGGCCGGGCGAGCCGACCAAGGCAGCGAGGGAGCCAAAGACATGCAGGCCAGCGCGCGCGCCGCCCAGGCTCACCAAGGGTAACAGGCGGGCCGTGGCGGCGGCTTTGGGGGCGGCCACCGAGCGAAGTGAGGCGAGGCCCTGGCGAGGGAGGAAGCCGTCTGCCAGGGTCCCGCCCGCGTGCAAGGTGTCGCGGAGTGGGGACGGGGACGTGCCTGCCAGCAACCGGACTAGCCAGGCCACGTCGGACCGGGAAGAAGCGTCCGCGGCCACGGCCGTGACGGCGGCGGTGGTTGTTGAGGCATCCAGCGGCCCGTACCAGCGGCCGGTCCGGTTGGTGAGGATGAGCAGGGCCGGCGGGCCTGCGGCCAGGCCCGACCAGGACGCGACGAGGCGGCCCAACCCGCCCAGCCCGCCCACGATGAGGCGGGTGGAGGGGGTGGTGTGGGGCGGAAGTCCAGCCACGCCCGGCTTGCCGGCCCGCACGAGGCGGGGGTGGAGCACCGCTCCGCCCCGGGACGCCATGCCAAACGCGTCTGGCGAAGCGGCGGGCGGGGTGGTGGCCTGGGAGTGCGCGTCGGCGTCCGCCAGGGTGATGCCGGACCGCCGCCCGCTGCCCGCCTCGCCAGCAGCGACCCGGCCCAAACCCCAGGCAGCAGCAGCAGCAGCCCGCCCGGGCGGGGTGGGCGGCCGGGCCGGCCCCGCGTCGGGGCAGACCACGCCGGCCGTGGCCAGGGAGGTGCGGCCGGTGCGCACGGCCAGGAGCGCGGCCGCCGCGACGGCGTCCGCCGGGCAGCGAGGGGGGGCGCGACGCTGGAGCCGGCGCCCAGCCGCCCGGGGGGATGCGCTCTCGACCGCCTGCCACTCCAGCTCGTACAGGACGCGCGGGCGGGCGTGAGTGGGCGGCGTCGCGGCCTCAACCGCGCGCCGCGCCGCCTGGGCCGAGACTCGCAGGCCGACGACAACGACACTCCCACCCAGGCCGTGGTCGCTGGCCGGGCGGCCGGCCACCAGCCCCGCCCAGGCCCAGGCACCCACCACAGACTCATCCCCGGCCGGCAAGCAGTAATAGGCGGCCAGGCCCGTCGGGGCGGGCGGGCTCGCGGCGGCGGCAGGGGAGGACAGGGCGACCCCGCAGTGGAGGGCCGCGTCCGCGGCGGCGGGGTCGGCCCCGCCCCAGCCCCGGCCCGCCTGCGCCGGGCGGGGCGGGATCCAGGCGAGCGCAGACCGAGCGACCGGCCCGTTTTGGGCCCACAGCCCTGCCGTCCGGCTGACGATGCCGGCGACGCCCCGGGGTCGGGACGCCCGGGTGGCGGGCCAGGCGAGGCCGGGGGGGAGGGTCTGTGCGGGGTCGGCCGCGAGCGCAGGCCGGGCGGTGAGGAAGGTGGTGCCCCGGCCGCCGGCCAGGCTGACCCGGTCAGTGGCCAGGTCTACCTCCACCCGCACCTGGATCGGCAGGCGGGCGCCCAGGGGCAGGGGCGCGGCAAAGGAAGCACCGGCCAACACCAGGCGGACCTCGTCCGCGCTGCCACTGGTGAGACTGCGGGCCGCCGCCCCGCACACGTCCAAGGCCGCGCTCGCGGGCAGGATGGCTGCCCCGCGCACCACATGGTCGGCCAGCCAGGCCATGGCAGGTGAGGCTAAGCGCAAGCTGAATACGGCGGCGGCGGCCGCGACGACGGCGACGCCCACCACCGCGGGCGCGGGCTTGAACGCAGGGGCCAGGCGCGCGCGGCGCCAGGGGAGGGTGGTGGTTGGGGGCGCGGGCGGCCCGTCAACGCCGCCCGCCCCAACCCCAACTAGGACGTGCGCATTGGTGCCGGACATGCCAAATGAGGACGCGCCCGCGTGCGGGGTTGGGGCGGCCAGCGGCGCCGCCTGGCGGGCAATGGCCGCGGCAAAGGTTCCACCCACAACCGTCCACTCGCCCAGCGCCGCGCCGACGACAGGGTTGAGCGTGCGCAGGCAGGGCGCGGGGGGGCGGCCCCGGGCGGACAGGGCGGTGACGGCGGTCAGCAGGCACGTCACCCCTGCAGCCCCCTCCGTGTGGCCAAAGACGGCTTTGGAGGCGGTCAGGGAGGCGGGCGACGGTGCGGAGGAAGCAACACCGTCTCCGACTGCGGCCGCCAGGGCGCCGACCTCGATCGGGTCGCCCAGCGCCGTGCCCGTCCCGTGCAGCGAGACCAGGCCTTCATCGCCCGGCACCCGCCCCGCGAGGCCCGCCACCTCTTTGATGAGCGCGGTCTGGGCGGGGCCGGAGGGTGCGGTGAGGGCAGACGACCGGCCGTCCTGGCCGACCGCCGAGCCGAGGATGAGGCCCAGGGGTGAAGTGGTGGCGGTGGCCGCCATCAGTGCCGCCCCGCCACCACTTCCACCACTCCCTAGCAGCACCGCCACCACCCCCTCCCCACGCCCGTACCCGTCCGCGCCCGCGTCAAAGGTTTTGCACCGCCCGTCCGGGGACAGGGCTTGGAGGCCGCAGATCGTGGCGGTAGTGATGGGGAGCAGCATCGTGTTGACGCCCGCCGCGAGGGCGGCGTCGGCGGTGGACGAGGACGCGCCACCACCGCACACCGCGTTTGTGGCCAGGTGCGTCGCCACGAGGGAGGAGGAGCACGCCGTGTCCGTGGCCAGGCACGGGCCCTGCAGCCCGAAAGTGTAGGACACCCGCCCCGCCAGGTAGGAGATCCCGTTCCCGGTCGCGACGGCCGGCCCGATGCGCAGGCCCAGGTTGTAGTGGGCCTGGGCGTGCTCCTGGTACATGCAGCCAACGTAGACGCCCGTTCGAGAGGAGTGCGGGCGAGGGCGGGTGGAGGAGGTGGGACGGAACAGGACGGCCGCGGACGCTTCCAGCAACAGGCGGCCTTGCGGGTCGGTCGCCCCACCCTCTGCCGGGCTCAGCCCAAAGGCGGCAGCGTCAAATGCGTCTACACCCGGTAAGAATGATCCCGCCCGAACGTATATGGACAGGCCTGGGCTGGACGATCCGTGCGGCACGTAGAAGGCGTCCACGTCCCACCGGGCGGGCGGGATGGGGGTGGCCAGGTCGGACCCCGCCGCGAGGGCGGGCCAGGCACCGACCGCGGGCGGGGCTGGCCCCAAGCCGGACCCTGGCAAGCGGGTGGCAATGGCTATAATGAGGGCAGCGGAGGGTGGCTGGTAAGGCTGGGCGATGGGCGCAGCCGGTACAGGGGGCGCCCAGGCAGCGGCGGAGGACAGAGCAGGAGGTTGAGGAGGACGAGGCATCTTGCCCTCCCCTTCTTCCTCCTCCTCTTCCGATTCTTCCTCCGGCGCCTGCGCCGCCCCCATCCCCACCACTGCGCCACTACCCACCAGTCCATCCAAGTACGCCCCCAACGCTCCCACCGTCGGGTAATCAAAGGCCAGCGTGGTGGGCAGCGCTTTGGAGCCGGGCGGGAGGAGGGCCTGGAGGGAGCGGCGCACCTCGACCGCACCCATCGAGTCTAGGCCGGCCGCCATCAAGGGGGCATCATCGTCCTCGACGGGGATGCCCAGGACAGCAGAGACGGCCCCCCGTACAGGCAACAGGAGGGATGGGGCGCTAGGCGCGGGAGGGAGGGGAGGGGTGGAGGTGGCCGCGCGGCGACGGCGGCGGGAACGCGGCATTGCGGGTGCGGCTGGAGGTTGAGGTGGAGGCCCGGGAGCCGCCGCCGCCGCCGCCGCCGCCGCCGCCGCCGCCCCTGCCACGCTTGCAAACTCGCGGAACACGGGCGCCACCGCGGGCGCCCGTGCAAGCAGCAGGCTCCAGTCAAAGGGAGATGCCAGGACCAGCGGGTCGCCGCCGCCGCCGGCGAGCAGGCCGCCCAGGGCCGCCACGCCACCGGCCGCGGGCACCACCCCCAGCCCCGACGCGCGCACCCGGGGCAACAGGCCGTGCACCGCCGCCATACCCGCCCCCGCCCACGCACCCCACTGGATGGCGAGGCACGGCAGGCCAGACCCGGCCTGCTCACAGCACACCGCGTTCAGGGCCGCGTTGGCGGCGGCGTAATTTCCTTGGCCAGAGGGGGCCACCAGGGCCGAGACGGACGAAAAGGCAGCAGTCGAGGTGAAAGGTAAGGAGGCGGTGGCGGAGGCGAGGGCGAGCGCGCCGGCCGCCTTGCCTGCCGCCGCGGTGCGAAAGTTGGACGGGCGTTGGCGTGGCAACAGCGCGTCCGCCAGGTCGCCTGCCGCGTGGAGGAGTGTGGCTGTGCGGGTGAGCGTGGCCCGGGCTGCGGCCGCAGCCGCAGCGGCGCCCGCCCGGCTGCCCACATCGCACAGCGACGCCGTCACGCCGTACCCGCTCACCACCAGGCCACCGGGAAGGGTGTGAGGGGCAACCCGGTCGGCTGCCCAGACGGGGTGGCCCTCGCAGACCGCCCAGGAGGACATGAGGAGGCCCAGACCGCCGGCCCCGCCCGTGATGAGGATCGGGGAGGCGTGGTGAGGGAGGGTGTTGTTGAGGAGGGCATTGGGTCGGGCTTTCCCAGTCAGGACGCGCGGTTGGACGACCGCCCCGCCGGAGAGGGCAAGGCCGTAGGCGTCGCCGCTGGTAATGGACGTGTCTTTGTGCGCCGCCGCTCCTATATCCGCCGCCACGTTGCACCACCCGGCCCCCGGCGCCTCCTGGGCGCCGCACCGGACGACGCCCCAGGCGGCCGCTGTGGCTGCGGCGGCGGACTGGGCACGGGTGAGCGGGGCGGGAGAGGTGGACGCGGCTGGTAAAGCACCAGCGCCCCGAGTGACCAGGCGTACGGGCGTGCTGCCGCCCCGCATGACCGCCTGGGCGACGGCCAGCGCCGCACCGGCGACGGGGCGACGACCACCCAGGCGGATGGTGCGGCGAGCGCCGCTCCCACCCACCACCAGGTCGAGTGTTGTGCTGCTAGCTTGAGAAGAGGGGCGACCGCCTGCCGCCCGCCCCGCCGGTTCCGACACCTGCATGGCATAACTGTACAGCAGGCCGCGAGCCAGGGCGTCAGCGGGTAGGCGGAGGACGGGCGATGGTAGTTGGGGCGTTGTGGCCGCCACGGCGACGGCTGCCGGCTCGGCCTCGACCGCCCCACCCACCGCCCGGGCGACAAAGCCAGCCATGGCGACCGCGCCTGTGGCCCGCTCGCCCAGGCCAAAGGCCGCTTTTACATCCCTAGCACTACCTGGCACCCGAGCTACATACCCAGCCGCCCAGCCGCCGTCCATGTCGATCTCAGTGATCATGAACGTGCCGATGGCAACCGGGATGCGAGGGGTGGCCGCGTCGGCCGGGCCGGCTGCAAGCGCGGCCGCGGTGTGCGTGGCCGCGTCCAAAGTGGCGAGGTGAAGGGTGAAGGCTCCCGGCTGGGTGGTGGCGGACGCGTGGTGGGGTGCTAAGCAGGCCAAGGCTTGGCGAGGAGGTGGCAGCGTGGCGCGGAAAAGGGCGTCCCAGGCGGGCGAGGTCGTGGTTGGCGCCCGTGCCGCTGCCTGTGCAGCCACGCCGACCACCACCCCGCTCAAATGCGTGCGCCGCCCACCATCCTGTCCCACCACTACCCTGCCACTCAGTCCGTCCATGCTGATGGTCAGGTGGACAGGGGCACACGCGGAAAGGACGCAGGGTGTGGGCACACTCACGCCCGTGAGGGCAGGGGGGGCTTCCATTTCTCCACTCCCCTCCAGCAGCGTCCGGGCCGCCGCCAGGCCCACCTCCAGCATGGCGGCCGCGGGGAGCAGCGCCGTGCCACGAATCACGTGATCCGCCAGCCATGCCAGGGACGGGGCGGCAAGTGCGCCCCACCCCAAGGCCGGGCTGGTGAAAGTTGTGGTGGTGGTCGACGCTAAACCGCACGCCAACAGCAGCGCGTTCGGGCGCGGCCCGAACCAGGCCCGCGTCCGGCGCCAGGGTAGGGAAGGAATGGTGGAGGAGGGAGTCATCCCGTCCCGACCTCCGTGCAGCACGGTGTGCGCGTTGGTGCCCTGGAAGGCAAAGGCGCTGACGCCCCAGTGGAGTGGGGTTGTGGAGGTTGGGAGCGGGGCAGCGCTCGGGCCTCGCCCAACCGCCAGGGCAGCAGCAGTAGCCACGCGCCCCAATTCCAAAGCTCCCGTGACGTGTGGGTTGAGGTTCCGCAGGCTGGGCAGCCCCAGAGCCGCCCGGCTTGCCAGAGCCGCCATCGCGGACGCCAGGCCGACCGCGCCTGCCGCGGGCTCTGTGTGGCCCAGCCGTGCTTTCGCTGCAGCCAGGCGTAGAGGTGCGGTTGCCGCGCTCGGCGCCAGCACCGCGCCCGCCGCCCCGACCTCGATGGGGTCGCCCAGGGCGGTGCCCGTGCCATGCAGATCTAGGCCAGAGAGAGGGTGGGGTGAACTACCGAGCCCTGCATCGCCCAAGGCCGACCGCAGCACGGCCTGCTGGGCGGGGCCGGAGGGTGTCGTCAACCCGGCCGACCGGCCGTCCTGGTTGACAGCGGTCCCGGCGATGACAATGGACGAGGATGCATGTATGTCCTCAGCACCACCCGCCACCACCACCAAGCGCGCCACCAGGCACGCCTCCGCCCGGCCATACCCGTCCCCGGCCGCGTCCAGGGCCTTGCACCGCCCGTCGGGGCAGAGCATGCCGGCAGCGGCGGCCGTCCCGGCTGTGCTTTCGGCCAGCATCAGGTTGACGGCGGCGGCTAGCGCGGCTGCGCCCACACTCCCGCGCTCCCGAAGGTGACGGGTGGCTAAGTGAATGCCGACTAAGGCGGACGAGCAGGCCGTATCGATGGCGGCGGCCGGGCCGGTCAGGCCAAACACGAAGGCGACCCGGCCTGCAGAAACACTAAAGGGTGTGCCCGTCGCGGCATAGGACGCTCCGACCCCGGCCTCCACCTTGCTTTCATACCGGGCCCGCCGGGCGAGGGCGCCGTACTCCATCTGCTGGATGCCCACAAAGACGGCGGTGCCCGGGTCGGGGGTGGGGGCGGACGCCAGGGCTTCCGCACAGCCTTCCAGCACCAGGCGGTGCTGTGGGTCGAGCAGGGTGGCCTCGGGCGGGGACACGCCCAGGGCGCGGCCGTCAAAGGCCGAGACCGTGTCGCCATGCATCCAGCCCCCGAACCGCACAGTGTCCGGCGAGGTAGATGGCGCGTCCACGTCCCACCGGTCCAGGGGCACGGTGGATATGGCGTCCGCCGGGGTGAGCAGACAGGATGGGAGGCGGGGGGTGGTGATGGAGAGCGCGATGAGGGGGTGGGTGGTGTGGAGGGTGGTGGCGAGCGAGGGGGATGGGCTTGCGACAGCAAGCCCTGCCAGCTCCTTGACACCTTGGCCACCTCGTCCTAGCAGGCCGTGCACGTACGCCGCCGCGGCCGGCGCGTCAGGATAGTCAAAGGCGAGCGTGGATGGGAGCGCGATGCCCACCGCCCGCCCGACCGCGGACGCCAGCTCCACCGCGCCCAGGGAGTCCAGGCCCGCGTCGGCGAAGCGACCGGAGGGGAGGAGGGCGGTGCCCATGACCCCGGCCGCGACGGACTGGATGAGGGAGGTGAGGGCCGGGAGGTCGAGGGCTTTTGTCGAGGCGGAGGAGGCTGAGGAGAGGGTGGTCGAGGAGACCTCACCTTCCTCTTCCTCACCCTCCTCCTCCACCACGACCCTCCCAAGGTCGTCCACGAACGCCCACGCCCCGCGCGCGGTGTTGACCGCCACAAAGCGGGCTGGGGACAGCGCGGCCGTGACGGTGCCGGGCGGGGCGGCCAGGGAGGAGAGCAGGGCGGGGCCCACGGCCGACAGTGGAAGCGGGTGCAAGCCGACCGAGCGCAGCGCGCCTGCGCTGGCCGCCGCCATGCCGCCGCCCGCAAAGGGGCCCAGGCAGGGGGCACCGACCAGGCGGCCTGCTGCCTGTTGACCCGCAGCAGCGGCCACTAGGACCGCGTTGGCGGCCGCGTACGCGCCTGCCCCCGCCTGGGACCAGACGGCCGAGGTGGAGGAGATCGCCGTGTGCGCGGCGGACGGCGCGCAAGCGGCCACGGCTGGGGAGCCAAGGACGGCTGCGGCCGCAAATTTTGGCGCCGCCAGGGAGGCGGCCGCTTCTTCAGTCAGCTCAACCAAGGACGCGCTCGTCATCACGCCCGCCGCATGGATGACCAGGGTCACGGCGGGCAGTTCCTCGCGGGCCCAGGCAAGCAGGGAGAGGAGGGCGCCCGGCGTTGGGTCGGCCGCGTCCAGCGCCCGCACCAGGACACGCGTTGCGCCACGCCCCGCAGCCCTGACCGCGGTGACCGCGTCCTCACCCGCGGGCGTGCGAGATGCTAAAATGATGCAGGGCGCGCCGCGCTGGGCGGCATCCACCGCAGAGGCCAGGCCAACACCGCGGGAGCCGCCGATGACCAGCACTGTGCCGGCGGTGGGTGATGATGAGGTTGGGCCGGACGGGCGTGGGCGCAGCGCGGGGGCGGCCACCAGTCGCTCCCGGGCCAGGCGGGCGTTGGAGGAGAGGAAAAGAGCGGCCTCACCGTGGGCAGCAGCACCAGTAATGATGCCCGCCCAGTCCACGGACGGCGGTGGCGGAAAGGTGGCCAGGATGACGGGCCCGGCCGCGGGCCGGCACTCGAGGAAGAGGGTGCGAGCGAGGGCGGCGGACGCGGCGGTGAGTGGGGCTGCTTCTGCCCCCGGGCTGCTGCCACAAATGAGCGTGGCCATGGTTGGGTTTTTAACCGACGCGGCAGCCTTGAAAGCGGGCAGCAGAGCCCAGGGCGCGTCGGGGTCGGCGAGGGCGAGGAGGGCGGCCGTGCCCGGGTGAGCGCGGCCCGCCTCGGCAGGAGACAGGGCCGTTTCCGGGGTCGCTCCCAGGGCGGTCGCGATCGCCCGCACGCCCTCCGGCACCACAAATGCCAAGGGTTTGAATGCAGGCGCCTTCTCCGCACTCTGTGCAATCCAGGTGGTGCGAAAAGCGGTGGGGCCGGCGTGAGCTGGGCGCCGCCCCGGGCGCCAGGCCAGGCCGAGCGCGCCCGCGCCTGCCCGGGAAGGAGACGCGGCGAAAAAGGTGCAGGCCATGACCGGGCCGCCCACCACTTGAGCAGATGCCAAGCAAGCCACCTCACAGGGCAGGGTTGCGGCGGGCGCGGCCGCCACGACAGACAGCGCCAGGGCGGCCTCCGTGGAGAGTGCCCGGGCCGTGTCATCTGCGCGGGCATGGCAGGCGACCGCGGGCGGGCGCGGCCGCACCGTCGCCCACCGTCCCAGCAGGCAAATGCGACGGGGCAGCGGGCAGGGCCTGGCGTCGCCCACCTCCTCCAAGCTGCACGCCAACCCGGTCAGCAGTACGCGCGAGCGACCCGCCACCACCCGCACCTCGCCCGTGGCGGGCGTGAGGGTGACACTCACGGGCGACACCCCGCCGACCACCCGTCCAGTGCCTGGCAAAGCCACGCGCACCAGCGCGGGCACCGCACCATCGCACGCCACCTCCACCAGGCCCCGCCCCAGCTCAATCAAAGCACCCGCATAGAGCTTCTTCCCAGGAAAGACTGACACCGTCCTTGGGGTGGCCGCCACCGCAGCCTCCACGGTGACGACGGTGTCAGAGGCCAGGAGCAGGCGAACAAACAGGGCTGGCACGCGCGGGGCGCACCAGTGGCGCGCCCGCCGCCAGGGGACAGTGGATGCGTCGGTGAGGAGATCCCCGGCCTTTTGCACCAAGGCATGCGCGTTTGTGCCCTGGAACGCAAAGGCAGACGCTCCGACCAGGGGGCGGGTTGGGAGCGCGGGCGCCGGCCCGGCTGCCCGGGCGCACCCGCCGCCACCGCCCGTCCCGCCCCCCAGCGCCGCTGAGACGTGCGGGTTGAGGGTGGCCAGGTGGGGGTTGATGAATCGCGTGCGGATGTGGACGCGGCTGGCAGCCACCAACAACCCTACCAGCCCCGCCGCCGCTTCGGCGTGTGCGTTGCGGGCTTTGGGCGTGCCCAAGTCGATGGAGGCAGACAGCGCGGCGACGGCCGCGCCGACCTCGATCGGGTCGCCCAGGGGCGTGCCCGTGCCGTGCAGTTCTAGGGCGCAGACCGACGACGCTCCCACGCCCGCCTCCTTCAGGGCTGCACGAATGGCAGCTGTTTGGGCCGGCCCATGTGGCGCGGTCAGCCCGGCGGACCGGCCGTCCTGGTTGACGGACGTAGCGGCAAGCAGGGCGAGCGCGGAAGCGCTGCTATTTCCACTCCGCTCCAGCACCGCCACGACCGCCGACTCTGCCCGCCCGTACCCGTCCGCGCCCGCATCCAAAGATTTGCACCGCCCATCAAGAGCCAGCATGCCTGTCGCGCCGAAGGCGGCAGCCGTGCCGGCGGCGAGGGCCAGGCTGACGCCCGCAGCAAGCGCAAAGGGGCGGTGTGTCGGGGCGGACGACGGCGACCCACCACCCCGCCCCAGCGTCCCGGCAGCCAGGTGCGTTGCGACCAGGGCGGACGAGCAGGCCGTGTCCACCGCGGCCGCGGGGCCGCGCAAGCCATACACATATGACAAACGCCCCGCCGCCACGGACGCGGCAGCGCCCGTGGCCGTGAAGGCGCCGGGCAGGGGGGAGGCGGCGGAGGCGAGGGTCGAGTAGTCGACCGCCCCGACCCCGACAAACACGGCCGCCTCTTCACTCGCCACCAACCCAGCCAGGCCGGCCCCTCCCAGCGCTTCCCGGGTCAGCTCCAGCAGCAGGCGTTGCTGGGGGTCGGTCGCTTCGGCTTCGGCCCGGGTCAGGCTGAAGGCGGCGGGGTCGAAGGAGGAGGCACGGCCGGCCGGTAAAAATGCACCAAAGCGGGGCGGGGAGCGCCCGCCGCGGGCAACGGCGGCGTCCACATCCCAGCGACGCCAGGGTATGGGGGTGGCGGCGTCCAGGGCCATGCACGAGTCAGTGGAGCCGGGGTAGACCGCCGCGGCGGAGGCGATGGTGAGCGGGTGAGACGGGGCGGCCATCACCGGGTCCACCAGGAAGGGCGCGGGGCCGGGTTGAGGTGGCCGCGGCGGAGGAAGCACGACCGGCGCCGCCACCACCTCCTCCTCCACCCCGCTCTCCTCCTTTTCGCCCACCACCTCTCGTAAGTGCACCAACAGCTCCGCGACCGTGGGGTGGTCGTACGCGACGGTGGATGCCAGCCCGGGCGCCCCAAACCGGGCGGCCAGGGCGTTGCGCAGTTCGACTGCGCCCAGTGAGTCCAGGCCGGCCTCTGTGAGCGGAGTATTGGGGGCCAGGGTGGCGACCGAGCCGCCACCGCCACCACCCAGAACGGAGCGGACGGCGTCCGAGACGGCGGCAGCTGTGATGGTGGGAGGGGCAGGCTTTTTGCGCGTCGGCGCGGCCGTTTCCTCCACCACCTCCGCACCCGCGACGGCGCGAGCCGGCTTCTCCGCCAGCACCTGTGGCTTGACGCCATCAAAAAAGGGCGGCACCGGGCCACCACCGCCCAGCAGGACGCCCCAGTCAATCAGAGCCGCCATGGTGTTAGAGGGATGCTCACTTGCCGACGCCAGGAGCCCGCCTAGCGCTGCAAGCCCCAATGACGGTGGCATCGGCTCCAGACCGGCCCGCCTCATGCGCGCGACGGTGGCCGCGCCAGCGGCCATGCCCGCCGAGCCCCATCCACCCCACTGGACGGACAGGGCGGTCGTACCGGCCTTGGCTTGGCGGGCAATCCAACCATCGAGCGCCGCGTTGGCGGCGGCATAGGCGGCCTGCCCGGGCGAGCCCAGGACGGCGGCGGAGGAGGTGAAAGCGAGGAGGGCAGGGGCGCGTGTGGTGGCATGGGCGGCAAGGGGTTCCGCGGCCAGGGCGCGGCTGAAGGCGGCCGCGGTGGCCAGTTTAGGGGCGTAGCAGGCGCGCAGGTGGGCCGGTGTCTGGCCGGTTATCCCTGCATCCGCCAGCACGCCACCCGAAAGGACCAGGCCCGCAATGCCGGGCGCGCCGATGGACCGGGTGAAAGAGCGGACGAGGCCAGCAGAGTCGGCCATGGTCGCGCTGTCGCACTGGACGGCCGTCACGGAGGCGAGACACCCGTCGGCCGCGGCCAGGGTCATCAGCGGGGACTCACCACGCCCTGAGCGGCCAGCTAGCACAATGCGGGACGCCCCTGCCGTCCCGGCCAGCCAGGACGCGACGTGCCCGCCCAGGGCGCCCAGCCCACCGGTGACGACCCAGGCTGCACCGGGTGGGGGTGTGGTCTTGCCGAGCGGGCCCGCCGGCCCGCCGCCCTCACCCACTTCTAGCACCACTTTCCCGATCGCGGGCGTGTGTGCCATGGCCCACATGGCGGTGCGTGCCCGGGAGAGCGGGTAGACTGTGGCCGGGAGCGGGCGGGCAGAGCCAACGCGCGCGAGCGCGCTCACCCGGTGCAGCGCGGCGCTCAGGACAGGGCGGGGCAGGAGGTCAATGGCGATGACGCTAAACGCCACGTCCGGGCGTTCCTGGGCGGCCCGGGCGGGACACCAGACGCCACGCTTGGCAATCTCTGTGAAGCGGCCGCCCTGGGCGAGACAGGCCAGGGAGGCGGCCACCATGCCGGGCGAGGTCAGGGAATTGATGAGAGCGCCGATGGGGCCGCGGCCGGCCGCGTTGGCTTTGGCAAAGGGCGCGCCAAACGCGTCCGTGAAAGTGGTGTCACGGGAGGACGCGGCGCCAGTCGCGCCCGCCTCCCGGGCAGCGCGACGCCGGGACGGCAACCCAGCCGTTGCCAGCGCGGTCGCCCCGGCCGCCCGGGTGACGACGTCCAGGCCCGCCAGGCCGACAGCGCCCGCGGCGGCGTGCACGAGGACGCGTGCGGTGGGAGGCGGGAGGCTGTTTTGCCCGTACGCCGCGTCGAAGCAGGCCAGGACGGTGGCGAACGCGGTGGGCAGCGTGGCAGCCTGTGCAGGGGTCAGCCCCGGCGGGCTGGCAACCACAAGATCCGCCGGCGCGTCCACCGCGTGGCCCAGGCAGCCCGGGGCGAGGCCAAAGACAGGGTCGCCCACCCGTACACCGGTCACCCCCCCCCCGACCGCGCTCACAATGCCCGCCACATCTCCGCCGGGCGGGCCCGGGTCCCCGCCTGGATACATGCCCAGCGTGTTGAGCACGTCCCGAAAGTTGAGTCCGACCGCGCGGACGGCCAGGCGGACGGTGCCCGGAACGGGTGGGCAGGAAAGGGCGGGGACGGGCACGGGGACCAGGTTGGCCAGCGACCCCCGCGGCCGCGGCTCCAGGCGGGTGCCCGGCAGCGGGGTTGTGTGGCGGGAGCGGCGGATGAGCGTTGTTGTAGAGATCGTGCTCCCGCTGATGCACACGCCGTACGCGTCGGAGGCGGTGGCAGCGGCGCTCGACAGGGCGGACCGCGGCGTGAAAGCGTCCGCCTCAGCGTGTGCAACTTGTGTGGTCGGCGCTTCGGCCGCCGCGACCCGCACCAGGGCAGCTGCGGCGGGGGTGGAGGTGACGGCCGACAAGGCTGCCGGGACAAGCTTAGTCGACTGCTGGAGCACCGCAAGCACAGCGGCGGCGGCTGCCACGCTCTCAGCATGGCGGTGGCGTCGGACGGGGCGTAAGCGGAGGCGAGGGGTGGTCGGGTAGGAAGCGGCGCGCCTGGACACGGGCGCAGTGACGAGGGCGGATGTGTCGTACACCATGCCCACCGCCACAGGCAGGGCGGAGCCGGCGGCCTCTGAGGCTGCTGTTCCTCCAGCTGCCTTGGCACGCAAAGTGCGGACGGCCAACAAGCCGGCTGCGTCCGCGTCCAGCAGAGCGTCGCTGGAGGAGGAGAACTCCGCCACCCACACGGCCGCCCAGGCGGCCGCGCTCGCCCCCCCACCAACCACGACCGCTTCAATACCCGCCGGGATGCGCAGGGTTGCGCCTTCCTGTCCGCCCGCAAGGGAGAGGTGCAAGGTAGCGTCAGCGATCGCCGGGTGGGCCAAGAATCCATCGGAGCTCGGGGCGGAGGAGAGAGAGGCGACGGCCGTGCCGGTTTTGGGAGCGAGGGTGGTGGCCGCACCGCTCGCCCTGCTGAAACCCCGGAGCCAGGCCTGAGGAGGCGGAGTCGCGGCGCTCGTCACCCGCACTAGGCTCCCGTGGGCTGCCATTGGCCTCCCCGCGCCCGCAACCTCCACGCATCCATCCTCCACCCACACACGCACGACCGCATGGGCAGGCGGCCCGTCCAGAGACAGTGGCGACGCAAAGGCCATAGCCGCCAACCCGACGCCGCGCCCGCTCCACTCCCAGCCTTCCGCTCCCGCACGCAGACAGGTGGCCGCCGCGGCCCCGGCTTCCAGCATGGCGGTGGCGGGCAGAATGGAGCGACCTGCAATAGTGTGTTCGCTCAGCCAGCTTAGGGCTGGATGCGCCAGGGCGATGTCGAATGAGGCCACGGAAGGGGACGCAGCAGCGAGGGCCCGCCACGCGAGGAGGAGCGAGCGCGGGGCTGGCCAGTGGGCGGCTGGGCGGGGAGACCACGGCGAGCCCTTTTCCGCACGTCGCACCACGCTTCCGCTCCCAGGGAGCACCAGGGCGTGCGAGTTGACGCCGGACATGCCGAAAGCGGACGCGCCCGCCAGGCCAACAGGCCCAGGGCCGGGCATGCGAGGCGCCCAGGCAGCGGCAGGCGCGCTTCCGCTGCTCCAGTCGCGCAGCGCCGCACCCACGTGCGGGTTGAGCGAGCGCAGGTGGGCGATGGGGGCGACGCACCCGCCCTGACCCGCAACCAGCGCTGTGAGGAGATTAGTCAGCCCCGCACAGCCTTCCGTGTGGCCGACGGAGGTCTTGGGCGCGGCCAGGGTGATGGGAGCGCGGGGAAAAGAGCTCAGCGCGGCCGCCAGGGCGCTCACCTCGATGGGGTCGCCCAAGGGAGTGCCCGTCCCGTGCAGGGCGACGGCCATCAGGGCGGACGGAGACAGGGCTGCAACCTCATAGGCAGCCCGCACAACAGCGGTCTGAGCAGGCCCACTGGGCGCGGTCAGCCCGGACGTGGTCCCGGCCTGGCCGACAGCCGTGCCAGCGAGGAGAGCGAGGGGCGGGTGCGTTGAGGAAATCGGCCCGCCCCTCGCCCGCAGCAGGCAGACCGCGACGGCCTCCCCGCGCCCGTACCCGTCCGCGCCCGCGTCCAACGCCCGCGACCGGCCGGCGGGCGACAGGGCTTGCAGCTGGCAAATGCCTGCCATCGTGCCGGGCAAGAGCATGGCGTGGACGCCGCCCACGCCCGCGGTGTTGCACTCGTTTCCGGTCGTCAGGGCCGCCCGGGCGAGGTGGGCAGCGACAAGGGAGGACGAGCACGCCGTGTGCACGGTCGCTGCCGGGCCCGTCCACCCCAGCGCGTGTGACACCCGGCCTGCCAGGAAGTCCATGCCATTCCCCGTCGCCATGGCAGGCGTGACGGGGGCGCCCCACCGGCCGGCCGCGGCGGCCACGAACTCGATATGCATGACCCCGACAAAAAAACCGACAGTCGAGGGTGAGTGACTGGACGTTTTCGACGTCGCCGCCCAAGCCGCCGCCGCGTGCGTCAGTAGTAGCCGCCCTTGCGGATCCATGGAAGCCGCTTCCACGGGGCTCAGCCTGAAGGCGGCCGCGTCCAGGGACGCCAGATCGGGCGAGGGTAGCCAGGCGGCGTGGCGGACGTACGAGGCGCCGGGCGGGGACGGTGCGGGCGAGTAAGCCCCCTCCACGTCCCACCGGTCAAGGGGGGTGAGGGTGACCGGGTCGGAGGCTGTGGAGGTGACAGCAAAGAGGCCGGCGAGGGTGGTGGGCGCTCCAGGGAATGCCGCGGAGACCGCCACGATTTCAACCGTGAGAGCAGGCGAAGGTGGGAGCGCGGGCAGCGTGAGCGTGGGCGGGAGAGAAGAGGTGGTGGTCGTTGTCGGCGTCGTGTCCACCACTTCCTCCACCCCCTCGCTTCGCCCGCCCACCAGCCCAACTACGTGATTCAACACCGCACCTGCCGTCGAAAAGTCGTACGCCAGGCTGGCGGGCAGCGTCGGTAGGCCCAGCGCGGCTGCCAGGCCGTTTCGGAGGTCGATTGCGGCGAGCGAGTCCAGGCCGACCGTGGACAGCGGGGCGCCCAGGTCAGCTGCCGCGGCTGGCAAGACGGCCGCAATGGCGGCCAGGGCGGTGGCACGGACGGCCGGGCTAGAGGTGGCGGTAGGCGGGCGGGGAGACGGTGCCTTGTTGGGCACATGGGCCACCACCTCAACCTCATCATTATGCTTCCTCCTCGAGGTTGAGGTCGGTGAGGGAGCAAACTCGCCAAATAGGCCGCCCGGGTCTGGCTTGACGGACTCCCACAGGAACACGTTGCCGACGGTGATAGGCCGCCCCGCCAATCGCTCGCTACCACCCTCCATCACCGCTTCCAACGCCGCCACTCCGACCGACGGCGCCAGCACGCCCAACCCTGCCCGCGCCGCGCGTGCGGCAAAGCCGACTACCCGGGCCGCCATCCCGGCCCCGCCACCCCAGGCGCCCCACTGGATGGATGAGGCAGGGGTGCCGGCGGCAGAGGCCGCGGCCGCCCAGGCGTCCAGGGCCGCGTTGGCCGCGGCATACGCGCCCTGGCCGCCAGACCCGGCAAAGGCGGCCAGGGAAGACATGGAATGCCAGGCCGCGAGCGGGTGGGCGGCCGTGGCGGCAGCCAGGCGGGCGCCGCCGCCTGCCTTGGCACCGCCTTCTGTCCTGATGCTGGCCAGGGTGGCGTTGGGCAGGACGGCGGGGTCCAGGACGGCCCCCGCGTGGATGATGCTGCGCAAGCGGGCGTGGGCGGACGTGTTGGCCAGGCAGGAACCCGCCTCCGAGCAGGAGCCTGCGTCGGCCCGGACCAGGGAGATGAGGGTGGCGGGAGGGGTGGGGCCGGTTGCGACGCGTAACGCCGCACAATCGCCTGGGTTCGCATGCCCTGTGCGGCCGAGGAGGGTGACCCGGCTGGCGGGTGAAGCCTCGGCCAGCCAGAGGCCGAGCAGGGAGCCGACCGCCCCGGTGCCGCCTGAAATGACCGACGCACCATCAAAGCCAAAGCCAGGCGCGGTGGCGGCGGTGGAGCTCCTCCTCCTCCTCGACGGTGGTGTGCGCAGAAGCCGAGGCTTATACATGGCCCCACCGGAGACCGCCGCCGGTCCGGCGGCGGAGTGGGCGGCGTCGACCGGGATGGAGGCCGCACTCCCAGCGCTTGCGTCCACCACCGACCACCGGACAGAGGGCATTTCCGCGGCCGCCACCCGCAGGACGGCGGCAGCGGACGCGGCGGCGGTGACACGGGTCACAAATGAAGAGCAGTATGGGGACGGGGTTGTGACTGCCACGTCGACGGCCGCCCCGCCCCTGCACAACAGCGTGGCGGACGGAGAGGGCAACCCTGCACCAACGGCCGCGGCCACCGCGCGCGCGGCAGCCGAGGTTGCGGGGCCCGAGCCGCGCAGTGTGCAGGTTTTGGTGGGCGTGCGCAGGGTCAGGGAGCGACCAATCCGACCACTCGGTGCCCTCGCCGGCTCGGAGACCCGCCAGTCCACGGCGTACAGGCAGTCGGACGCCAGCAGAGGAGCAGTAGCAGGAATTAAGGCTGAGGCCGGCTCGACCGCAGCCCGCCCGCCAACCTCTTTTGCGAGAAGCCCGGCCACCACCACCCCGCCACCACCGCCCAGACGGTGCCAAGTTTCCCAGCCGGGGCCGGGAGAGCGTTGCGAGGAGGCCCACGGGCTGGTTAGCCCACCCACGACGGGGGCGGTGTAGGCGCCGACCCTGGCCACGACGCGCGCGCTTTGGCTGGGGCCCTCTGAGTCCGCCGCCAATGCGGGCCCCAATTGCATGGCCGAGTCCGTGGAGGCGGGTGGGGAGAAGAAGCCGTCCCGAGCGAGGCCGGGCGCGGCAATGGCGGCGATCCAGGGTGCGGGCGGTGAAAGGAGAGGCGGCCGGCGGACGAGGCGAGACGGGTGGGTGAAGAAGGCCGAGGAGGTTGAGCTCGAAGCCTCTCCTCCCACCCACACCGCGGTCGCCCGCAGAGATGGGCGGCCACCCACGATGCCCAAACTCACACCACCATCACCCAGCCCCACCACCACCTCCAGGTTGGGCAGTGGCGGCGTCAGTAGCACAGGCGCCGGCAGGGTCGCCCCGGACAGGCCCGCCTGCCCAGCGCCGCCTTCCTCGTCCGCTGCGGCCGACAGAGTGGCCACCGCCGCCAGGCCGGCCTCTAGCATGGCCGCACCGGGCAGGATGGGGCGGCCGGCCACAATGTGGTCACCCAGATGGGCCAGGCAAGGTAAGGCCAGGACAATCGTGAAGCGGGCGGCGGCAGCGGTGGACGGGAGGCCCCGCCAGAGCATGGCGTGGTGGGGCGGGGCGGGCCAGGCGCGGGCGCGGCGCCAGGCGACTGGCGGGGGCGGGGCGAGCACATTCACCGCCTTACCCTCCACCAAAGCATGGGCATTTACGCCCGACATGCCAAACGACGAGCTGCCTGTGAGCGGGCTGGGGCGGGCGGGCGAGCGTCGCACCAGGGGCACCCCACCCCGCGGCACGGCCGCGGGCGGCGCACGGACGGACACCCAGTATTTGCTCAAAGCCGCGACCACGTACGGGTTGAGCGCCCGGGCGTGGAGCATGGGCGGGGCGGTACGGGTTCGGGCCGCAAAGAGAGCCGCCAGGGCCCCGTGCACGCCCGCGGCGCCCTCGGTGTGGCCGTAGACGGCTTTGGCCGAGATGAGGGCGACCGCATGGGGCCGGGAGGCCGCGCCTGTGCCGCCACCCAGCGCGTCGCCCAGGCCGCCGACCTCGATGGGGTCGCCCAAAGGCGTGCCGGTGCCATGTAGAGCAACACCTGCAACCTCGCCTGGACTGGCCCGACCGTGCGCGTCGCGCAGGGCGGCCCGCACGACCGCCGCCTGGGCAGGCCCGCTGGGCGCAGTCAGCCCGGACGCGGTGCCCGCCTGGTTGATTGCAGTGCCGACCAGGAGCGCGAGCGGCGGGGCCAGGCCGCCCAGTAGCACCAGCGCACACCCCTCCCCACGCCCATACCCATCCGCTGTGGCGTCCAGGGAGGCGCACCGCCCCGTGGGTGACAGGGAGCCCAGCACGCCCATCCGTGCTCCCGTGTCAGGCAGCAGCAAGAGGTTGACGCCGCCCGCCAGGGCGCAGGCCGCCTCGCCCGCGGCCAGCGCCCGCCGCGCCAGGTGGGCCGCGACCAGGGAGGATGAACACGCGGTGTCCAGCCCCACGCACGGCCCGCTCAGCCCCATGGCAAAGGAAACCCGCCCCACCATGAAGTTGAGGCCGGAGCCGGTCAGGACGGCGGCCGTCTCAGCCACGCCCAGCCGGCCCTGGACGGCCGCCCACTCCTGCCACACGCACCCCACATACACGCCGACCGGGGAGGGCTCGCCATTTGCGGGGGACAGCGCATTACCTGTCAGTAGCGCCTCAGCCGCCGACTCCAGCAGGAGGCGTTGCTGGGGGTCCAGCGCTGCCGCCTCGGCCGCACCACGGCCCATGCGAAAGGCGGCCGCGTCGAAGCCCGCGGGGTCGGACGCCAGGAGGGCCGCAAACCGCGGGTGGCGGGCGCGGGGGTCGGACAGGGCGGGGACACCACCCCGGCCGTCCCCCGCACTCGCATCCACGTCCCACCGGGCCAAGGGCAGGGGGCGGACGGGGTCGGTGCCCGTCGCCAGGGCGCCCAAGTCTAGCGGGGCGGGGCCGTTGGCGCCGGGCAGCGCGCAGGCGAGGGCGGTGATGGGGGTGGGCGTTGAGATGGATGGCGGACCACCGTTCCCCGCCCAAGCCAGGTGAGAGGCGACAAGAGAAGCGTCCAGGAGCGGGTGGGCGACGGGCGCCTGCTGCTCCTGCCCCCGCCCCGGCCCACCAGCCCCAGCCAGAATGACCCCAGCCAGCGCGGCCAGGGTAGGAAAGTCAAAGGCCGCCGTCGCCGGCAGGTCCACGCCCCACCTGGTTTGCACGACATTGCGCAGTTCAACAGCACCGATGGAGTCCAGGCCCAGGGTTGAGAGCGGGGCGTCGACGGGGGGCGGGGACGGCAGGCCCAGGACGCCGGCGAGGAGGGCGCCCAGCTCGGCCTGGACGGCGGCCGGGCTGACGGATGGAGAGGGTTGAGGGGCGGCAGCGGGGGGCGGCGGGGCAGCAACAACGCCCGCACCGGGAGCAAGCACAGCCAAAGCAGGCGCTGAAGATGACGACGGCGACGGCGGCGGCGGCATGCCCGCCAATGCCGCCGCCCGACCTGCAATGAAACGGGAGAGGGAGAGCGGGGTAGGGTGGTCAAAGACGGCGGTCGCGGGCAGGTCGACTCCAAACTCACCGGCCAGGCCGTCCCGCAATTCGACGGCCGCGATGGAGTCCAGGCCGGCAGAGGTAAAGGGGGTGGTCGGGTCTGGGGTGGCGGGCCGCGGGCCGCCACCGCCGCCCAGCAGGCCCGCCGTCAGGGCGAGCACACGGGCCAGGACGGCCGCCTCGGTCGGGCCGGCGGCGGCCGCAGTGGGTTGAGGTGGCGGTGGCGGTGGTGGTGGTTGCGTTGTGGCAGGACCGGTCGGGGACGTTGCCCGCCGCACGCTGACCACGCCGTCACTCAGGCCGGCAATGACGGCTTGCCGGGCCAGCAAGCGCGGGCGGCTGGCGGCGTTTGCCGACCCCAACACTTGCACCCGCCCAAAGCCGGCTTCCTTCATCAGGCCAACCCATCGATCCGCGTCCAGGATGGGCGACCCGGGCACGCGCCGCGCGCCATCCACGTACGCCCACCACCCGGTCGTTTGGCCAAAGGTAAGGGTGAGGAACAGGGTCTTGGACGCCAGCTCATTTGCCAGGAGGAGGCCGCCGGAGCGGAGCAGGGCTTTGCACGCGCCCAGCGTGCGGCCCATGTCTGAGGTCGCGTGCAGGACGTTGGTCGCCAGCACCACGTCATAGGCACCCAGCTCAACAGCCTGGGTGACCAGGTCACCCTCCACATCGAGAGTGCGGAAGGTGGCGAAGGGGTGGGACGGGCCGTAGGTGCGGCGGCCGTAGGCCGCCAGTGCGGGGGAGAGGTCGGTGTAGGTAAACTCGACCGTGCGCGGCTGCGCCTGCTGCCCGCTCCCCTCCCCTTTCACCAGCGGGTCCAGGGCTTTCAGGACGGGGTCGGATGTCCCTCCTGACCCTGACCCGATCTCCAGGACGCGAAAGGGTTGGTCAGGCGGCGTGGCGTCCGCAAAGGCCACGACCGCGGCGGCCAGCTGGGCGTTGAAGGGTGCCGAGACGAGTGGGTTTTTGTAGACGGGTTCCACCAGGTGGGGCGACCCGCCCGGGAACATGGCGTCCGCAAACCCGGCCTTGCCCGTCAGGACAGCAGGCAGGGCAGCCGCACATGGACCCAGTAGTTTGGCGGCGGCGGAGGTGGCCGGGTGGGCCGACAGGGCGGCGCCCTCGGTAGCCAGGAAGGCTGGGTCGGGGGTGGGGAGGCTGGACGGGGAAGACATAGAGTCGTCATCGCCTCCACCGCCCCGCACCAGCAGACCACCCCGTGCGCCCGCCTCAATCAGTTCGGCCAGCAGCCGCTGGTGGGCGGGCGTGGTGGTGGCCCGCAAGGCGGCCGTGTCGATGGGCGCGCCGGGGCCGGCCCGGTAAACCCCGAACTGAGCGAAGGCCACGCCCAGAAGCGCGTTCGCCCAGGCGTCAAACCGGGCGTCCACGGCGGCCGCGTCGGGGGGGAGCGCGTTGAGCAGGGGCAGGGTGGCCAGGGTTTCGTCAAAAGAGGGCGGAGGGGGTGGAAAGGGCGGGAGGGGAAGGGTGATGGTGGACGCTGCCGCTGCCGGCGCGCGCGCGGGTTGGGGCGCCCCACCGCCAGCTTTGACAGCCACCACGCCCTCCACGCACAGGGCGGGGCCGGCCAAGAAGGTCCAGGGCGTGGAGGGTGTGTTGATGAGGCGGCTGGATGAGGTGGTCGCCCCGCCCGCGCCCGGGCGGGCGGAGGCGGCCGCCCAGGCAGCCTGCCGCCCGCCGCGGGCTCCGCCGCCCCTAGGCGCATAACTGGCAAGGCCGGTCGAGATGAGGGCGGCCTTGTCGCCTGTGGGGCGCAGCGCGGTAGCCGCGTGTATCGCAGCGTCACCCAACGCAGGGTGCGTCCAGTAGCCGGCGGGCGGGGTGAGGGGTGGGGCGATGGCCGCGCAGGTGGGGCGGGAGGGAGTGGGCGTGAGGGGGTGCCGGGCGAGGGGGTGGGCGAGGGGAGTAGCAGGAGAAGCGACGCCCCCTTCACTCTCCACGGCCCCCAGCAGCCGGCCCGTCAAGTGGACGGTGCTGCCCGTCACCAGGCGCACCCCTCCAGATGCCAGGTCCACGCTCACCATGGCCGCCTCCGCCCCGGCCACAAGGCGGAGCGGGGACGCGAGTGCGACGCCCGCGACCACACACGGGCAGGCCGGGCTGTCGTTGCCGGCCTGCAACAGCGCGACGCCCGCCGCAAGGGCCAGCTCGCACAGCGCCGCCGAGGGCGCAATGGCCCGGCGACCTACACTGTGATCCCCTAGCCAGGCCAGGCAGGGCGAGGTCGCTAGGGGCGTGGCCACAAAGGTGGCGAGCCTGGCGGTGGCCGGGCCAACTGCGCCCAGCAGCGGGTGGGCGCACGCCTGCCACCAGAAGCGGCGGTGGCGCCAGGGGGCTGGGGAGGGCGGGGATGGGGACGGGCGGCCTGCCCCAGCAGCCGGCATGACCAGGGCATGCCCGTTTGTGCCCTGGTAGGCAAACGCGGACACGCCCAGGGCGGTGGTGGGGGCGAGGCGGCCCGCAGCAGCCGGCGCGCGGCAGGCGTGGGCGGTGCCGCCGAGCGCGGCCGAGACGTGCGGGTTGAGGGCGCGCAGGGAGGGAAAGGCGTGGGCGCCCAGGCCGGCCGCGCGGGCGATGGCCGACGCCAGGCCCGTGGCCCCCGCAGCGGGCTCCGTGTGCAGGAGGCGGGCTTTGGCGGCGGACAGAGATAGCGGGGAGGAGGCTGGCGGCAAGGGAGAAGGGCGGAGGGCAGCCCGGGCGGCGCCGACCTCGATCGGGTCGCCCAGCGGCGTGCCCGTCCCGTGCATTTCCAGGCCGACCACGTCGGACGCGGCCAGCGCCGCTGCCCCTAACGCCGCCCTTATCACCGCCTGCTGCGCGGGGCCGGACGGGGCGGTCAGCGCGCCCGACCGGCCGTCCTGGTTGATGGCGGACCCAGCGAGGACGGCCAGGGTCGGGCCAGCCCCGCCCTCCTCCGCAACCCACCCCGCCCGCAGCAGCAAGACCACGCAGGCCTCGCCCCGGGCATAACCGTCCGCCGAGGCGTCGAGGGTCTTACACCGCCCATCCTCCGCCAGCATGCCCGCCTTTGCCAGGACGGCCGGCGTCTCGGAGCGGAGGGTGAGGTTGACACCGGCCGCCAGCGCGTGGGAGCACGGGTTGGGGGAGGACCGGTGCGTAAAGGTGGAGGAGCCCAGGTGCGCGGCGACCAGGGAGGCGGAACAGGCGGTGTCAATGGTGACGCAGGGGCCCTGTTTGCGTAAGAGGGAGATAGACAGGCCAGTGAGCGCGCGTGCGTGCGTGGCGTTTTCCCATCCATCCCCTCCCCCCCCCTCCCC